>Ga0265297_10011136_pt1 | contig 11078 bp, 10 predicted proteins | sample Munlanlwell13791_FD_192502 | JGI IMG/M metagenome (GOLD analysis project Ga0265297, IMG submission 192502) | Leachate microbial communities from a municipal landfill in Southern Ontario, Canada - Leachate well 137-91 | ecosystem: Engineered > Solid waste > Landfill > Unclassified | place...
TTCACGATCTGTAATGACTGCGCGCATATGGACAGAGGAATAAAAAAGACGTGCTCGCATTGCAATAGCACCAATATTTACGGCATGACGCGCATAGTTGGATATTATTCAAAAGTTAATAATTGGAACCATTCTAAACTTGCAGAATTAAAAGACAGACAAAAAGCAGCTCAGTATTATCAATTCTAAGCATTGTGCGGGGTACAAAGTACAGGGTGCAGAGAAAATAATCAAATAAACAACGGAGTGAATTATGGAAGTAACAATTTACGGAAAAGAATCATGCAGTGTCTGCAAATCAATGATGGAAAAATTCAATACCTTTTTTAAACGCTGGAATATTACAGACAAAGTGAAACTTATTTACAAAAGTATTGACACGCTGGATGGTTTAACCGAAGCAGCACTCGCCGATGCAACAGATGTACCGGCAATAATAATCGAAAAAAACGGGCAAGAACTTATCCGCTGGACTGGCAGAGGCGTAGAATCAAAAGAATTCAAGCCTTACTTTGAAAATATGATAAATTGAATTAAAACTGGCGCTTTGTCGCTCTGACACTTTTTTTCTGGAGGCATCGTCGCCCCCACCTTTTTCTGCAAAGAAGCATTACACAACAAACCTCTTAATTACCCGACTTCTCTTGACAAAAACCCCATCCCGAGTATAATATAATGAGTTTTACTTTTTAAAAGGAAAATTTATGTTCAGATCAAAAACTTTTCATGGCGGGATACATCCGCCCGAAAACAAACACTTGACCCGGAATAAACCTATTGAAAACATGCCTTTACCTCAAAAGGTGATAATCCCGCTGCTTCAACATACCGGAGCAATTTGCGAACCTCTTGTAAAAACAGGGGATATGGTGCTACAAGGCCAGAAGATCGGCGAAAGTAAAGCAAATGTTTCAAGCTCGATACACGCAACCATTTCAGGAACTGTCACCTCAATAGAACTTTATCCCCACCCTATCCTTCCCAATAATATCATGTCAATAATCATCGAGAAAAAAACAGAAGATGCTATAACAGACCGGGTCAATATAGAAAAAACTGATTGGAAAAAACTAAATGCGCAGGAAATGCTTAACAAAATAAAAGAAGCCGGTGTTGTTGGTTTAGGCGGAGCAGCATTTCCAACACATATTAAATTAGCGCCTCCTGCTGATAAAAAAATTGATGCTTTAATAATCAATGGCGCAGAATGTGAACCTTTTCTTACAAATGACCACGCCTTAATGCTTGAAAAAACCAATGAAATAATAGAAGGTTTGCAGATAATACTTAAGATCCTTGGAATTAACAAAGCTTTTATCGGTATTGAATCAAACAAACCAGATGTTATAACCAAAATGCAGTCCATCCTTGAACTCTGTACTCTGTACCCTGTACCCTGTACTGTTAAAGTTGTGCCTCTAAAGGTTAAATATCCTCAAGGCGCTGAAAAACAACTTATCAAAGCAATATTAAATCGTGAGATTCCCAGCGGAAAACTCCCATTCGACGTGGGAGCTATTGTTCAGAATGTTGCTACAGTTTTTGCAATTTACGAAGCTGTCATTCTGGGAAAACCTCTTATTGAAAAAGTTATTACCGTAAGCGGTGATGCGATCAAAGAACCAAAAAATATTAGAGTAAGGATCGGCACCCCTATCTCAAAAATTATTGAATTTTGCGGCGGACTTAAAGACAAAACAGCAAAAATTATTATGGGCGGGCCCATGATGGGAATGTCCCAATATACACTTGATGTCCCTGTTATCAAAGGAACAAGCGGCATTATCGCATTGAAGCCTCAAAAAGAACATATTGAAGATCCCTGCATTAAGTGCGGCAGATGCGTTGATATCTGTCCTATGGGACTTATGCCAAACCACATAGCCGATTATGCAGAAAAAGATATGTTCGAACTTTGCAAAGAATACGGCGTTCTTGACTGCATGGAATGCGGAGCTTGCGCTTATTCTTGTGCTTCAGGAAGACCGATAGTTCACCTTGTCAAATATGCAAAATTAAAACTTGCTAAAAAATAGTTTGACCCGGAGCAAAAAATGGAAAGTAAATTGATCGTTTCCGCCTCACCTCACATAAAACTTGATGAAAATACACAAGGTGTCATGGGATGGGTTGTAATAGCCCTTATTCCGACTGTTTTTGCTTCAATTTATCTTTTTGGGATGAGAAGCCTCTGGATAATCCTGACCTGCGTGATAACCTGTGTAATAACTGAAGTTGTCACAAATAAATTCATGCTGAATAAGAAAGCTGCCAAACCAAATGCAAGCCCGACAATAACAGGGATCTTGCTTGCTTTCTGTCTGCCTCCCACTACTCCTCTTTGGATGGCGGCAATTGGTTCCTTTATCGCAATATTTATTGTAAAACAACTTTTTGGCGGACTTGGTTATAATATATTTAATCCTGCTCTTGCAGCACGCGCCATACTCTTGGCATCATGGCCGGCAGCAATGACCACGTGGATAAAACCAGTCTGCTCTTGGGCAGGAAGTGATGCGATAACCTCTGCTTCCCCTCTTGCAATAGTAAAAATGAAACTTGTTGAAACCATTCCTTCTTATTCACAATTATTTATGGGAACAATACCGGGATCTCTCGGCGAAACCTGCAAACTAACACTTTTAATAGGCGCAGCGATTTTATTTCTAAAAAAGATCATCGACTGGCGGATACCTTTTACTTTTATCGGCGTTGTAGCGCTACTCTCCTTTGCATTCGGAAGAGATCCTTTGTTTGAAATATTTTCAGGCGGAATTATACTCGGAGCGTTTTTTATGGCAACTGATATGGTAACCGCACCGACTTCAACAACAGGAAAACTTATCTTTGGGTGCGGATGCGGAGCAATAACAGCGCTTATAAGGAATTTTGGCGGATTTCCAGAAGGAGTTTGCTATTCTATTCTTTTTATGAATTGCCTTTCACCTTTAATTGAAAAATATGCCAGGCCAAAACGGTTCGGCTTAAGGAGGAAAGCTTGAAAAACTTGTTGAAAATGAGCATTCTTCTTTTAATTGTTTGCGCCATATCCGGCGGGAGCCTTGGTATTGTATATAAACAGACTAAACCAAAAATTGACAAACAAACAAACCAAAAAAAACTTGATGCGCTTCAGGAAGTAATGCCGGATGCAACAAAATTTGATGAAGTTGTAATAGATAAAAAGTGGATTGCCTATAAAAATACTGAAATTGTAGGCTGGGCATTAAAAACAGTTGCTTTCGGATACGGCGGGCCGATACAGATAATTTTCGGTGTAGATAAAAATAAAAAAATAACCCGCATAAAAATAATCGAACAAAACGAAACCCCCGGTCTTGGCGCAAAGATCACAGAAAAAAAATTCACAAACCAGTTTGAAGGAAAAACAAAAAAAGATGCCGTGCTTAAAAAAGACGATAATATTAACGGTAAAATAGACGCAATAACTGCAGCCACAATATCCTCACGCGCTGTCACAAACGCCATAAACCAGACTATGGAATTAATTGATACGGAGCAAAAATGATCAAAGAATTTATAAAAGGAATATGGAAAGAAAATCCTATACTTGTAATTATGCTGGGTCTTTGTCCTGCTCTGGCAGTCTCGACTTCAGCAATGAACGGCGTCGGGATGAGCCTTGCTTTTGCTTTCGTGCTTATATGCTCAAATATTGTTATCGCTTCAATAAAAAAAATCATTCCGGGTGAAATAAGAATACCCGCATATATCATTGTTATTTCAACTTTTGTCACAATAATCGATTATTCACTAAAAGCTTATGCACCTGCTCTTTCAAGCTCACTTGGCATCTTCGTCCCTCTTATCGTAGTCAACTGTATCGTAATGGGGAGGGCTGAAACATTTGCAAGCAAAAACGGTATTATGGCTTCTCTTTTTGATGCTCTTGGCATGAGCATTGGATTTACTATTGTCATAACACTGCTTGCATCCATAAGAGAACTCTTAGGAAACGGAACAATATTCGGATATGCTGTTATGCCCCAAAATTATCAGCCTTTTTTAATAATGGTGTTGCCGCCTGGAGCTTTTCTTGTAATCGGTTTTCTAATGGCATTACATAAAAAATTATCACGTAAGTAGCGGAGGATTGATGGTTTCGAATGAAACAGGCATTTTCCTACTTTTTTTAAGTGCAATGATAGTCAATAATATTGTTCTGATGAGATTTATAGCGCTGTGTTCTTTTTTCGGCATTTCAAACAACATGGAAGCTTCTGTCGGAATGGGAATGTCTGTAATTTTCGTAATGGTTATGTCATCAACTGTTTCATGGCTTATCTATCATTTTATACTTATCCCTTTTAACCTGACATATCTTCGTACGGCGGCTTTTATCCTTACTATAGCAACTTTTGTCCAATTAACAGAAATGTTCATAAAAAAAACTTCACCGGGATTATACAGAGCGCTTGGAATTTATCTTCCCCTGATAGTCGTAAATTGCGCCGTACTTGCGGCTGCATTCTACTGTATAGATTATAATTTAAGTTTCATCAGGAGTATTGTCTATGCCGTGGGAATAGCCGCGGGCTATTGTTTTGCGCTTGTTTTATTCGCAGGAATAAGGGAAAAAATCGATATTGCCCCTATTCCAAAAGCATTCCAGGGATATCCCATAGCTTTTATTACTGCAAGCCTTATGTCCCTTGCGTTTCTTGGATTTAAAGGATTATTCGGATTATAAATGAAAAATATATTGACAGCAATAATATCTTTGGGCGGGCTTGGATTAATATTCGGCATTCTTCTTTCTTTGGCTTTCAAGAAATTTGCTGTACAAACCAATCCTTTGGAAGCAAAAATATTGGAATGCCTTCCGGGATCGAACTGCGGCGCATGCGGATTTGCAGGCTGTCAGGGTTTTGCTGAAGCACTTACAAATATGAAAGCAGAACCAAACAGCTGTGTTGACGGAGGCCAGGCGGTAGCTGAAAAAATATCCGCAGTGCTTGGAATTGATGTAAAACAAATTGAGGACACTGCTGCTTTTGTCGCCTGCCGCGCAGGAAATAAACAGGCGGCAAAAAAGTATATCTATAAAGGCATTGATAATTGCCAGGCTGCGGCACTTTTATTCTCAGGAGACAAAGCATGTATTTATGGCTGCCTTGGACTTGGAAGCTGTATTGGATCCTGTCCGTTTGATGCAATATCGCTTACTTCAGAAGGGCTTGCCGTAATAGACTCTGCCAGGTGTAAAGCATGCAAAAAATGTATTAAGTCATGCCCGCGCCAACTGATTAAAATGGTCCCAAGAAATCAGGAAGTCCTTATAGCCTGCAATAATAAAGATAGAGGAAAGAAAGCAAAAGAAGTTTGCTCTATTGCCTGCATAGCCTGCAAAATTTGCGAAAAAGCATGCCCCTCACAAGCAATAACAATGGTTGAAAATAATGCGGTTATTGATTTCAGCAAATGTAACCAATGTGGAATCTGCATAGAAAAATGCCCTCAAAAAACCATCCAGAAAACAAAATAAGTCAAAAGACAAAGTGCAAAATGTAAAACTAAAGGAATTTTTATATAAAATCATATTCCATTAACTTTGACTTTTGAACTTTAAATTTTGACTTTAACCATTGGGAAAAACATGAAAGAAGCTCTTTATTGGAAACAAGCTAATGGAAAGATATTATGTCTTTTATGCCCCCAATCCTGCATAATCCAAGAAGGATGTCTTGGCTTCTGCCGTGTAAGAAAAAATATAGAACAAAAACTCTACAGCGCTAATTATGGGTTGATCGCATCCATCGGAATGGACCCGATAGAAAAAAAACCTCTGTATCATTTTTATCCCGGAACACAAATACTGTCCTGTGGCAGTGTGGGATGCAACTTAAGATGCGCATTTTGCCAAAACTGGTCAATATCACAAGAAGTGTCAATCCCTGTCAAAAAAATATCTCCCGAACAATTAATTGAAATTGCAAAAAGATCAGATTCAATAGGGATCGCCTATACTTACAATGAACCTCTTGTGGGATTTGAATTCGTGCTTGAAACCGCAAAACTTGCAAAAAAACAAGGATTAAAAAATGTACTTGTAACTAACGGCTACATTAATGAAGACCCTCTTAAAGAAATTCTTGGATTTATTGACGCTGCAAATATTGACATTAAAGCATTTGATGAAGAATTCTACAAAAAAAACTGCTCAGGCACGCTCCAACCAGTATTAAAAACAATAAAAACTATGCACAGACACTGCCATATAGAACTTACCAACCTAATAATACCGACACTGAACGATTCAGAAGAAAAAATAAACGAGCTTGTTGATTGGGTAGCAAAGCTTGATAGAAATATTCCGCTTCATTTTTCATCCTATTTTCCTTCATATAAGATGGAACTGCCTGACACAAATCCTGAGATCTTAAAATCCGCGCGCAAAATCGCATTGAAAAAATTAGAATATGTTTATACGGGAAATATAACTGACCCTGAAGGCAGTACGACCTTCTGTCCTTCCTGCAAAAAAGCAGTAATTTCAAGAAATGGCTATATTGTAAAAGAAAATAATCTGAAAGATGGAAAATGTGGTTTTTGCGGGGGAAAAATAGATGTCGTGGAATAATAAAATACGTCGTACGCATTACGCATTACGTCAAAAGAAAAACATCATTCCGTGCATTGTTTATCTAATACTATTTACCTTTCTTTTGTCAGGATGTGGACAGAAAGATTATAAGGAATCGCGGCTTATGATGGGTACGGTATTTGACATTACTATACGCGGATACTCTCAAGAAAAAGCAAAAGAAACTACAAATAAGGCTTTTGAAGAGATACAAAACCTTGAAAACAAATTAAGTGTCTATAAAAATAGCAGCGAAGTTTCTTTGCTTAATCGTAATGGACAAATTATCAATCCCTCACCGGAACTAATAACAATTATAAAAGAATCTAAAAAAGCAGGAGATCTAACAGAAGGTGCTTTTGATATAACATTGGCACCTATAATTAATTTATGGGGGTTTGGGCCGCCAACAAAAATAAGCGGCAAAGCGTCAGAGCGGCAAAGCGTCAAAGAAAAAAATACAAAATCCGATTTTCAAAATATTCCTAATGAAAAAGAAATTAAAAAGGCGCTGAAGCTTGTGAACTATAAAGATGTAGTGATTGATGAAAAAAACAACAGGATTTACTTTAAAAAGAAGGGAATGCAAATAAATCTTGGAGGTATTGCGAAAGGATGCGCTGTAGACAAAGCTATTGAAGTGTTAAAAAAATGTGGAATAAAAAAAGCGATCGTCAATGCTGGCGGTAATCTGATCGCTTATGGCACAACCTGGCGGATCGGAATAAAAAATCCAAGAAAAGAAGGAGTTTTCAAAATTATCTCCATAAAAAATAAAGCTATTGCAACATCGGGAGATTATGAAAGATTTTTTATTGCAGAAACAAAAGGAAAAACAAAACGTTTCAGCCACATATTTGATCCGAGAACAGGTTATCCTGCAGAAGATTGTATAAGTGCAACTGTGGTAGCTCCATCCGGAATTGAATCAGACTGGCTTTCAACAAGCATCTTTGTTCTGGGTCCGGAAAAAGCAAAAACACTTGCTAAAAAAATGAACCTAAAAAGCATAATCATTGACAAGAATGAAAAAATTATTGAAATAAATTAAAGCTTAAAAAGCATGCATTGCAACCCTTTGTTCACGCCAACTACTATGCCAAGTTCCACCCCAAGAACTGTCCGGTCTTGTAAAATATATTTTTATTTCCAATATTTTCTTTTTGTAGTCATAAGCCTTTCTAAAAGCTTCGTAAAATTTTTCCTTACTGTTTGTGTCCATTTTTTCCCCACCGTTTTTTTGATTAACCATAATATATTCTATACCGTCTCCTGGTTTCCAAGCAAATTCTTCTGCCAAACTTTTAGATCTTACTTTATCAACAACTATCCAGGAATTCTTTTCTATAAACGTACAACCCAATAAAACATCAATTTCATCTTCTATCGGAAACATATTTTCATCAGGTTTTTCTGTTGTTCTTATATGAAAAACTTCCTCTTTATTATTACGTTTTACTGTTATTTCAATTTCTTCTCCAATTTTTTTGTTTAACATTTCTAACTGGAGATCCCATAAATTTTTAATCAAAGATTTATTTACTTTTACTATAATATCACCTTTTTTTACAGGAAGGTCTTTTCCTTCTACTATTGATACAACGATTGCTCCTGTACAGTCAGAAATATTTTTTTCTTTTGTTGCTTCTTCCCAATCCTTCCAAGTTGGAGTAATATCCTGTGCAGCAATCCCCATCCATGCACGTTTTATTTTACATGACGGTATGGTGCTAACAATCTGCTTGGCAAGATCAATAGGAATTGCAAAATTTAACCCTTCTGTGTACAATTTTGAATATCCGAGAGAAGTGATGCCAACAACTTCCCCTTGCATGTTAAATAATGGCCCTCCACTATTTCCCGGATTTATTGCTGCATCCGTCTGAACAAGACCCTCATATTCATAGGCTTCTATAAACCTATTTTTTGCACTTACTATTCCTGAAGTAGCTGATTTTTCCAAACCAATCGGATTTCCTATCGCAAATACTTTTTCTCCAACAATTACTTTGCTTGAGTCCCCCATTTTTACAGAAGTAAGATTTTGTGCTTCTATTTTAAGTAGAGCAATGTCGGTTGAATAGTCGCAAAGTAAAATTTTTGCGTCATACTCTTTCTTGTCAAACATTAAAACTCTGATCCCCTCAAGATCTTCCGGATTATCAAAAAGATGGGTGTTTGTCAATATGTAGCCCCTGGGATCAACAATAAAACCCGACCCCACATCTCTGTATTGTGCATTTAATTCATTGTTAAGCGTACGCACCAAAACAACAGAATAGCCAACTTCTTTTGTAATTTCTCCCAAATCATTATCATTTTTTACAGATGTTCCTTCCTCTGTAAGCTTTGCACCGCAATCTGTACAAAATTTTGCTGAATCATTATTTTTGGTGCCACACTGAGAACAAAAAATCGCATAAACAGAATATGAAAAAAACAAAAGAAAAAATATTGCCATTAAAACTACTTTATTTATTTTCACAAATACCTCCTAATTGTTAAATAATGTCATAATAGTTAGATACATATTTTTAGTAAATTATTACAACATTCAAAATTTGGTTTAATATTTATTATGTATTTATAATAATTTACATTAAACAATATACTATAAAATTTTACAAAAGTCAAATGATGTTGAATTTTTAAGTAATTATGGTATACTTATTGATATCTCTTTAAATGAATATTTTGGATAAACCTATGCTTAATTTTTTTTTAAAAGAATTTAAAAACACTCTTGGTTTCAAAAAACTTGTTCCGCAGGTTAAAAACAAAAAAGAAATCTATATAAGCAATGTGTTTGGCAGCGCATTTCCCGTGCTTTTAACCTGTCTTCAGGCAAACACAAGTAGATCGTATCTTATTATAGCTTCGGAAGAAACAATAGAAGAATTGATCGAGGATCTGTTATCCCTTCAAACAAAAAATCTCCTTGTTTTTTCAGACAAGGAAACCCTTAAAGACGAAGATCTCCCATCTTATGCACAAGTCTCAAGTCAAAGGATCCTCTCTCTTGTTGCACTTTCAAAAAACCAGAAAAACAATTATGTGATAATAACCACGCCTGAGGCATTACAAAAAAATCTTCCCCTACCCTCTGAACTAAAAGATCATATACGCACAATAGAACTTGGCCAAAAAATTGATATTCGTGAATTTTTAATTTATCTTAATGACTGCGGGTATTCAAGAGCGGATCAGGTAATGCTAAAGGGTGATTTCAGCGCCCGTGGCGGCATTATTGATATTTATTGCCCTGTGTCCGAAAATCCCGTAAGAATAGAATTGGACGGAGATAAAATTTGTTCCATAAGGGAATTTGATCCTTCAACACAACTTTCGCTAAAAAAATTACAAACAACAACAATAGTCGCGGCAAAAGAATCCTCTGTGGGTAAACTCGGCGCAGACCTGTTTGATTATCTGCCGAAAGAAACCACGGTTTTTATAAATGATATAGAAAAAAATCTTCTTGCACCGGAAATTTTGACCAAGATCAGTACTCCTGAAAACAGTGTTATTTATTACAATTTTTCGAATATGGACCCTGCTTTTAATCCAATAGAATTTTCATTAAAACCCGGTAATTTGGAACCAACTTCAAATCCCAAAGAAAATCGTGTCCAATCGCTTGTATCACAAATAAAAGAGCTCAGAGATCATAAATACAAAACACTGCTTCTTGCGGAATATCCGGGACAAGCGCAACGTATTCAGGAATTACTCAAAGAATATGAAATATTTGCCGATATAGCTGATGAAAAAAAAGAAGCAATATCAAACATATCTATCTGCATTCTCAACCTTTCCAGAGGATGGATCGACCCAAATCAAAAAATAGCCGTAATTGTGCTTAAAGAGATCTTTTCTGTTGCCAAAAACAGGCGTTCTGTTATACATAAAGCCCGCCTTCAAACCACACTTACCACATCAGAAGACGGATTTAAAAATGGCGATATTGTTGTACATTTCAATTATGGCATAGGATTATTCAGGGGATTAAAAACAATCCCTGTTGAAAATATAATGCAGGATTTTTTCCTGATAGAATATGCTGATTCAAATAACCTTTATATCCCGCTTGACCAATTAAACCTGCTTTCAAAATATATCGGAAAAACCGATCCTCCGCCTCCCCTGTCAAGATTAGGCTCCAATATCTGGCAAAATACCAGAAAACGCGCAAAACAATCCATTCTAGATTATGCAAAAGAATTGCTGGAATTGTATGCGTGGCGCAGATCAATAAAAGGATTTGCTTTTTCAAAAGATACGCACTGGCAGGAAGAATTTGAACTTGGATTTCCCTACGAGGAAACACCCGACCAGATAAAAACAACAAACGAAATAAAACAAGATATGGAAAAAGACATTCCAACAGACAGGCTTTTATGCGGAGATGTGGGATATGGTAAAACAGAAGTAGCAATGCGCGCAGCCTTTAAAGCTGTAATGGACGGAAAACAAG
>Ga0265297_10011137_pt1 | contig 11077 bp, 10 predicted proteins | sample Munlanlwell13791_FD_192502 | JGI IMG/M metagenome (GOLD analysis project Ga0265297, IMG submission 192502) | Leachate microbial communities from a municipal landfill in Southern Ontario, Canada - Leachate well 137-91 | ecosystem: Engineered > Solid waste > Landfill > Unclassified | place...
GGAAGCTGCTGGAAGAGCTGGAGAATTTAAAGACAGTTAAACGCCGGCAGCTTTCTAAGGCTGTCGGTGAGGCTAGGGCGCACGGCGACATATCCGAAAACGCTGAATATGACGCGGCTAAGGACGCTCAAGGGCTCAACGAGAAAAAAATCGCGGAGTTAGAAGCAAAGTTAGCTTCGGCGCATATATTGGACGAAAATATCCGCTCGGATGAAGTTTTAATCGGCGCTACTGTCCGTCTCAAGGACTTGGATACAAATGAAGAGTTGGCCTATACCCTGGTCTCGGAAGAAGAGGCGGATTACGAGCAGGGGAAAATATCCGTTTCTTCTCCTATCGGCGCAGGCCTGCTGAACCATAAATTGAACGCGATTGTTGAGATCAAGATCCCCGCAGGCATCCTCAAATACCAAATCCTTAAGATATCCAGAGATTAGCCTTGACCCCGTAGTCCGTTGAAGTATAATATAGCCTTGAATGAGGGCGGATATTATGAAAGATAAGATCATCGCTTGGATCAGAAAACAAGTCCGAGATGCCGGCGCTAAAGGCATTGTTTTAGGCCTATCCGGAGGCATAGATTCGGCGGTAGTCTGCGCTTTATCCAAAGAAGCGGTAGGCAGAAAGAATGTGCTGGGCTTATTTATGCCTTGCCACAGCCACACCCAGGACTTGCAAGACGCTAAAACAGTGGCGGGAAAACTTAAAATTAAGACTCAGTTGGTAGATTTATGCGGCGTTTATGACAGTTTCCTGAAGGTCCTTCCCAAAGCTCCAAATTTAGCCGCGGCGAACCTGCGGCCGCGCTTAAGAATGGCTGCTTTGTATTATTTTGCCAATAAATTCAATTACCTTGTCTGCGGGACAGGCAATAAATCCGAATTAATGGCCGGGTATTTTACTAAATACGGGGATGGCGGAGTCGACATACTGCCTATAGCCGGTTTATTGAAAAAAGATGTGCGCCGGTTGGCTAAGGAGCTGGGTATCCCGGCTGCTATAATTACGAAAGCGCCTACAGCCGGATTGTGGCCTGGCCAGACCGACGAAGGAGAGATGGGTATAACTTATAATGAATTAGATGATATACTCTATAGATTGGAACATAAGCAAAAACAAAGTGCCGGAAAAGAGAAAGTCGCTAAAGTAAGACGGATGATCGACAGGTCAAAGCATAAAAGGAATATGCCGGAGATCTGTAATATTTAAAAGAAAGCGAGGGCGGTAATGGAAGAAATATTGGAGATATTGGAAAAAGACGCTCGGCTTACCCCGGAAGAGATAGCCAAGATGCTCAAGAAAAAGCCCCAGCAGATCAGGCTCGCGATCAAGAAGTATGAAAAAGAAGGCGTGATCTTAAAATATAAAGCGGTGATCAATAAGGATCTGATCAGGGATGAGGATTCGGGAGTGCGCGCGCTCATTGAAGTCAATATCATCCCGCAGAAGGACGCCGGTTTCGATAAGATCGCCGAGAGGATCTATTCTTTCCCGGAAGTCACCAGTTGTTATCTGATCTCCGGCACATACGATCTGCTGGTTATTGTGGAGGGCAAGAATATACATACGGTTTCCAGCTTTGTCGCTGAGAAACTTTCCTGTTTAGAGAATGTCCGCGGGACAAGCACGCATTTCCTGCTCAAAAAATATAAGGAAGACGGGGTAATTTTAAAACACAGGGAAGAGAATAAGAGGATAGCAATTTCTTATTAGAGGTAGTCAGTCGGTAGTAGGCAGCAGGTAGGGTAAAAAGATGAAGATATCCAAAAAAGTGGAAGAAATACAGCCTTCGGGTATCCGGGCATTTTTTGATTTAGTGCTCGGGATGAAGGATGTCATATCCCTGGGCGTAGGAGAGCCGGATTTTGTCACGCCCTGGCCTGTCCGCGAAGCAGGGATCTATTCTCTTGAGCAGGGCTTTACCAGCTATACCTCCAACAAGGGCTTGTATAAATTGCGCCTGGGGCTGCACCGTTATTTGAAAACTAAGTATGGACTGGATTATTCTCCCGATGAAGAGATGCTCATTACGGTGGGGGTAAGCGAAGGCCTGGATTTAGTTTTAAGGACAATCATTAACCCCGGAGACAGGATAATCGTGCCCCAGCCAAGCTATGTCTCTTACGGCCCGGTCACGGAATTAGCCGGAGGCTTACCTATATATATAGATACGACCAAAGATAATTTCAAATTGACGCCTGAAAAATTAGCCAAGGCGATCGATAAGAAAACTAAAGGCATAATCCTGAATTATCCGGTTAATCCTACCGGCGTTTCTTACCGTAAAAAAGAATTAGAGGCCTTAAGCAGGATCATCTTAAAACACAACCTTATTTGTATTTCGGATGAAGTTTATGGCGACCTGACTTATGATTTTGAGCATACGCCTATGCCTGCTTTACCCGGGTTAAAGAAGAATACCGTTTACTTTAACGGATTCTCCAAATCTTTTGCGATGACCGGCTGGCGTGTGGGTTTTGCCTGCGGCCCTAAAGATATCATTGCGGGGATGACCAAGATCCACCAGTATACGATCATGTGCGTGCCGATCACCAGCCAGATGGCTGCGGCCGAGGCGCTGGTGAGCGGAAAAAGGTTCGTGGAAGAAATGAAGCGGGAATACCGCCGCCGCAGGGAATTCGTATTGGGGGAGTTAAATCAGATGGGCCTGTCCTGCCATAGCCCGCAAGGCGCTTTCTACGTATTTCCTTCAATAAAAAATTCGGGTTTAAGTTCTCTGGAATTCTCGCAAAAGCTGCTTAAAGAAGAGAAGGTTGCGGTTGTCCCGGGAACAGCTTTCGGCGCCTGCGGCGAAGGCTATATCCGTATTTCTTATGCTTCCAGCATGGAAAGCCTGAAAGAGGCGTTAGAGAGGATAAAGAGGTTTTTAAGTAAGAGTTAGCCATGCCGAAAAAGAAAACAGAGAAGTATAATATTTATATTAAGCAGATCGAGGCAATTGCCAAAGTTGCTAATCTGATTACTTCCGGAGTCTATCTGGAAGAGCTTCTGCGCCTGATCGTCAATGTCACTGCCGAGATAATGAGCTCTAAGATTTCCTCGCTTATGCTTTTTGACCCTGAAAAAAAAGAGCTGGTGGTTAAAGCGACCCAATCGATCTCCGAGGCCTATAATAAAAAACCTAACCTTAAATTAGGCGAGGGGATTGCGGGCAGGGTGGCCCAGGAAAAAAAGGCTATCGTTGTCCTGGATATTAAGGAAGACGCGCGTTATCTGAACCAGGATATCGCCAGTAAGGAGAAATTATGTTCTTTGGCCAGCGTGCCCTTAGCGGTAAAGGGGAGGATTATCGGCGTGCTTAACTGTTATACTTCCAAGAAACACGAGTTTTCTAAATACGAATTGGACCTCTTGACTGCTTTGGCTAACCAGGCAGCCCTGGCTATCGAGAACGCGGAGCTGGATTTACGCGCCCGCAGCGCAGAAGAAGCTTTGACTACGCGTAAGCTTGTTGAGCGCGCCAAAGAAATTCTCGCGCAGGAAGCAAACATTTTGCCTTCGGAAGCCTACCGTTTGATCCAAAAACAGAGTATGGATGCGCGTAAATCCATGCGCGAAGTTGCCGAGGCAATAATTTTAGCTAAGGACATCAGGAGCAAAAGAGCTTGACAAGCGCTTAACCTTGTGTTAAGCTTTAATTGTTACAGAGATGTAGCAGTAAGACGTTGAGGTCTTCTGGGTGAATTGAGTTACCGGAAGGCCTTTTTTGTTGGTTTTGCCACAAGGCGTTGGCGGATAAACAGGACGCGGCTGTCCTTTATCCCGAGTAGGGGATAAAGGACTTTTTGTTTTTTAAGGAGAGGATATGGGCTTTGCAGAGCTAACTAAAAAACTTGCACCTACAGTTAAAAGAATAGCCTATAAGCTTAACGGCCATTACCGGTCATTTAACCATGATGACCTGTATCAGGAGGCTATGTTCCATCTTTGGAATAATTTCAGGAAGGGAAAGCTGCAGGACAAGACGGACAGCTATATCCTGCAGGGATGTTATTTCCATTTGAAAAACTACATCCGTAAAGTTAATGAAAAGTTCAATATTGTAAGCATTGAGGCGGTACTCTGGGAAGACGGAGAGAGGCGCCTGGAGGAGATATTATCTTTACCGGCAGGAGATGACTGCCGCGATCAGCTGAATAATAAATTCCTCTGCGAGGCTATCCAAAATAATGGTTTTTCACCGAGAGAGAAAAGGATACTTATGTTCCTCCGGGATGGTTTAACCGTGAGGCAGATAGGCCAGAAAATAGGCCGTTCGCATGTCAGCGTGGTCAAGGCGGTCAGCAGGATCCGGCAAAAAGCCGGGAAGTACCTTGATCAGGAATAAATAAGGTTACCAGGATTTGGGTTTTATTACTTGTAGTAATGTAGGACACACGTTGAAGTGTAAAACAAACTAAGGCGTTCCGCAGAGGAGCGCTTTTCCATTTTCAGGAACTTTATAAGACGCAGGCGTCTGCTTAATCCCGGGGAGGATGAAAGTGACGCCTTTTTTGTTTCCATAAACGAAAGGAGAAAAATGCTGCGCAAACTAAATATCGTGTTCCCGGTGGCAGTGGTCTTAATGCTGGCTTGTTTCACCAGCGCGTTTGCTACGCCTTCAACACTCATCTGGGCGCCCTCAACCGATGTCAAGCCATTCGGGATCTTCCATTTGGATGTGGATAATTATACGCCGGTAAAAAGCAGGGATCATAACGATAATAAACTATTCGTTTTACAGGATTACGGGTTAATGACCGGGTTACTGCCGGATAACCCGGAGAAGAATCCCTTGAGTAAGATCTGGTCTCCTTTGGGTAAGCTCCTGGCTGAAACAGGTTTTGATTATAAGAAAGGCCTTGGCCCGACCCTGGATAAATGGCCGGTTTATTTCCATTTTAAGGTCGGAGTCCCTGAAGACGCTTATTTTAAGAATATGCCCGCGTTTGCCGTTGGCGCTTACGATATGGGCTATAAACACAACTACACTAATTACAATGTCTGGTATTTAAGAGGGGCTAAAACAATTAATGTAGGCAAGCTTAACCTGGGCAGGCTCTCCGCCGGGTATTTTAACGGTAATGCCAGGCTTTTGCGCGATAAAAACGGCGAGCGCGATAATGCCGGAGTAATGCTGGCCTGGGAAAGGGTTATGACGGAGTTAAGCGATAGGCTCTGGATATGCGTGGATTATCAGGGTACGCAGTCATCCTACGGAGCTTTGAATTACGGCTTCTCCTGGAAATTCAACAATAATGTTTCTGTTCTTTTGGGATATGACATATATAACAATCCGAACGCCAAGAATACCGTGACCTTTCAACTGGATGTGGATTTCTAACAACACCCCGCGCTTAGTGGAATTGCGCGGGTGTGCCCTTGCGGGCAAAGGAGGAATAAAAATGATTAATGCAGGTGATACAGCGTGGCTCTTAATGTCATCAGCCCTGGTTTTGCTGATGACACCGGCTTTGGCGTTCTTTTACGGCGGCATGGTCAGGCGCAAGAATGTCTTAAGCGTGTTGATGCAGTGTTTTATTATTATGTGTGTTTTAAGCCTTCATTGGGTCTTGATCGGTTATAGCCTGTCTTTTGCTCCGGCTAAAGGATTTTGGGGCGGCTGGCAGTGGCTGGGTTTAAACGGCGTGGGTTTAGAGCCTTATGCGGATTACGCCGCAACTATTCCCCACCAGGCATTCATGATTTTTCAGGCCATGTTTGCCATTATCACTCCGGCATTGATTATCGGCGCTTTTGCCGAGAGGATGAAATTCTCCGCATTTTTAGTATTTACGCTGCTCTGGGCGACTTTTGTATATTGTCCGTTAGCGCACTGGGTCTGGGGTATAGGCGGATGGCTGCGGAATTTCGGCGCGCTGGATTTTGCCGGAGGCACAGTCGTGCATATTAATGCCGGGATTGCAGCCTTGGTAACAGCGTTGATATTAGGTAAAAGGTCTAATTTGGATAAAAATATTCCGTCTCCGCACAATATGCCTTTTGTGGTTTTAGGCACGGGCTTATTGTGGTTTGGCTGGTTTGGTTTTAATGCCGGAAGCGCGTTAGCAGCGAACGGCCTGGCAGTGAATGCTTTTGTGGTAACTAATACCGCTGCCGCAGCTGCCGGCTTGAGCTGGGCGCTCATTGAATGGATCCATAATGGAAAACCGACGATATTCGGCGCTTGTTCCGGAGCAGTAGCTGGCCTAGTAGCGATCACTCCTGCTGCCGGGTTTGTAAGCGTTATCCCCGCGATAATTATTGGGTTATTCGTCAGCGTGTTTTGTTTTATCGCCGTTACCGTCGTCAAGCCGAAGTTTGGGTATGATGATTCGCTGGACGCATTCGGAGTGCACTGCGTAGGCGGTATCTGGGGCGCGTTAGCTACAGGCTTGTTTGCTTCTAAACTGGTTAATCCGGCCGGAGCAGACGGTTTGTTCTTCGGTAATCCCAAGCAGTTCCTGGTCCAGCTTTTGGCTGTAGGCGTAACAATTGCCTACACCGGAGTAGTTACTTTAGTTATTTATAAAGCGGTAGATCTATTTATTGGGGTGCGGGTTGACGATAAAGCAGAAGCTATTGGTCTGGATATTACGCAGCATCGTGAGCGGGCATATACTGTATTAGAATGAGGGTATGTAGAATCAGGAAAAGGGGACGGTTCTATTTTTCCGTCTCTTATCTATAGAAAAATAGAACCGTCCCCTTTTTTTACAAACCTAGGAGGTTTTTATGAAACTTATCATAGCGATAATCCAGCCATTCAGGCTGGAAGAGGTTAAGGAAGAGTTGTATAAAGCAGATGTAAATTTACTTACTGTAAGCGAAGTATTGGGCCATGGTCGGCAAAGAGGAGTTACCGAGGTTTACCGCGGCCATAAGGAGACAGGTAATCTCCTAAGGAAAATCCGCCTGGAGATAGCTGTGAATGATAATTTTGTTGAGCCGACGATCAAGGCTATAGTCAAAGGCGCCAAGACCGGCGAAACAGGAGACGGTAAAATATTTGTCCTGGAGTTGAAAGAATGCGTGCGTATCCGTACGGAAGAACGCGGTTCCCCGGCTATCGGATAAAAAGAGTTACCAGGCCGGGCTCTTTCCTACTTGTATATAGAGAACAGAGGCGTTCTTTTTGCAAGAATGCCTCTGTTATTTTTTAGAGGTTTATGGTAAAATATAATAGCTGTTTTATTTAGCACCCCGCGCTTATAAGGAATTGCGCGGGTGTGCCTTTGCGGGCAAGGAGGAAGAAATGAGCATGAGGCAGAAAGTTTTACTTAAAATTAAGAGCGTAGAGTTGAATAAAGTTGACATGCCCAAGAAGGCATCCGCTTACTTCGGCGAAAATACCTTTAGCGTGGAGACTATGCAAAAGCATATCTCCAAAGACACGCTGGAAGCTTTCAAGACCTGGATATCCGAAGGTAAGACCATTACCTTAGAGCAGGCGAATGAGATCGCCAACGCCATGAAAGATTGGGCGATTGCTAAAGGCGCCAGTTACTATACTCATTGGTTCCAGCCGATGACCGGCCTTACCGCGGAGAAGCACGATAGCTTTATCTCCATTACCGGGCCGGGGAAAGTTATTGAAAAATTTTCAGGAAATAAATTAATCCAGGGCGAGCCCGACGCCTCCAGCTTTCCTTCGGGCGGGATACGCGCCACATTCGAAGCCCGCGGTTATACTGCCTGGGATCCTTCGAGCCCGGCTTTCATTATCGAAAGCAAACTCGGTAAGACCCTGTGTATCCCGACCATATTTATCTCTTATCACGGCGAAGCGCTGGACAAAAAATTACCGCTTTTACGTTCGGATGAGGCATTAAATAAATCAGCTTTAGGATTATTGAAGCTTTTCGGCCATAAAAACGTTAAAAAGGTATTTTCTACCTGCGGCCCGGAGCAGGAATATTTTCTGATCGATAAAAACTATTATAACTTGCGCCAGGATCTGATTATGGCCGGCAGGACTCTGGTTGGTGCGCCTTCGCCAAAGGGCCAGCAGTTAGAGGACCAGTATTTTGGAACGATTAAAGAACGCGTGGTTAATTTTATGTTTGAGGTAGCCGAGGAGGCTTATAAGCTGGGTATTCCGCTAATGACCCGCCATAATGAGGTTGCTCCTCACCAGTATGAATTTGCGCCGATCTTTGAAGAGTCAAACCTGGCCGCAGATCACAACCAGTTGTTAATGGAGATAATGAAAAAAATTGCCCTGCGGCATGATATGGTCTGCCTTCTGCATGAGAAGCCGTTTGCCGGAATAAACGGGAGCGGCAAGCATCTTAACTGGTCGCTGGCGGATGACCAAGGGGATAATTTACTGAACCCGGGCCAGACCCCCGAAGATAATTTGCAGTTTTTGGCAGTGTTGGCAGCAGTTTTGAGGGCGGTATATCTGCATTCCGATCTTTTACGCGCCTCGGTTGCTATGGCCGGCAACGAGCACCGTTTAGGAGCAAATGAAGCCCCGCCGGCTATCATCAGTGTATTTTTAGGCGAGCAGCTGACCGAAATACTGAACATGATTGAAAAAGGCGTGAAATCCAAGGTCTCCAAGAGCGACATTATTGATTTGGGGATAGGCAGGCTGCCGAAATTCAATAAAGATACAACCGACAGGAACCGCACTTCGCCTTTTGCTTTTACGGGGGCCAAATTTGAATTCCGCGCGGTCGGTTCATCCCAGAATATATCCACGCCCATCGCGGTAATCAATACTATTATCGCCGAAAGCCTGGATTATGTCGCGGAAAAAATTAAAAAAACCGCCGGGGGCAAAGATTTCAATACCGCAGTCCTTAAGGTCATCGCTGAAGTAGCCAGGGAAACAAAGGATATCCGTTTTGAAGGCAATAACTACGCTGAGGAATGGGTCAAAGAGGCCAGGAAGCGCGGCCTTCCCAATGTGGCGTCAACCTACGAGGCCCTGGAGGCGTTGACCAAAGAAAAAAATATAGCTCTTTTTGAGAGGTACAAGGTTTTCTCCAGGGAAGAACTTATTGCCCGTTACCATATCTGGATCCATATGTATAACCTGACTCTTGAAATCGAGGCAAATACCTTAAAAGAAATGGTCAATGCTTCGGTGGTTCCGGCAGGTTATGAATACGAGAAACTTCTTGCGGCTACCTTGCATGAGCTGGTTAACCTTAAGAAGACCGCAGGCTTAGCCTTGGATATGGGAGCGCTAAAAGACAAGAAAGAGCATCTGGCTGAAATAGTTGCAAAAATATACTATGTAAGGCGTAATACTTTGGCGATGGATAAGCTGCTGGAGAAGGCCTGCAAGGCAAGCGATGAAAAGCGCGCCGAGCTTTATTTTAAAGAGCTCAAGCCTTTGATGGAGCATATTAGGAAGCACGTAGACCAGCTTGAGTGCGTGGTTTCCGATGATGCCTGGGATCTGCCCAAGTACCGGGAAATGCTGTTCATAAAATAGGCCTGCCTGCCGGCAGGCAGGTTACCAAAACGGCCGGTTTTTTACTTGTATAAATAGAAGCAGATAGGCACGTTGCAGTGCTTGAGGCTAACTGTAAGTTAAAGAACATTGACGTTCACTAAGGGCAGAGTACCGCCCTTGAGTGAACGTTTTTTTTGAAATCTCCGCTGATTAATTATTAGGCAGGATATGATTACAATATTGATAGCTGACGACGAACTAAAGGCCAAAGAAGCGCTGGAGAAGATGCTCGCTCAGGAAGGGTATGCTTTTTCAGGGTCAGCCGAAGCGGGCAATGTGATCAGGGTCGTCAAGAAAGATTGTATCCGGGACCTGGCTTTTATTAAAGATGAGGTCATCGCGTTCGAAGAAGCATTATTTAACGAAAAAAAAGGGGTATTATATAAGTCTATTGTTGAGGCTATCGAGAAGCCCCTGATTGAACAGACTCTGGAGCGCACTGAAGGAAACCAGCTTAAAGCCGCCAGAATACTCGGGCTTAACCGGAATACCCTGCGCGCCAAAATAAAAAAACTGGATATTAAATTAGACAGGTATAAGCAATGATTCGAAATAGAATATGGATAATAGAGAAAAGCTGATAAAATTTGGTTTATACGATCCGCGGTTTGAGCATGATGCCTGCGGCGTGGGTTTCGTTTGTAATATCAAGGGGCAGAAATCCAACGCTATCATCCGCCAGGGTATCCAGGTTTTACGCCGGCTGGCGCACCGCGGGGCAGTAGGCGCAGACCCCAGGACCGGAGACGGCGCAGGGATCCTGATCCAGATCCCGCACGAATTCTTTAAGAAGGCTGCCGCTATCAATAAGATCGACCTGCCGGAGCCCGGAGCATATGGCACCGGCCTGGTATTTCTGCCTCAGGATCCCCAGGAGCGCGAATTCTGTAAGGAGGCTTTTGAAAAATCCATAAAAGAGAATGGCCAGATACTTTTGGGCTGGCGCGATGTCCCGATAGACGATTCTAATATAGGGGAAGGCGCCAAATCCACGCAGCCTGTTTTTGGACAGATCTTCATCGCCAGGGACAAATCCCTTAAAGAGCCTTTAGCCTTTGAGAGAAAGCTTTACATTATCCGCAAGCAGGTTGAGAATGCCGTCCGCGCCTCCGCTTTAAAACAGAAAAAAGCATTCTACATAACCAATATTTCCAGCCGCACATTTTCCTATAAGGGGCTGCTGATGCCCGGGCAGCTTGAGGATTTTTTTTCCGACCTTAAGGATGAAGATATGCAGAGCGCCCTCTGCCTGGTGCATTCGCGTTATTCCACCAATACTTTTCCTACCTGGGACCTGGCCCAGCCTTTCAGGTTCCTGGCGCATAACGGAGAGATCAATACCATCCGCGGCAACATAAACGGAGTTAGTGCCAGGGAACGGCTCCTGGCCAGTGAATTATTCGGCACAGACATAGAGAAATTAAAACCCGTTATTGTTGCCGGAGGAAGCGATTCGGCGGCCATCGATAATTTCTTTGAACTCCTGGTGTTATCCGGCAGGCCCCTGGAACATGCTATGATGATGCTTATTCCGGCAGCCTGGGAGCACGATACATCCATGGATAAGGAGCTCAAAGATTTCTACAAATATCACGCCTGTTTTATGGA
>Ga0265297_10011138_pt1 | contig 11077 bp, 6 predicted proteins | sample Munlanlwell13791_FD_192502 | JGI IMG/M metagenome (GOLD analysis project Ga0265297, IMG submission 192502) | Leachate microbial communities from a municipal landfill in Southern Ontario, Canada - Leachate well 137-91 | ecosystem: Engineered > Solid waste > Landfill > Unclassified | place...
TCAGCACCTGATCCTGGTTTTGAAAAATACCATCAACCACATAGCCATAAAATACCCCTAAAGGTTGACCTACAATGTTACGTTGGTCACCTCCGGTTTGTGTAACCAGGTTATTTAAGCGGACTAGCATATTTTTATATTTTGAGATATTAAACGATGCATCCCATGAAAAATCTCCATGTTTTTGAGGAGTATAGTTCAATACCAATTCAAAGCCGGTATTTTTCATATCACCTGTATTCATCCACATAGAAGCATTTTCACCCATTACCGACAAAACGGGTGGGATTGTTAGCATATCTTTAGTATTTTTAATGTAGTAATCGAAACTCAATGTCAATTCATTATTAAAGAATGCTGCGTCTATACCAAGGTTAGTTTGTATTGTAGTTTCCCATTTCAAGTTTGGATTACCTGAAGTCATCACTTTAATTCCGGTTACACTGCTTGTGTTGACACCATTTAAATCATAGGAAGCATTTCCAATATCATATCCATATGAACTGTAAGTTGCATAGTTTCCAATTTCAGAATTTCCGGTTTGACCCCAACCTCCACGAACTTTGATATAATCTAAATTTTTTATTTTAGGAATGAATGATTCCTCGGTTAATCTCCAGGCTCCTGAGAAAGCAGGAAAAATTCCTGAATTGTTTGATTTTTGAAGTCTGGAACTGGCATCACGTCTGATGGTTGCTGATAATAAGTATTTGTCGGCAAAATTATAATCTGCTTTGCCAAACAGTGAGAATAATGCCCATTCCGATTTGTTTCCATTATTGGTTTGAATTCCGCTACCGGCATCCAGAACCATATAATTTTTATCTTCGAAGGTAAAGTCATTTCTAAAAGCAGAAAGATTTGAATACACATAATTTATTGCTTCTGTTCCTGCTAAAACATTTAAGATGTGTTTGCCTGTTTTTAGACTATAATTTGCAGTATTTGACCATGTGTAAGTATCGCCTTGTCCGTAACTGACAGTAGTACTGTTAACATCTGAAGATTCTTGTTTTCTATTCAATGAGTTATTCAGGTATTGAATATGTTCAACACCTAAATTTGATTTTATAATAAGATTTTTTAGCGGTTTAATTTCAAAATATGCATTACCCAGAATTCTCCAGCTGTTATTTTCGTTGTCACGAGCATTATATAACATTTTTACAGGATTTCCTATATCAGAACTTGCCAACTTCATCGGACTTGTAAACATTCCATCTGTGGATTTAACAGGGATTGCAGGGTTCTCACGCATGGCTGTAAATGGAATACCACGGTCGTTTTGTGTTGATGCCCCTAAATCTTTCCAGTTAGCTATCATTACATTCTCACCTACAGAGAAGTATTTGGAAATATTATAAGTTGAATTTAAACGGGCTGAATATCTTTTAAAGTATGTATAATCAACTAAACCATTTTGATTAGTGTAGTTTAACGATAACATCATATTTCCTTTTTCGGTTCCGTTCGAAACAACGACTGAATATTTATTAATCATGGCTGGTGAATAAATTTCGTTCTGCCAGTTGGTATTACCGAATGGCACTTTCTGATCTGGATCCAGGAATTGAACAGGAACAGGATTATCGCCATTGCCATAAAAAGGATGGGAAGGAGCAATACCGCTGTTTTTGTTTGCTTGCCAAAATACATCACCCCATTGGGTTGAATTCAGAACATCAAATTGTTTAGCAACAGTTTGTACACCTGACGAAACATCGATATCCACCGAGAGTTTACCTGATTTTCCGTTTTTTGTAGTGATGATGATTACGCCATTGGCAGCTCTCGCACCGTAAATAGATGCAGAAGATGCATCCTTTAGAACCTGCATTGATTCAATATCTCCGGGATTAATCGAATTTAAATTTTCGGTTGTAGGCACACCGTCAATAATAAATAAGGGGCTGTTATTGTTAACTGTACCCATGCCTCGAATTCGTATAGTAGTAGCACCACCACCGGGAGCTCCATCTGAATTTATCTGAACACCGGCAACACGTCCTTGCATTGCCTGTGCAGCGTTAGCAAAAGGTGCATCTTTCATATCGGCTACTTTAACTACAGAAACAGCTCCGGTTAAATCCGCCTTCTTTTGGGATGAATAACCGGTTACAATTACTTCGTCGATTAATTTACTGTCTTCAGTAAGTGTCACTTTGAGTGATGTATTGTTACCAACTTTCACCTCTGATGTTTTCATTCCAATCATGGAGATTACTAACACATCTTCTTTGCTTATGGATTGAATTGTAAACTGACCATCTATATCAGTTATTGTTCCATTGCTGGTACCTTTTACTACAACAGTTACGCCAATCAGCTTCTCTGTACCATCGGCATTCGTAACAACACCTGAAATGCTTCTGTTTTGAGCCATTAAAGCGAAACTCAGACTACAAAAAACTGCTATTAACTTTATCTTTCTTAGCAGATTGTATTGAAGTTTTGATTTTTTATTCATGATTTATTTTGATTTAAGAATTAGAATAAAGGTTTGATTTATTTACTTAAGTATTGGTTGTAAATATGTTTTGGCAGTTAGCTAGCAAGATCTCATAACCTATAAGAAATAACATGAAAATTAAACAATGATTGGCAACTTTCCTTATATATAATAAAATTTGTGTTTCTTCCTCCATAATTTATTTTAAAGTTAAGGTATTTTTTTGCGGTAACATCTTTTCATACATATTAAAAATTGAGCGATTCAGTTTAAAGCTTTAACTATAAGACTGCTTTAAAAAATTGCTATAATTAAAGTCAATTTTACATCGTTGATAAAGTTCTTGAATTCCTGTTGTAATAACTTGAAATCTGAAAAAAACCTTATCAACGATGTTTTTTATTAGTTACATTATTCCAGTGATTTTCCTTTGGAAGTGAACTTTATAATTATTTTATCAATTTATTTATTGATACTGTAATTCCATCTCTATCATAAATTTTCAATATATATAAACCTGTATTTAAGTTCGATACATCTTTACCATCATTTAATTCATTTGAGTTGAAACTATTCAGTTTTTTACCATTTACTGAGAATAAGTCAGCAGAGATATCTTTAAATGAGCCTTTAACAAAAAGTTTATTATCAATAATGGTAGTCTTTAATTTATTTTGTAATGAAACTCTTGGTAATTCACTAAAAGGTGTAGCTAATATATCAAGAATACTCTTAGTCATGTTTACAATATTTGATTGGTATAAATTTGCACCTGAATTTTGATTCCATTCGTAAGCGGCTGCACCAATTGCATAACATCTTCCACTATACACGATTGTTGGAGCAAAATAAACAATACCTGCACAACAGAAATCAACTACTTGTCCCCAGGTTGCCAATACTACAGCATTGTTTTCATCTTCAAATACTTTTACGGTGTTACTACCATCGGGTACTGTATAACCATACGAGTTTAAATCCCACATTGAATTATGATCTTCCTTAACACCCGGTCCTATTAATGGTATTGTAGGGTTAGGAACAGATGGGAAAAAATCGGATGATGAAGTAGTATTAGCGAAAATTATATCATCTGAGTGATCATATATTTTACCAATAACAGGATTGATTGTCCATGTATCAGGATTATCTCCCCCTGCTCCTGCACCACGTATTCCGGGAACACGAGTTGTACGACCTAAAGTGACGATAAGTTGTGTAGCATGTGTTGACAACAATAAATTTCCACCAGTTTTGTAATAATTAGTTAATTTTGCAATTACATCAGCATCCAATAATTCTGCAGGTACCTCACCTGTTCCTACTCTATCAACTGCAATCCATAAAGCAGAGTAATCTGAAAGACTAACAGTACCACCTTTAATTTGTGAAACTGAAACAAATGTACCTTTATAGGTATTAACAAACCAATTTGCTGCTGCAATTTCATCATCATCGCCAGATGCATTAAGTGCTGATAAAGATTCGAATGTGCTGACAAAGGCAACTTTATTTGTAACACTCCATGATAGAGTAACAAATAATGAAAGTACTAAAGTAATAGTAATTTTTTTCATAACAGTAATTTTTTAAAAGATTATTTTTTGTTGAAAATCACGTTGCAAAAATAGAGGCGATTTATACCTAAGACTGTAATAATTGTTGCATCATCGTGTAATTTTGATACATAAACTATATAAAATAAATAACTCTCTGATAGTTTTGTGGCTATCAAAGAGTTATTTATGTATAAAAACAGCTATATAGTTTATTCGGGAAAAACAATCTTACATTTATTGTTTCATTTTTTTATTTATAGCTTCAAAGAAATAATTGACAAATCCAACAGCCCTCTCCGGCGTAGGTTCGCGGGGACAGGACTTTCAACATATTTTATTTTCTGTTGTCATAACAGGTCATTCAAACTTATTATTTTACTGCCTTTACTCTCATAATAATGAAGCATTTCGTCAATTTTCGTTTTATCATAACTTGTAATGCAATCCGATAAGACATTCACTTTATAATTTGCCTTCATCAAGTTATAACAGGTTGATTTGACACAAGCAATTGCATCTGCTCCTGAAAGATAGAATTCATCTATTTTGTTTTTAGTTATAAAATCTGCGAACTCCTCACTACTTAATGCGTTTCCTTTGAATTTTGTGAAAATATTTTTTGATACTATTTTCAAATCCGAAACTAATTCAGCCCCGCGTGTATTGGGTTTAAAAGTCCTTGTGCCGTCTGATAAATTTTCGTGCCTTATATAAACAACGTGAATATCATTATTAACCGCCCAATCTATGGCTTTATTTATATTGCCGATTATTTCCTTGTAGTTCTTTGTTATATCATTTTGAATGTCTATTATTACGAATGCTTTTTTCATCTTTCTTAGCTTTTGTGTCCTTGTCGTACGGATTGTATTTTGCTTTAACGTTCATTTCTACTTTTCATTGTTCCGCACGCATTTTCGCCCTCTTGCCGCCTAATCGATTCACACCAGGAACTTTGACTACGTCGATTTTCAATTCACCAAAGCATTCTCACGGAACCCCCGTATAGTTATTGGGGCAAGCCCTGCCTGAAAGTCTCCCTTCACACGGCTATTCATGGTATTAAATCATGTAAAAATAAATACTTTTATTGAAAGTACAATCAAAAAAACCATTCATTTATGGATATACCTTTTTCCGTTGTGTTTAAGTCCTATGATGTTGGCAGCTGGCCGTTTCGACGTGATATATATTAAGTTGTTTCTTAGGCAAAGTCATTTATGACAAATGTCTACTTCTTCATTACACTTTTCAACATCACGATTACATAAATCAACATCGTTACTATGCTTTATATCTTCTTCAGTATATTATTTTTTTACAATTTTATAGACATTTGACTTGTTATTCTCCTGCACTTTTAAAAGATATATACCACTGTCGGTAGCAGAAACATCAATTTTTTCGGAAGTTTCACTTTGATATTTACTGTAAACTAACATGCCTGTTATATTATAAAGTTCGATTAACCTTCTACTCTTATGACTAAATTTTAAATTCAAAGTATTCTCACACGGATTTGTATAAGAAATAACATTTTCAACATCGACATCACTAAACCCGGTATTAAAATCAGTGCCTGCAAAATCTATAAATATTGTCCAGATTTTTACCGGTTTGGAATGTATTGAATCAATATAAAAATTACCAACTTCAAACAAATAATTCTTTGAATAATCACTATCTAAATTATAAGTATAGTACATAAGGCTATCATCATAACATAATCCATGTGGCTGTTCACCTACATCATATATAATACCTGGATAGGATGCTGTTATAAAGCTTTTAGAACGAGCTGTGTCCTGAAATAGTTGTTTATTCCAACTAATCGTTATTGGAAAGTTATTGCATATTACATCAATGCTTAAAAACTGCTGATGATATGGTTTTATATAAGTAGTATATTTTGTTTTAGTTCTGTAATTCGCTTTTTTATATTTATCAATATTGGCATCGGCTATTGCATCCGATAATCCGCTAAAGAATGTTGTGTCAATTTGACTGTCCAATAAATTAACCTCTCCCAAAGCAGGATTAAGAACAGCTGTAGCTATAGAAGAATAGCCAACCGTAATTGAGTCTTTGTGATTAACTGCATCTTTAAAATATATTTTTGTGGAAAATTCTTGAGCAGAAAGACTTATAAACAAGTTCATAGCAAAAACTGAAATTATTAGTTCTCTCATCTTTGTTTTTTTTTATGCGTTATTGTCGTAATTCAATGTATTTTTTTTCGGCTTGCTGCTAACATTCCACTATAAGCCCTATGCTGCCGCGTGAATTAGCAGTATGTGGTTTTCATCATTCTCGCGGTGGAGGAATAAATTGAATTGGATAAAATTCTCTAGTTTTACTTTCAAATTTAAAATTCTCTTGATGTGCTTTTTTTGACGTTCAAGCAATGTCACTTAAATATGATACTAATTTATTCATGTATTTTAATGAAGCAGCTGGATCATCACAAAATTCGACCTTTGTTTTTACTATAACGTCTTTTGATTTTATTATAATTCGGTATGGACCACAATCTACACAATTTGCTTTATATAAAGTATCAATTTTTGTTTGTTTTATTTGTCTTACCAAGTAATTTATACTGTCAATTTCTTTATCTCCAATGTTGAATGTATAATAAACCGATTCTTTTCTGTTTTCATTAATGCAAATGTAAGTTTTACCAGATTCTGAAATTTTCAAAGAGTAAACACCAGTTTCATCTTCTGTTGTCATGTCAATCAAATCAAATGTTGTCGATTTGTCATTTTTATTTGACTTTTGTCCACAACAACCAAAAAATAAAATAATTACAAGAATTTGTACAATAATATGTTTCATGTTTTATTCGTTTTTTTCATAAATTGTAAATTCAGTTTCCCTCGTCCTCCCGTATATGCTTATTAAGTGCATAAATGGTGCTGCTTGTCCGTGGAACCACATCCACGATAGTCTCCCGAATAGCTATCGGGCAGCCCCATTCACCAGGACCAAACTTTGCTCATTTATTAAACATATCAGCTAGGACGGGCTAAGTACATATCAACCAGCAGGTGAGCATAGACGTGTATTAGGGGCTAGGTTTTTTTTAGTAGAAGTAAAAATACTTTCAATTTTTTTTATGTTACCGCTGAATTATTTAATTACAATTTTAGCTGAATAATCTCCAATTCGAAGTACATAAACCCCTGTTGGTAATGTTATTGTAGTTTGGTTATTTTCTATTGATTGTTCTTTAATTGTTAGACCGGAAACAGTATATATTTTTACTTTACTGCCTAGTTTTGCATTTGAAATAATCAGCGTCTTATCCTTATTCATTATCCGGATATTACTTTGATCAATAGTCAATATCCCTGTAGTCATTTCTACTATATTTGTAAAATCTTTCCATTGTGGTGCTGACAGATAACTGGCTTTTGAGCCGACAGGAACGTACAATGTACAAGTTGCTTTATTTACATTATAAAATACGTATTTTGAAGAAGTAATGTCAACAGGCTGATTAGCATATGCATATATTGAGCTTAATCCGTTACAATTATTAAAAGCACGATCACCAATATAAGTTACAGAACCTGGAATAATTAAACTTGTCAATCCGGTACAACTATAAAAAGCTGAGTCACCAATAGAAATAACTGAACCTGGTAAAGTTAATGTTGTTAATCCTGTACAATGATAAAAAGCATAATTTCCGATAGAAGTAACCGAATTTTCGATTGTTAAACTTGTCAATCCGATACAATTATAAAAAGCATCATTACCAATAGAAACAACAGAACTGGGTATAGTTAAACTATCTAATTTTGGACACCAATAGAACGCATTTTCAGCAATAGAAATAACTGAATTTGGTATAGCAACTCTGCTCAAATTATTGCAATATTCAAATGCACCATATCCAATTGATGTTACTGAAGCAGGTATAGATAAATTAATCATGCCGCATCCATTAAAAACATCTTTTCCTATAGAACTTATTGAACATAATAAATTTAAATTTTTCAATCCATAACACCCAACAAATGCATAATCACCAAGAGAAGTAACTGAACCCGGTATTGTTAAACCATTTAATTTAGTACAATTATGAAAAGCATAACTTCCAATTGAAGTAACTGAATTTGGTATAGATAAACTAGTCAACTCACTACAAAATCTAAAAGAGTAATCCCCTATAGAAGTTAATGAATTTGACAATGTTATGCCTGTTAATCCTCGACAATTAATAAAAACAGATTGGCCAATAGTTGTCACTGAATTAGGCATGGTTAATTTAGTCAATCCTGTACAATTAGCAAAGGCACCATCTCCTATAGAAATAACTGAATCAGGTATTATTATACTATTCAAACTTGTACAATTTGTGAATTCACCTATACCTATAGACTTTATTGTATTGGGTAATGTTATGCTGGTTAAACTGCTACAATCAGTAAATGCATTATCACCGATAGTTGTCACTGAATTTGGTATAACTAAACCGGTAAATCCATAACACCAACCAAAAGCATAAGCACCAATAGAAGTCACTGTATTTGGAATACTTATTCCACTCAAAGATACACAACTTAGAAAAGCGGAATCACCTATTGAAGTAATATTTGTGGGTAAAGTTGCATTTGTTATTAATTTCCCCGTATAGTTAGCATAATAATAAAAAGCTTTTAATGGAATACTATTAGCTGGATAATAGATATTGCTCGTTCCCCCGGTTCCAGCAATTCCGGTATAATCCAAAATACTAACTTTACTTAAATCAACAACAGCTAATTGGTTCATTTTATCCCGCATAGTTTTAAAATCGCAAGCATTTATGTTTCCTGTTATTGATAAATTAGTTACTGTATTTAATTCAGTTGTAGTCAACAAAGTAGATAAGGTACCTGCAGTGCTTATAGTTATAGCTTTAAATACAGTTGATTGGGCAAACAATGTAAAGTACATTGTAAATAACAAAAGGAGAATTTTTTTCATATGTAAATTGATATTAAATTATTCTGATTTATATTTCACCTACTTATTTTTTTTTCGGTTATTGTATTATTTATTTGTTTTTTTGTTCTGGCAAATTGTCATGGATTAAAGACTAGTCAAAAAGTGTTGTAGCGGAAGGTTTTTTTTGTCGAATTATTTTTTTTCATTTGAATGTCTGTTTTTGTTGTTTATAAATTGGTTAATTGCGATTGTCTGCCTCGTCCTCCCGGATTAGCTTGTGTATAAATGGTGCTGCTTGTCCGTGGGACCACATCCACGATAGTCCCCAGAATAGCTATCGGGACCCATCTACCAGGACCAAACTTTGCTCATTTAATAAACATATCCACTAGGTTGAACTTGTTCGCATCCATTTTCCAGTTATGAATTCTCTGCTCGCAGTATCACCATAATCAAGATTGAATACGTCATTCAATGTTGTGTCTCGTTTAATAATTTCGCCTAAACTTACAAGTCTTATGTCTTCAGGAAGTTGGTCACCAGTCAAAAATTGCCAATCACCATCAATGTCATGAATCACTCTTAATATTGGTTTTTCAAGTTCAAGCCATTGTCTTGTTGTGAAGATTCCAAGATTTTTTTCTTCTCGAAATTTAAAGTCAGCGTTTCTGTCTAGTAATGGTTGTCTGAATTTAAATTCTTCTTCAAAATTTGTCTCCCATGGAAATTTATCATTTCTGTCTGTCCATACAAGTTGAATCGCTGGAAAGTCCACGGTTTCATAAATGTTTATTGCTGTCCCAAAATAATCTCTAAGGTTTCTTTTGTCGACTGAAATAAATTCAGTTTTTCCGCTTTCGAAAATGTCGGGATAATTTACATTTAATTCAATTCTTTGTTCAGATTTTACAAGTTCAGCAATGTCGTTCAGCACAACGTGAAGCGTCTCCAAATTAAGTCCAAATGCAATAATTTCCGCGTGCTTGTAATTTTGCCATAGTCCAACTGTATATGCAAATGAAGGTAAGTATTCTGTCGCATGAATCATTACAACAGTCAAACCGTATTTATCAATGTCAGAATGAAATTTGTCGTTATTCTCGGAATTGTCACAATTATCAATCATTTCTTTTTATTTTTTGCGGTTACTGCTAACCCGTGAATATACTTAGTTGAAAAATGGATATGTCCGGTTTACCGGATATATATCACCTGTATCTAAGGGCGTAAATTATTTTATATTATTGTTATAGAATCAGTTTAAGAACCTCGTCCTCCCGTATATGCTTATTAAGTGTATAAATGGTGCTGCTTGTCCGTGGGACCAAATCCACAATAATCCCCCGAATAGCTATCGGACAGACCCATCCACCAGGACCAAACTTTGCTTATTTATTAAACATAACCGCCAGGACTGGTTTTCGTTTATTTGTCATTAAGTTTCTGGTCTCGAAGATAATAAACACCGTCAAACGAAAATAAATACTTCCCATCCTTTCTTTTCATAAAGTTCGCATTAAAAGATTTGTTCCAGTACCCATTTTCAAATCTTAATGGAACAAAATTTATAAACGCATATGGTGCATTATTTGTAGCTTTTATTATTTCTGATTCAAGAATACCTTCATTATCATTCTCATACACATTTTTCGATGTTATTGCAAGGGAATAAACTTTGTTTGAAATGCTTGAGTTGTCAAGATATTCACCCATTGATTGAGTCATAAAATAACGTAATGAATCTGATGGCTCAATTAATTGTGATAGTTCTTTAGAGCCATGATAATTTGCACACCAAACAATAAATTTCCCGTTGGAATTGTGATTTGAATGCCAAACAATATTCTTTGCCATCATTTCATCTCTGTTCTTTTCGTTGCTTACTAAGAGTGTTGTATCAATTTTACCCTGACTATGAGCAATTGAGTCATTTTTTGCATACGGATATGCATTCTTTACATTTATTATCCATTGCATCATAGCTTTTAAATCAGTAGTATTTTCTTTTTTTGCCGTAACATAACGAACATAATTCGATATTTCGTTGACCATATACATTAATTTATATTCTTCTTGATGAGAAATTGGTTTGTAGTAATTTGGATATAAATAAAATATCAATCGTGTTATG
>Ga0265297_10011139_pt1 | contig 11077 bp, 8 predicted proteins | sample Munlanlwell13791_FD_192502 | JGI IMG/M metagenome (GOLD analysis project Ga0265297, IMG submission 192502) | Leachate microbial communities from a municipal landfill in Southern Ontario, Canada - Leachate well 137-91 | ecosystem: Engineered > Solid waste > Landfill > Unclassified | place...
AGCCTTATATATTGGGAAGGAGGAACCTTTCTATGAGATTTTCCACGGTTCTTTTCGCAGCAGTCCTCGCGTTCTCCTGGGCTCCCGGCGCCCGGGCCGCATCTCCCGAGGACGACGCCGAGCCGGACTGGGACGCGCGCATCCTCAGCGCGGACGGGGATGTGAAGGTCTCCCTGGCCGGGGCGGGCGAGGAGGCGGCCATCCCGGCCAAGAAGGACATGCCTCTCAACGCGGGGGACAAGGTCGTGACGGGCCTCAAGTCCCGCGCCGAGCTGGCGTTGGGGCCCGACAACCTCCTGGAGCTCGGCCCGGGCGCCAGCGCCGCCGTCGAGTCGGTCAAGAAGGCTGAGGGGACGATGAGCCTTCTGAAGGGCTGCTTGGTCGCCAAGATGAAGATGATGCTCAACCAGCGCTTCTGGGTCCGGACCCCCACGGCCGTGGCCGCCGTGCGGGGGACGGAGTTCGCCGTGGAGGTCGTGGAGGGCGACGGCGAGGCCGATGCCCGCACCGTGGTGGGCGTCTTCGACGAGGGTAAGCTGGGCGTGACCAGCCTGGACGACGAGAGCGCGACGGAGAGGCTGCTCTCCGAGAACATGGAGGCCGACTTCCGGAAGGGGGAGCCCCCCGGCGAATCGCGCAAGCTCCAGTTCCTCAAGGACCGGGCGGCCCGGGTCAAGTACTTCCGCGGCCGCATGGCCGAGGTCCGCGAGCGCTTCAAGCGGTTCAGCCGCGAGGAGCGCGAGCGAATCCGCGGGCAGATGGACGAGCGCCGGCAGGAGATCCACCGCCGGATAGAGGAAGGCCCGTCGATGCGGCCCGAGAGGCTGCGGGAGATGCGCGAGAAGCGCAAGGAAGGGCGGGGCCGCAAGGGCCCCCGGCCGTAGCTCCGGCTCCCGGAAAAAGAGAGCCCCCTCGCGGGAGGGGGCTCTCTTCTGTCTCCGGTCGAGGACGGTCTACTGGTGCTTCTCCTCTTCCTTGGCCAGCCGGTCGAACGCGTTCTCGGCGTTCTTCCGGATGTGCTCCTTCACCTGCTCGGAGAGCTGGTTGGACTGCTCCAGGAGCTTCTTGAAGGACTCCATGTCCAGCCGCGCGAGGGCGTAGTAGGTCTTGCTCTCGTGGTCGGTCCAGTGATCTACGACCTGGATACCGCTGAGCGTGACGTTGGCGAAGGTCTTCACCGTGTTCTCGATCATCTGCTCTTCGTCCGACTTCTTGGGATCGCCGGCGCTGATGGACGCGGCGTAGTCCCGCATGAGCTGGGTCGAGAACACCTGGATCGACTTGCCGATGTCGGCGATGGCCCGGTTGTCGACGGCCGTGCGGGCCAGGCCCGGGTCCCTCACGTTCGCGAGCACGCCGACCCCATACAGGACCCGGTTCCCCGAGCCGTCTTTGAAGGCCCCGCCGCCCTGATCCACCCACTTCGGATTGCTCTTGCCCGAGAAGGTGTTTTGCGTCGCGCAACCGGCCAGACAGAACATCCCGAAGGCCGCGAGCGCGGTAACGATATGCAGTTTCTTCATTCCATTCCTCCCGATTCGATCGACGACCAAATCCTTCCGGGGCTCCCGGTCATTCCTTGAAGATCGTGAAAGCCTGGACGTCCTCGGCCCAGTCGAGGCCGCTGGCGTTGAGTCGCTGCATGAACTTCAAGAACGAGCCGGCCCCATGCGTTTCCGTCTGCGCCTGGCCGCGCGCCGTCCTGCCCTCCAGGACGGACTTGGGCAGGGGCTCCTTCGAGGCGACGACCCGGATGACCTCGGCCGAGACGTCGGCGCCTTCGGGGAGCTCGGCCGTGAACTTGATCCCGGTCTTCCTGCGGTGCTCCTCCGATGGGAAAATAAACGTCTCCCCGGCGCGGATCCGGTTGTCCGGCAGGTACTCGTTGGGGAAGATGACCGACGAATTGGCCTGGAGGTCGATGTCGTAGATGTAGATATAGGCGTCGCGGTTCACGGTGACCTGGACCTCGGCCGGGTCGCCGCTCACGTACCGGGTCCGGTTGAGCTTCAGCTCGGCCCGGAAGCCCTTGTCCGCCGAGCTCTTGCGGGGGGCGATGCAGGTGCGCAGGCGCGCGCCGTAGCGGCAGGCCGCGCACCCGGGCAGGTCCTCCGGGCCCGCGAAGAGCACCTGCCGCGCCAGCTCCATGCCCGGCTGGGTCACGCGGAGCAGGCTTTCGGTCAGACTCACCTGGTTTTTGAGGCCTTCCTGCTGATAGTCCACGAAGTTGTGGGTGAGCTCCTGGCCGAGGAACTTGTGCATGGCCTGGACCAGGGCCTTGGAGACCGCCCGGGCCTCGGCCTGGTTCTTGGCCTCGGTTTCGCTGAAGTCTACGCTGGCCTTGGAGTCGATCCAGGTGCAGCCCTTGGCCGGGTCGGCTTCCAGTATCTTGACCTCCGGCTCCGACGCCGCGGCGTCGCTCTTAGGAGTCGTCTTCGCATCGGCCTGGGGAGGCTCGTCGGGTCGCGCGGTCCGGTAATCGGGGGCCTCGGAGGCGACGGCTTCCTTCGCGGCACCGCCTCCATGGGCCCGCTCGGCCCGGGCGCGGATGTCTTCCGAGGGGATGGGTTTTGCCCCGGAGCAGGCGGCCAAGCCGGCGGCCAGCAGCGGCAGCACGATATGACGCGGGTGCAGCATAGACGCAGCAGCTATGTTACCAGACCGTCAGCCCCGAATCAACGTCCGTCGACTTTAAGGAATCCATCCGAGGATATCGGTTGTTGCTTTGGCATGGGTCCTTTGCTACCATCTATCCGATGATGCCGGGAGAAAGCGTAAAGGTTGAGTCGGGCAAGAAGGTCCTCGTCATCGACGACGACCCGGACGTCTGCAGGGTGCTCGGCGAGAACCTCTCCGACCAGGGCTTCCAGCCGGCCACGGCTCTGTCCGGCGGCGCGGGCATAGAGAAAGCCCGGCAGGAGAAGTACGACCTCGTCATCCTGGACCTCAAGCTTCCGGACATGGCCGGCATCGAGGTCCTGCGCAAGATCCGCTCCTTCGATAAGGACGTGGTCATCGTCGTCCTCACGGGCTACCCCACGGTCGAGACCGCCATCGAGACCCTGAAGGGCACGGCTGCGGACTACCTGCTCAAGCCATTCGATGTGAACCACCTTATCAGCGTCATCCACCGGGAGCTCGCCGGCAGGAAGGCCAAGTCGGAGATGGACCTGACCGAGGTCTTGGACGTGGGCGAGAGGATCCGCAAGCTCCGCCGGAGTCGGGGGATGTCCCTCGCCGCTCTTGCGGAGAAATCCGACCTGTCCAAGAGCTACCTCTCCGAGCTGGAAAGGCGCAAGAAGTCGCCGGGCGTGGACACTCTCCTGAGCATCGCCCGCGGCCTCGGCGTGAGCGTCTATTTTTTCTTCAAAGAGAATTGACGGGGGTATTTTTTTTGCCGACATTGTTCGCCTTGGGCGAATCTGCTACTATTTTTCATAGAGAAGTTCTTCATTCTTCCTTCCAGATGAACCTATGGCCAGGCTGATCGAAGACGGCGTACGGGGCATGCCGGGCTCCTGGCAAGACATCATCGAGAATGCTCTCGACTCCTGCATCAGCCCCGTGGCGCTCGCCCTCCTCGACGGTTCGTTGGCCTACGTCAACCATGCGTTCCTCCACCTCTGGGACCTGCCGGAGACCGGCGGGCTCGCCGCCAAGCCGCTCGCCGACCTTTGGGAAGACCGGGAGAAATGCCTCCAGGCGCTGGAGGCGGTCCGCGACGGCCATAGCTGGGTCGGCGAGCTGGCTGCGCGCAGGGCGGACGGCTCGGTGCTCCATGCGCACGCGTCCTTGAGCATGGTCACGGACTCCGGCGGCGCGCCGCTGTGCGTGATGGGCTCGTTCGTGGACATCACGGACCGCAAGAAGGCCGAGGAGCGCCTCTCTGAGGCCTTGGATCTCAACCAAAAGACGCTGGCCTCGTCGCTGTTGGGCATCATCACTTACCGCGCAGACACCGGCCAGTGCATCTTCGCCAACGAGGCGGCGGGCAAGGCCGTCGGCTGCACGGCGGAGCAGCTCGAGCAGCAGGACTTCCGGACCATCCCTTCGTGGAAGGAGTCCGGCCTGCTGGCCGCGGCCGAGGCCGTCCTCTCCTCGGGCCGGGAGACGCGGCAGTTGGCCCATTTCACCACGACGTTCGGCCAGGAGGTCTGGCTCGACTACGTTCTGGTCGTCTTCGAGAGCGGAGGGGAGAAGCATCTGCTGCTCACCTTCGACGACGTCACCGAGCGCCATAAGGCCGACCAGGCGCGCCGGCGCGCCGAGGAGGCCCTGCGCGAGAGCGAGCACAAGCTCAGGTTTTCCGAGGGACGTCTGCGCGGCATCCTCTCTTCGATGGCGGACCTCGTCTTCGTGCTGGACCGGGACGGGAGGTTCACCGGAGGGTTCCACTCCGGGGGCGACCCCCTCCTCTTTGTCCCCCCATCGGAGTTCGTCGGCAAGGCCTGGCAGGAGGTGATGCCCCCCGAGCTGCATCCCGCGCTGCGCGACGCCTTCGCCGCGGTCCGTGAGGGTCGCCCGGGCAACGTCGAATACCACCTCCGGATCGGTGAGGAGGTCCGCTGGTTCTCGGCCAATATCTCCTCCTTGTACGCGGGCGCGGAGCTCGCCGGCTCGGTCGTCGTCGCCCGCGACATCACCAAGCGCAAGCGGGCCGAGGAGGAGTGCCGGGCCAACGAGAGGTTCCTGCAGAGCATCTTCGATTGCATGCAGGACGGGCTCAGCGTCCTGGACACGGACCTCAACATCCTCCGCGTCAACAGCTGGATGGAGCGGCTTTACGCGTCGAATGGGCCCCTGGTCGGAAAGAAGTGCTATCAAGCCTACCATCTCGGGGAATCCCCGTGCCAAAGGTGCCCCTCGCTGAGGGCCATGAGCTCCGGGAAGACCGAGGTCGAGGTCGTTCCAGGACCGCTGGGGGGCGGCCGGCCGATCTGGCTGTCGCTGTCCAGCCATCCCTGGAAGGACGAGTCCGGCCGGATCATCGGGGTCATCGAGCACGTCAAGGACATCACCGAGGCCAAGGAAGCCGAGGAACGGCAGGTGGCGCAGGCCCGGAGATGGCAGACGACTTTCGACTCGATCGGGGACGCCGTGGCCCTGCTCGACATGGACGGGAGGATCCTGCAGTCCAACGCGACCATGGCGGAGATGGTGGGCATGCCGACCCAGGACCTTCGGGGCTGCAGCTGCTGGGAGGTCTGGTTCGGGAGCCCTGTGCCCGTGCCCGGCTGCCCGTTCGAGAGGATGCGGCGCAGCCGCCGCCGCGAGTCCGAGGTCTTCTCGCTCCAGGGACGCTGGTTCGACCTCGTCGTGGACCCCGTGCTGGACGGCGGCGGTCACCTGCTCGGCGCCGTGCACATCGCCTCGGAGATCACCGGGCGCGTCAAGGCCGAGGCAGCCCTCGTGCAGGCCCAGAAGCTGGCGTCGGTCGGCCAGCTGGCCGCGGGGGTGGCCCATGAGATCAATAATCCCCTCGCGGCCCTGTCCGGCGAGATCCAACTGCTCGCCAAGAAGACCAAAAGCAAGGCCGTGTCCCGCTCCCTCAGGTTCATGGATAAGGTGTCCCGGCGGATCGGCAGCATCGTGACGCAGCTGCTGACCTTCTCCCGGGAGGCCCCGTCGAAGGCGAGGGAGCGCCTGGGAATCAACGGCGTCGTCGAGAGCTCCCTCGCGCTCATAGAGCGGCGTCTCGACCAAGGCGGCGTCCGCGTGGTGCGGCGGCTCGCCAAAGGCCTGCCGGAGCTCGTCCTCAGCCGGGGCCAGATGGAGCAGGTCATCCTGAACGTCCTCTCGAACAGCTTCGATGCGATGCCCGGAGGCGGGAGCATCACCGTGACGACCCGCCAGGCCTCCCCCGGCGTCGTGGAGATCGTCCTGGAGGATACGGGGTCCGGCATCCCGAAGGCGGACCTGCCCAAGGTCTTCGATCCGTTCTTCACGACCAAGCCTCCGGGCAAGGGGGTGGGGCTCGGGCTCTCGGTCAACCACGGCATCGTCCTGAGCCACGGCGGGCGCATCGAGGTCTTCAGCGAACCGGGCCAGGGAGTCCGCGTCACCATCGCCCTGCCGGTCCCCGCGCGTAAATAGCATGTCCTACCCGGCCTATCTCGACACCTATCGGTCCGGACAGCTCGAGGAGCGCGTGCGCAAGGCGGTGGAGTCGCTGCGCTCGTGCCGCTGCTGCCCGCGCGGCTGCGGCGTCAACAGGCTCGAGGACTGGTTCGGCGTCTGCCGCACGGGCCGCAGGGCCCGGGTGGCCTCCTACGGCCCCCACCTCGGCGAGGAGGACGTCATCAGAGGCTGGGCGGGCTCCGGGACCGTCTTCTTCTCGGCCTGCAACTTGAGCTGCCAGTTCTGCCAGAACTGGGACGTCTCGCAGGCCGAGGAGGGGGGCTGGGGCGGGAAGGTCGAGATCGCCACCATGGCCCTGGAGCTGCAGGAGAAGGGCTGCCACAACCTTAACCTCGTGACTCCCGAGCACGTGGTCCCGCAGGTCCTCGAGGCCCTGCTGATGGCCGCGGAGCACGGCCTGCGCATCCCCATCGTCTATAACACCAGCGCCTATGACTCGGTGGAGACCCTGCGCCTCCTGGACGGCGTCGTGGACGTCTATATGCCGGACTTCAAGGTCTGGGAGCCGGACCTTTGCAGGAAGTATCTGAAGGCCGGCGACTACTCCGATCGGGCCCGGGAGGCCATCCAGGAGATGCATAGGCAGGTCGGGGTCCTGGAGGTGGATCCGGGCACGGGCTTGGCCCGTCGCGGCGTCCTGCTGCGACACCTGGTCCTGCCGGGGTGCCTGGAGGACTCGAGCAACATCTTTCGCTGGATCTCGGAGGAGCTTTCCCCGGACGCCTGCGTCAACATCATGGACCAGTATCACCCTGCGGGCGCCGTGGCCAAGGACGGCGTCTTCCCGGAGCTCAACCGTCGGCTCACCCCCGAGGAGTACGAGCAGGCCCTGCGGCTGGCCCGCGTCGCGGGCCTCCGGCGCCTCGAGGGCAAGTAAGCCCATAAATAGTAGAATCCGCGGAGTATGGGGTTCTTCCATCCTTCCCGTCTCCCCTTCCGGATCGTCGTCCTCCTGATCGCGGGGCTCCTCACCTACGGCAGCTACTTCGCCTACGACAGCGTCGGCGCCCTCGCTCCGACCCTCATCCAGGCCTGGAGCACCGACCGCGAGGCCATCGGCTGGCTCTACACCATCTACAGCGTCGCCGGGATCATCTCGGTGGTCTTTGGGGGTATGCTCATCGACCGGATCGGGACCCGCTGGGCGAGCCTCCTCTTCTCGGTCCTCATCGCCGTGGGCGCGTGCGTCGTGGCCTGCGCTCCCAACGTCGCCGTCGCCTGCGTCGGCCGCTTCATCTTCGGCGCCGGCTCCGAGTCGCTCACCGTGGCGCAGAACGCCATCTGCGCGCGTTGGTTCCGCGACCGGGAGCTGGCCATGTCGTTCGGGGTCACGATCACCATATCCCGGCTGGGGACCCTGCTCAGCTTCAACACCGAATCGCTCATCGCCAACCGCTTCGGCTGGCAGGCCGGGCTGTGGGCCGCGGCAGGCTTTTGCCTCCTGAGCCTCGTGGCGAACCTCGTCTACTGCTGGCTCGACAAACGCGGGGAGGAGGCGCTCGGCCTCAAGGACGAGGGGGGCGGCGACCGCATCGTGCTCTCCGACATCCGCGGCTTCGGCCTCCCGTACCTGTACGTCATCCTTCTGTGCTTCACCTTCTACTCCGCCGTATTCCCCTTCACGGCCCTGTCCACGGATTTTTTCCACGAAAAATGGGGCCTGCCGCTCACCCTGGACGCGGGAGGGGGCTTCCTCGCCGCCGTGTTCTCGGACTTCCTGCACATGTTTTCGACGGCTCCCGGGACCTCGTCGCTCATCATCTTCGCCTCGATGGTCCTCGCCCCCTTCGCGGGCACCTTCGTGGACCGGGTCGGCTGCCGCTCCCGGCTGATGACCCTGGGCTCGCTGCTGATGATCCCCAGCTTCCTGCTGCTCGGCTTCACGACCCTGGCGCCGCGCTACCCGATGTTCCTGCTGGGGGCGGCCTTCGTATTGGTGCCGGCCGCCATGTGGCCGGCGGTGCCCCTGGTCGTGGAGAAGAAGTTCGTGGGCACCGCCTTCGGGGTCATGACCATGCTTCAGAACATCGGGCTGGCCCTGTTCCCGTGGCTCAACGGCAAGCTCAGGGACGTGACGCAGGACTACCGGGCGAGCATGGCCATGTTCGCCTGCCTGGGGGTCGTGGGCCTCGTCTTCTCGGTGCTGCTGGGGATGGCGGACAAGCGCGCGGGCTCGGTGCTGGACAAGCCGACGGCCTAGTCGCGCCGGCGGCAGTTTGTGGTCTTATCAGGTCTTCCTGCTATTCCGCCTACCTTTGCATAGTGCTGTTGCCTGAGTGGCCCCGGGGCCAGCCATTGGGAAATAAGCAGAATCCGAGGATGCCTCATGACCACGGATGATTCTGTCCGGACGAAGTCCGGGAACGGCATCCTGCAACGGCATCGGGGAAAAACCCGATACAAAGGCAAGAGAGACGGAGGAAACCGATGACACGGCGGTTGCCGCGGGCGCAGCTTGCGGGCGCGGTTAGCGGACGCAGCCAGCCTTCGCCCGCTGGAAGGCTTCTCGGACCTCGCTCGCCAGGGCGGGCCGCCGCAGGAGGTCCAGGCCCGTCAGCGCCATGACCTTGGAGGCCAGCAGCATGCGCTCCTGCGCCGTCCGTCCGGCGGCCAGCCGGGCGAACTCCGCGGTGTGGAGGTCCGTCCCCTTAGGCGCGGTCGCCATGTAGAAGCACTGCGAGGGCACGCGGTGGGTGACGTTCCCAAAGTCGCTCGAGCCCGGCTCCGCGTCCTCGGGGAGGATGTCGCGGACCCCGAGCGACCGAAGGTTCTTTTCCAGCAGCGACGACAGGACGGGGTTGTTGAGCGCGTCGTCGCAGGACGGCTCGAAGCCGCTGATCCTCAGCCGGCAGCCCGTGGCCTTGGCCGCCCCTCGGGCGCAAGCCTTCACCTTGCGGCTCACGGCGTCGCGGTCGGCCCGGCGCCTGGCGCGCACGTAGAACCGGGCCTCCGCGAGGTCCGGGATGATGTTGGGCGCCACCCCGCCTTGCGTGATGATCCCATGCACCCGGATGTCGGGTTTGAGCTGCTGGCGCAGGGCGTTGATCCCGTTGAAGAGCTGGATGACGGCGTCCAGGGCGTTGATGCCCTCATGGGGCGTGGCGGCCGCGTGGGAGGTCCTCCCGTGGAACGTGAACTGCAAGGCGTCCAGGGCCAGCAAGGCGATGTTCACGACGTTCACGGACTCCGGGTGCATCATGAGCACGGCGTCGGCTTCGTCGAAGACCCCGGCTCGGGCCATCGGGACCTTGGCCCCCCCGGCCTCCTCGGCCGGAGTCCCGTATAGGACCACGGAGCCTCCGATCGTGTCGACACAGGCGGCGAGGGCCGCGGCGGCCCCGAAGGCGGAGGCGGCGATGAGGTTGTGGCCGCAGGCGTGGCCCAGGCCGGGCAGGGCGTCGTACTCCGCGATGAAGCCGACGGTCGGGCCCTTGCGCCGTCCCCGGAAGGAGGCCCGCAGCGCCGTGGGGATCGACGCCAGGGGGCGCTCCACGCTGAACCCCAGCGTGGTGAGCTTCCGGGAGAGGTGGTCCGAGCTCAGGGACTCGGCGAAGCCCAGCTCCGGGTGGGAGTGGATGAAGGCGCTCACGCCGACGATGTCGGGCTTGAGGCGGTCCAGCTCGGCCAGCAGCCTCCGGCGCGGGGATGCCATCGGACTACCCTATCTGGGCGTAGAAGTCGTGGCCCTTGTCGTCGATGAGGATGACGGCCGGGAAGTCCACGACGTCGATGCCCCACACCGACTCCATGCCGAGCTCCGGATAGTCGAGGACCTCGACCTTCTTGATGCAGTTCTCGGCCAGGAGCGCCGCGACCCCGCCGGCCGAGCCGAGGTAGAAGCCTCCGTGCTTGCGGCAGGCCGCCGTGACCTGCGGAGTCCGGTTCCCTTTGCCGATCATCACCATGGACGCGCCCTGGGCCTGGAAGAGGCCCACGTAGTCGTCCATCCGGCCCGAGGTCGTGGGGCCGAAGCTCCCGGCGGGCTTGCCTTTCGGGGTCTTGGCGGGCCCGGCGTAGTAGACCGGATGGTCCTTGAAGTACTGTGGGAGCCCCTGGCCGCTGTCGAGCCGCTCCTTGAGCTTGGCGTGGGCGATGTCGCGCGCCACCACCAGCCTGCCCGTGAGCGAGACCCGCGTGGTCACGGGGTGCTTGGACAGGTCCGCCAAGATCCGCGGCATGGGCCGGTTCAGGTCTATCGGTATCCCTCCCTGGCCCGTGGCCTTTCGGAGGGGCTCCGGGATGAGGCGGCCGGGGTCGCGCTCGAGCTCCTCGAGCCACAAGCCCTGGCGGTCGATCTTCGCGAGGATGTTCCTGTCGGCCGAGCAGGAGACCCCCATCCCCACGGGGCACGAGGCCCCGTGGCGGGCGAGCCGGATGACGCGCACGTCATGCGCGAAGTACTTTCCGCCGAACTGGGCCCCGAGGCCGCAGGCCTGGGCCGCCTTGAGCAGCTCGGCCTCGAGCTCCAGGTCCCGGAACGGCCGTCCGCGGCGGTCGCCCTGGGACGGCAGGTCGTCGAGGTAGCCGACCGAGGCCAGCTTGACCGTCTTGAGGCAGGCCTCGGCCGAGGTCCCGCCGACCACGAAGGCGAGGTGGTAGGGCGGGCAGGCGGCCGTCCCGAGGGTCTTCATCTTCTCGATGAGGAACTTCACGAGCGACGCGGGGTTCAGGAAGGCCTTGGTCTGCTGGAAGAGATAGGTCTTGTTCGCGGAGCCGCCGCCCTTGGCGAGGAAAAGGAACCGGTATTCCATCCCTTCCACGGCGTAGATGTCGATCTGGGCCGGGAGGTTGTCGCCGGTGTTGACCTCCTTGTACATGTTGAGGGCCGCGGTCTTCGAGTACCGGAGGTTCTCTTTGAGGTACGTTTTTCGGATGCCCTTGGACAGGCAGGCTTCGTCGTCGGCCCCGGTCCAGACCTGCTGGCCTTTCTTGGCCACCA
>Ga0265297_10011140_pt1 | contig 11077 bp, 3 predicted proteins | sample Munlanlwell13791_FD_192502 | JGI IMG/M metagenome (GOLD analysis project Ga0265297, IMG submission 192502) | Leachate microbial communities from a municipal landfill in Southern Ontario, Canada - Leachate well 137-91 | ecosystem: Engineered > Solid waste > Landfill > Unclassified | place...
ATTTAGTTAACTTCATTACAAGCCTCCTTTATTCTATTGTATTAAAAACTATATTTAAATGTAATTGATCCGCCGACTTCGTAATAACCATCTTTAAATTCAGTATCGCAATCAGCTAGTATAGTTATGTTCTTTTTGTTAAAAAACTCCACTCTCGCACCGAAGTCAAAACTTGAAGGAGCTGGCTTGTACCCTTCTGTCTTAAAAGAAGCGCCTCCTCCAGCAAAGGTGGCAATAGTCTGTTGTTCATCATTTATAGTATCATAGAAGTAGCGCAAACGTATTTCCGGGGTAAAGATACCGGATTTATTCTCGAATACCTTGCTTAGCCTCAAGCCTACTCCTGGCTGCAGAGAATTATACTTTTGAGAATCTACAGTAAGGTTTAAGGAACCAGCGCCAGTTTCTGTGTACTTGGGCAAGTAAAGGCATGAATAGTTTAAGGCTAAAAGTGGTATGATATCAAAACCTTCCTTCTGTATTTTATACCCTGCTTCAAGATAACTTGAAAACTGCTGACCATAATAATCAGACTTGGCAGTTCTATCGATACCGCCTACTGATATATTTCGTGAACTGTCGTAATCATTATAGCCGTAAGTTAAGACTGCATCCAGAATATACGGGCTGTCTTTAGCCTGATATTCTCCATAAATGCCCGTCTGATAACTGTCAATACTAGTGTGGCCATAATTGTCCTTTGAATTTATTTTACTAAAGCCAAAACCCTGGGCCAATCCTAAGCGTAGATCTCCCTCAATAAATAACCGGTCTATACCTATAACAGTCCCCCACATATTTGCCAAGTATCCGTTGCTTAAGCCACGCTTACCCTGATGAGCGTAGTCGCCGTAGAACTGGATCCAGACATCGTTTTCAAGGTTAGATTCTTTTACTATATCCTCGACGTTATCCTCTTCTATCTTTGAATCCTGAAGCCTCAAAATTGTAGTACCGATGAATTGATTCAACACATTATTGGTAACTGTTGTTTGCGCACCGTCTGTAAGCGGCTCCATTGAGTCCAAAGCATTTGATACCTCCTGCTGGGAACCCAACGCATCCAACTCAGCCAGAACATTCCTCATGTCACCTACAGCAGAAGGGAGAATATCATCCAAAACCTGCCCTACTGCAGCAGCATTCGAATTAAGGCCCATCTCAGTATAAGTTTTATACCTGGTTACGTGAACAATCAAATCTTCATTACTAGTTGTCCTTCTTATTGTAAAAATAGGGCTATCCCAGATTATATTAAGGTCTCCTATGCTCCCAGCAGAATCACAGTCTATGACGGTAAAAGCTGCACCACTGGTCAACAAACCGGTCACATTAATATCCAGTGTACTTAAACCAGAAATATCCGGGCTCCCGGTAGCGTCTATCACACCCCAGTCAGCATCGCTTAATGATATCTTGAGGCTAGAATCATCGCTCTGGGTATAATTACCAGTTAAAGTCAATGTATTTAATCCTAAATCTAATACTGCATCAGAAGCATTATTTAAGGTAAGGTTGCCGGTGATCCCAGTATCCCCTGTCATAGTTACAGTGCTGCCGCTTTTTATATACGTATTAGTAGCAAATATATTATGAGAAAGGCTAGTTGCGCCGTTAAAATTAAGAACCTTTAATGCTTTCCCCGAAGCGCCGATAGCGCCACCAGTTGAAGTAGAACCTGCAAAGGTTAAAGTTCCAGTGTTATCGGTAGTCGTAGTAACAGCGCCGGTAATGCCATAACCATTTCCCACAGTCAGCTCGTTATCTCCGACAAAATTAACAGTTACTGCCTTGATATTACCCTCAATGTTTACCGCTGCATTGCCTACGGTAAGGAGTTTTAAACCACTATTCCCAAGTAATGTACTTCCTATATTCCCGGTGATTGTATGTTCGCCCGACAATGTCAAAGTTCCCTGGCCGCTCGGACTGGTAATCCCGCCTGAACCCAGTGTCATGTTTTTATTGTCAGCGAGCGTGACAATGCTGTCAGAACTCAATGTAAAATCATTCAGAGTTTCCACATCATCACTAAAAATAACTGTTCTATCGCCTGTAATATTAAAATACTCAGTCAATATAGCGCCACTAAAAGTAGCAGTACCTGATCCTTCTACATTAATTGTCCCGAGCCACGAATCGGAAGCAGTACCTATATCTCCGGTTATTGTCTGGCCACCGCCTGCCAATGTAAGCGTGCCACTACCAGAAGACGCCTTTACTTCACCTGTAAGATTTTTTCCACTGGCGATTGTAGCAGTGCTGTCGGTTTCTAAATTGAAAGTCGTGGTATTTACGTTACCATTAAAATTTGCCGTACCGCTGGTATTTATAGTTGTGGCAAAAACAGCGGATCCAAATGTTGTAGTCTTGTCTGTAGCCCCTGCGTTAATTTCAGTTAAATACGCACCGGCTGCTCCAACCTGGCCAGAAATAGTACCTGAACCTAGAAGGGTCAATGTCCCCTGATCATTAACATCTGTGGTAATGTTCGGAGTGATCGTTTTTCCGTCTGCAAGATTAACTGTCGCGCTCCCTCCAAAGACCAATCCAGAAGATGTCAAAAGGCTTTGATTCAAGTTAAGCGTCCCTGCGCTTACTATAGTATTTCCAGTGTAAGTATTGACGCCATTAAGTACAAGCGTCCCATCACCGGCTTTAGTCAATTTGGATGCGCCTCCGTTATTTGCGATAACAGCGTTGATGGTCAATAACTCGTTATTACTATGATTGATAATATCTATATCCCCATTCAGGGTAGCAGAAGTCAAAATACCATCGCCTGCCGCTGAACCGATAGTTAAAGCAGCTTTACCGTCACCGACCATAATCCCATTTACCCTTAGGGTCTTGCCGGCAGTATCGACTGTAGCGGCATAGCTGGTGTTTTGAAGAATAGTATTTATAGCCGTGACATCACTATCCATAGTAATGTTACCACTCGTACCCTGATACTGGATCCTGACCTGGTTAGCACCGTTTGCGATAAGGCCACCATAGGCATTGATGTCAGTGTAGCCGTCAAATGCTATGATAAAACCACTCGCGCCGGCTCCTGCGTCTTTCTTAGCCCAACCGCCTTCAGCAAAAGTAGCCCAGGTACCAAGCATGCCGGTTACAGGGTCATTATTAGTAGTGGTTTTAGCAATACTTGCGGCGTTAAAATTAATTGTCGCTCCGTCAGCTACAGTGATAAGCCCCATATCCAAAACTGCTGCCCCGGAAAGACGTGTTATAAATGAATCGCCTGCGCTAAGCGTTGTTGAAGCAACATCCTGAGTATACGTGCCACCGATAAGACTAATAGTTCCACCGCCAAGAGTTAACGCAGCTGTTTCGCTTATTTTACTGTTGTCTTCTGTAGAATAATCCAGGGCTAATGTCCCCTCGCTGAGCGTTGTCGCGCCGGTATTGAGATTCACTCCTGCAAGAGTCAGCGTGCCGGAACCTGTCTTAGTCAAGGCACCATTTGTCGCAGCAGCTGCGCCGGATATTGTAAGATTGTTAGAGGCAACATTAATAGTCGCGGTTTTATCGGCATTAATGGTAAAATTACGGTCTGTGCTGGTATCAACACCCGTATAGTAAAGTGTCCCGCCGTCGAAAACAAGATTTGCGGCTGCATTTGTAGATGCACCAATAGAACTGGCTGTACCACCATTAGCAATTGTATCTACACTTAGCGTACCAGCTGTTATCTTGGTTACACCTGTATAAGTGTTAGCTCCAGTCAGAGTAAGGGTACCCGCACCCTGCTTTGTAATACCGCCCAGAGCTCCGCTTATAATACCTTCATAAGTAGTATTATTATCGTCTCCAACAGTAAGGGTGTTTGCTCCGTTAAGATTAACATCTCCTCCTATAGTCCCGCCACCTGAAATTGATCCAATAGTTTCATCCCCATTGAGTCGTAGAATTGCCCCGGAAACATTATCTAAGATTACTGCTCCTGCATCGTTAAGTGAACCAGTCAAATCCAGCATACCGACGTTAATTGTCGTTGCGCCGGTGTAAGTATTGGTGCCACCTAAAGTCAAAGTTCCAGAGCCATTTTTTGTCAACATGCCCGTTGTCGTTTCAATCGCGCTACTAATAATAATATCGCCCGGGCCATCAATTGTCAGGTCTTTCGCAGCACCGGTAATATCTGTCCCGCTGATAGTCAAACTGTCAGCATATGAATGGATCAAAGAAGATGATTTTAAAGATATATCCCCGTTCCAGGTATTATTACCGCTTATATTTTGAAAAGCCCCGGCGGAAAACTGTCCGGTGCCGTTCAGATTCAAAATAGTCGTTCCTAAAATAGTTGCATCACTTTTAAGCTGAAGATGGGCTCCATTTGAAACGGTTGTAGTCCCCAGCGTAGAAGACTCATTAAGAACCAAAGCCCCCGTATTAATATGCAGCGTTGTAGCTGTAACCGAATCGATAAAATCAGCTATTCCGAGACCGCTCATATTAATTGTCTGAGCCTTTACCGCACCAGAAAATGTTGCGGTAGTACCTGAGCCCGAATGCACATTCAATATCTTGAGCGTCTTAGTAGCACCCACAGCGCCACTAATAGTTGAACCGCCGCCTGCTTCAATCGTTAATGTCCCGACATTATTAGAGCCGGATGTGTTATCCACTGTGCCGGTAATATTTTTACCTCCCAGGAGAGTTACGGTTCCGTCTCCACCTAAGCCAAATGCAATATCTCCAGTCAAGGTTTCATTAAGGTCTAAGGTACCTGCCCCGGTAAAAGTAGTAGTAGTAATTCCGGATTCAGTATTTATCTCTGCCTCGCCAGTGGAAGCAATATTTAATGCTGTGGCCGTAACTGCGCCGTTAAACTGCGCTTTTCCCACGCCGCTCATGGCAATAGTCTGGGATTTTACCGACTCAGAGAATGTCGCGGTAGCGCCTAAACCTGACCCTACGTTAATTGTTTTAAGCGCCTTGGTTGTGCCGATAGCACCACTTACGCTCTGGTTGCCGCCTGAAAGAGTGAGAGTTCCCCAGTTGTTTGTACCGCTATTATTGTCAACCGCGCCAACAATTGACATACCGCTGGCAATCGCGGCAGTACCGTCAGCTAAAAAGCTTAAAGTCGTAGCATAAATATCGCCGCTAAAATTAACAGTTTTACCAGCGCCGCTAATCTTGACAGATTCCAGGCTGAGATTAGCCGCTCCCACCTGTCCTGAGGCAGTGCCGTCCCCTGCAAAATTCAGCGTACCCTGATCATCAAGATCCGTAGTTATGTTTGGAGTAATTGTCTTTCCGTCGGCAAGATTTACTGTTGATTCTTCCCCAAAGATCAATCCTGAAGAAAGTAATAGGCTTTCATTTAAGGTAAGCGTCCCTGCGTCAACAAAAGTATCTCCAGTGTAGGTATTGACGCCATTAAGTACAAGCGTTCCGTCTCCGGCTTTAACCAAGCCGGATGCGCTTGTGTTATCTGCGATAACAGCATTAATAGTAAGCGACGCAATATTGCTGTGGTTAATCAGGTTTAAATCACCACCCGAAGTGGCAGAAGTCAAAAAGCCGTCGCCTACCGCTGAACCTATAGTAAGCGCGGCCTTGTTTTCACCGACAAAAATACCATTTGTCCTAAGGGTCTTGCCAGCAGTATCAACTGTAGCAGCGGAAGTCCAATTTTGGAGAAGACTTTCAATAGTAGTTGTATCCGCTCCTAAAGCAATGGGATTAGATGGAACTCCAGTCCCCTCAGAATTAATACGCACTTTATTGGCTGAAACATTAGCAATAGTTGAATTATAGTTAGCGATATTAACGAAATTGTCGAACGCTACAATTAAACCATTGACACCAGCTCCTGCGTCTTTTTTGGCCCAAGTAGCTCCTCCGATAGTAGCCCAGGTGCCCAGATAACCGGTCAAAGGGTCATTGTCATTATTGGTGCTAGCGATACCTCCGGCGCCAAAATCAATTGTACCGCGATTTACAGTAATGGTATTCATTTGAAGGACTGAATCGCCGGAAGGACGAGTGATGTGTGATTCGCCTGCGTTAAGTGTTGTAGAGGCAACGACCTGGGTATATGCGCCGCCGTTAAGGCTAAGAGTCCCGCCGCCAAGGATGAGCGCAGCTGTTTCGCTTATTCTGCTGCTATTTCCATCAGAGTAATCTAAAACCAAGGTTCCTAAGCCATTAACCGTTGTTGTGCCAGTATAAAGATTTGCCCCTTTAAGCGTCAGTGTCCCAGCGCCAGTCTTAACCAAAGCGCCATTTGTTGCGGCAGCTGCACCAGATATCGTAAGATTATGAGAGGTAACATCGATGGTCGCGGTTTTATCGGCATTAATGGTAAAATTACGATTTGTAGTAACATCGGCGCCGGTATAGTAAAGTGTTCCACCGTCGAAAACAAGATTTTTGGCTGCGTTTGTAGATGCACCAATTGAACTGGCTGTACCGCCGTTAGCAATTGTATTTATACTTAGCGTACCGGCTGATATCTTGGTTACGCCGGCATAAGTGCTAGCGCCGGTTAGGGTGAGAATACCACTTCCGTCTTTAGTAAGAGTACCTGTTGTCGTGCCTATCACACCGCTGATAGAAGTGTTTGCGCTGCCGCCGACAGTCAAATTTTGTCCAGCACCTGTGATATTTCCACTTAAAGTCAAGGTACCGGAATCAGAGTTAATACGTGTTGCGCTTCCTAAGGCTATTGCACCTGCCCAGCTGTTATTGCCACTGATATTGCGCATCGCGCCGTCTGAAGAAATCCCCAAACCATTTAAAGTAAGCGATTCTACACCGACTGCTATATTATGTTGTAGTTGCAAAGCTGCTCCGCTTGCAACAGCCACCCCTCCGGCAGTCGTACCAGTAGCTGTATTATTGCGGATATTAAGCACACCCACATTCACATTAGTTATACCGGTAAAAGTATTAGCGCCGGTTAAGGTAAGAGCACCACTCCCCTGTTTTGTAAGGCCGAGTTTCCCCGTACTTCCATTAACGAGAAGACCGGAAAATGTGGTTGAAGTAGTATCTCCTACTGTAAGAGTCACATCGGTTGCGCTATTGTTATTTACTGTTCCAGGTCCGGCAAGAGAAGCTACGGTATCGTTATAACCATTTAAAGACAATGTTGCACCAGATCCTACCGTAACTGCGCTTTTACTTGGAATAGCATTCGCCACACCGAGATTGAGAGTACCTTCTGATATGGTAGTAGTCCCGGTGTAGGTGTTGGCACCCCCTAAAGTCAAAGTGCTTCCTCCTCTTTTTGAAATACCGTGTCCGCCGCTAATAACTCCGTCGAGTTTCAAATTATAGCTGCCATCACCAGAATATATATTCACATTTTTCAATAAAGTAATACCCCATTTGATGGTTTGTAAACTTTCAGTGCTATCATTAGAAATATTCCCGGAAAGTTTTATGCTATTTCCGAGAAGAGAGGTCGTCTTGCTATTTTCAGTAAAAGTGATTCCTGAGAACGTATATCCGTTGAAATCATTATATGGATCTACCAAATAACTATAATCCGAGCTGAATAACAACGTATCCCCGCTTCCTGGAACTTTGCCCCACTTCCAATTAGGCCAATAACTCATATCCGTGTTCTTAGAGATAAAAGCATACCCGGTCCATTTACGTTCAGCGGCAAATGCCTGGAGATCGCTAGAGAAAAACATGCTGATAATTAAAAATAATAAAAATATTCGCTTCATTCTTCCTCCTATATCAATGATGTTCTAATCAACCTTTGTAAGAATTAAAAAAGGCAACTTCTTTCTAAGAAGTTGCCTCGAGTGCGTGTTTTTTGGATTTTAGTTCCCATATCTAATGCTTATATGGGATTATTTTATACTACAGCCTTATCCTTGTAAATCCTTTTTTGTATAAAAAGATATATGTCTTTTTAAACCTTTTATCTTTAGTTATAATTTTTAATTATAGATTTGAAATATTTCGCTCCTATGAACCGAGATGTATAAAATCTGGGATGTCTTTATAACCAACCTGCTTTTAAAATAATCCCACTACGTTGTCGTTCTCGTCGAGGTCGATATGAGTTCCCGCCGGCTCTGAAGGCAATCCAGGCATTGTGCGCATCTGACCGCACAAAGGATACAGGAAACCAGCTCCTGCCGCTACCCGTATATCGCGTATGGGGACAGTGAATCCTGCGGGCCTGCCCTTTAATTCAGGGTCATGTGAAAGAGACAGATGTGTTTTTGCCATGCAGATAGGAAACTTATCATAACCCAGCTTAGTATAAAGTTCTATCTTCTTCAAAGCCTCAGGCGAATATTCAACTTTCTCTGCGCCATAAACACTAGTTGCTATTTTTTCAATTTTTTGCGCAATAGGCTCATCCAGTGAATATAGAAATTTAAAATGAGAAGGTTTATTGGCTGCCTCAACTACTGCCTGAGCCAGATCTATCCCGCCCTCTCCACCTTTTGCCCACACATCGCTTATTACCGCATCATCTGCTCCGGCAGCTTTGGCTTTTTTTCGTACAGCTTCTATCTCTTTATCTGTATCAGTAGTAAATCTATTTATCGCCACTACCACAGGCAAACCGAATAACCGTATATTCTCGATATGTTTCTCTAGGTTTACTGCGCCCTGCTCAACAGCGTCGATATCTTCCTTTAATAGATCTTCACTCAAAGGCTTTCCTGCCACCACCTTGAAACGCCCACTATGCATCTTCAACGCGCGAATAGAACACACAATAACTACTGCGCTAGGCACTAACCCACCGATACGGCATTTAATATTAAAAGCTTTCTCCGCACCGCAATCAGCACCAAAACCGCTTTCTGTAACCACGTACTCACTGAGCTTAAGCGCAATCCTATCGGCGATTATAGAATTATTCCCATGGGCAATGTTAGCAAATGGGCCCGCGTGCACAAAACAGGGAGTGTTTTCAGTTGTCTGCATCAACGTAGGCTTGATTGCGTCTTTTAAAAGCACTGCCATTGCCCCGGCTACTTTTAAATCCTCTGCGGTAACCGGCTTACCATCATATGTAAAGGCAACTACAATCCTGCCTAAGCGCTGCCGCAGGTCTTTGAGATCACTGGCCAAAGCCAGGATTGCCATGACTTCAGATGCTACTGTAATATCAAAACCAGTTTGGCGCGGGATACCGTCTTCCTTGGACCCCTGGCCTATAGTAATGTTACGCAAAGACCTGTCGCTAACATCAACGACCCTGCGCCAAAGTATTGCTGAAGGATCTATATTCAATTTATTACCTCTGTAAAGAGAGTTGTCGAGGAACGCCGCGCAAAGATTATGCGCCAGGCCTACTGCATGGACATCGCCTGTCAAATGAAGATTAAAATCCTCCATCGGCACAACCTGAGAATGCCCACCACCTGCAGCGCCGCCCTTTATGCCAAACACAGGCCCAAGCGATGGCTGCCGTATACAAGTAGAAACATTTTTCCCTAACTTGGCCAATCCTAGCGACAGGCCAATCGTTGTAACAGTTTTACCTTCGCCTAGTGGCGTCGGAGTTATAGCAGTAACATCAATATATTTACCATCGGGATTATTCTTCATCCGCTTCAAAACAGAAAGATCTACCTTTGCCTTATACTTACCATGAAGCTCCAGCTCATCTTCACGGATACCTATATTTTCAGCAATTTCTAAAATGGGTTTTAATTTTACCTCTCGTGCGATCTCTATATCTGTCTTCATATCTATCCTTTCTTTATATAATACCGATCTATTTATTCAATAAAGCTTGAGCCTTTTTTATATGCTGCGGGCTTGCCGGGGGAGTATTACCTAATGGATATTTAAGTTTCATATACTCCCATTTATGCTTGCCCAGGGTGTGATATGAAATAAACTCAAATTTTTCACAATAAGTAAGCCCATTCAGGATCTTCTTTAATGCCTGCATATCTTTTTTCGAATCGTTCAATTTGGGTACAAGGACATACCTTAGCCAATAAGGCTTTTTCTCCGTTTCCAGGATCTTTAAAAAATCGACTACGTCGCCGAGCTTTCTCGATGTTATCTTCTTATGCAATACCGCATGCGTAGCCTTTATATCAAGAATAAAAAGGTCTGTAAGCGAAATAAGCTTTTGTAATAATTTTATATTATGATTATCATAAAAAGCGCTTGTATCCACAGCAGCATGAATACCATTCGCTTTGCAGAGCTTAAATAGCTCGATAAGAAACTCTATCTGCAAAAGCGGCTCACCTCCTGAAACCGTAATACCTCCGTTGGAAGCTTTAATATAAGGCATGCAGCGTTTTACTTTTTCAAGCACCTCTTCGGCACTCATGTCAAAGCCAGCGTTTAAATCCCAGGTATCCGGATTCTGGCAATACAGGCATCTGGCAACGCATCCCTGCATAAACACAAGAAAACGTATCCCGGGCCCATCCTGCGTCGCAAAACTTTCTACTGAATGAATTCTCCCGGCATGAGATTTCCTACTACATGGTTTCATGAAATGTCCTTGCCAATACTTCTTTCTGCTGTTCTGGCAATAATTTGTTAAAATGGACTGCGTATCCTGATACACGAATAGTAAGCTGCGGGTATTTATGCGGGTGGCGCATTGCATCTTTAAGCGTTTTCTTATCGATCACATTGATGTTCAAATGCTGGGCCCCTTTGACAAAATATCCTTCAAGCAAAGCCACGAGGTTAGATATACGCTCCTCCTGGGTTTTACCTAATGTATCCGGCACAGTAGTAAATGTATTCGATATACCATCCCTGCATTCAGAATATGGGATACTAGCGACAGAATTTAAAGACGCTATAACCCCATTCTTATCTCTGCCGTGCATCGGGTTTGCCCCGGGAGCAAAAGGCTCGCCTTTTTTTCTCCCATCCGGAGTAGCCCCTGTTTTTTTACCATACATCACATTCGAAGTAATAGTGAGGACAGAAACTGCCGGGAGAGAATCCCTGTAGAACTTATATTTCTTTATCTCCGCAAGAAATGTATTCACCAGATCAACAGCTCTGCCATCGACCCTGTCATCATCATTTCCAAAAGCATAAAAATCTCCGCTGATCTTAAAGTCTGTGGTAAGGCCTTTATTATTACGTATGGCCCTGA
>Ga0265297_10011141_pt1 | contig 11076 bp, 9 predicted proteins | sample Munlanlwell13791_FD_192502 | JGI IMG/M metagenome (GOLD analysis project Ga0265297, IMG submission 192502) | Leachate microbial communities from a municipal landfill in Southern Ontario, Canada - Leachate well 137-91 | ecosystem: Engineered > Solid waste > Landfill > Unclassified | place...
ACCCGCTGGTACAGCTTGCTGCGCGACAATGTCGCCACATTGAAAGATAAGGCCGCGTTGGACTCAGCGCAAAACCAGACTTTCAACCGGGCCGGCATGTTTGCGTTGCGCGGTTGGGCTCCGCACATGCGGCTTGAGGAACTTCAAAGCTATGCGCACCGGCATGGGCTGCATATTGATGCCCAGGAAGTACAACCGGACGATAATCCGCCAACCTATCTGGACAACCCTCCCTGGCTTGCAGCCGGTGAAAACCTGGTCAATTTCTATATGACGCCGGGTTATCGGGCCTGGGATCCCTCACAGATCGTTTTCATCTCCTTTGCATTGTTTTTCGGGATGATCCTGGCCGATGCCGGTTATGCGTTGTTGTTGGGAATTGTACTGCTGTTCTTTTGGCGAAAAATGGGCGCATCGCCGGGCGGAAGGCGATTCCGGCCATTATGTCTGGCGATCGTTATTTTTTCCCTGCTCTACGGCATGCTGATCGGCAGCTATTTCGGCGTCACGCCTCCCAAGGACTCGTTGCTGGCTTCATTTCATGTATTGGACATGAGCGACACCAATCTGATGATGGCGATTTCAGTATTCATCGGTTGCATCCATGTCATCTTGGGGGCATCGCTGGATGCGGCTCGGCATAAAAACCTTGTGGAAGGCTTGGGCTCGGTCGGCTGGGCCTGCATTGTCGCGGGTGGACTGGCGTTTTTGCTGGCTACGGCGTTCGCGCCAGGCGTTTTAAAGCCGCTATCGGTGATCCTGGCTGGCGTCGGCGTGCTGCTGGTATTGCTGTTCTCGGCGCCTTTCGAAAAACCGTTATCCCGCTTGTCGAAAGGCCTGCTCGGCTTGACCAAACTATCCGGAGCTTTCGGCGACGTGCTCAGCTACTTGCGGTTGTTTGCCCTGGGCCTCGCCAGCGGCTCATTGGCTGCGGAATTTAATAACATGGCCATGGGAATCAATGACGCGATGCCGGGGGTTGGTATTTTCTTTGCATTCCTGGTGCTGCTTTTAGGGCATGCGGTCAACCTCCTGTTGGGTTTGGCGAGTGCGGTCATTCACGGTTTACGGCTTAACGTGATCGAGTTTTTTAATTGGGGATTGAAGGAAGAAGGATCGCTATACAAGCCTTTCCGTCGCACGGAAAGATAAAGGGAAAAATATCTGCATATCCCGCAACCGGGTTTTATAAAAACTTTAATATCGACTGGAGGTTCACTATGGATACTTTTATCGTGGCGCTTGGCTGGGTGGGGATGTTCGCGCCGTTGGCTTTGGGTGCGGTCGGTAGCGCGATCGGTTGTGCTCGCGCCGGCATGGCGGCTTGCGGAGCGCTGCTGGATGTCGAAAGCGGATACGGACGTTATATCGGCGTTGCCGCGATGCCTTCCTCGCAAACCATCTACGGCATCGTCGTCACCATGGCCCTACGGCGCGAGCTGACGATCGACAATGCGCCGGGCATTTTCGGCTTGGGCATACTGACCGGACTGGCTTTGATGATTAGCGCCTTCTCCCAAGGCGATGCCTGCGCTGCGGCCATCAATGCCTCAAAAAACAAATTGGAAATTTTCGGCATTTCCCTGGCGCCGGCGGCCTTGGTCGAAGGTTTTTCGGTGTTCGCATTTGTATTTGCGCTGGTGCTTTCCGCCGGCATTCCCAAATAAGCTGACGGAGCCGAATCATGAGCGAGCTAATCAACACTGAATCCAGCGTACAAGCATTGATCGACAGAATCCGCGACCAAGGCGTGCAAAGCGCCAACCGGGAAGCCGCACGCATTCTGGCAGACGCGGAAGCGAAAGCCTCGCAGTTGCTGGCGGACGCGCAAAAACAAGTCGAGCAATTGCGCGCCAAAGCCACGGCGGATATCGAAGCCGAGCAAGCTGCGGCGCAGGAAGCCTTAAAGCTTTCTGCCCGCGACACCGTCACGCGTTTGAAGAACCTCGTTGGTACCGCATTCGAAACCTTTGTCCGCCGGCTGGTCACCACCTCGACGCAAGACCGGGAATTGATGAAAAACCTGGTTTTAGTCTTGGCCGGACACAGCGCGGATGAATTCATCAAGGACAAGAAAATTCAAATTCTGTTGTCCGATGCCCTATTGACCGGACAGTCCGATCCCAAGCTGCGCGAACTGGGTAAGCAGACCATCTTGAGCCTTTCCAGCGATATGCTGCGCGAAGGCGTTGAATTGATTCCATCCAGCAGCGTCGAAGGCGGCGCGAAAGTGCGCCTGGTCGGCGAACAGCTGGAAATCGATTTATCCGACAAGGCGATAGCCAAATTGCTTGCCGGCCAGTTGCTGCCGCGTTTTCATGCCCTGTTGACAGCTGCGGAATAAGGGTGTCCACAGCCATGAAAGAGGATTACTACACGGTCGTGGCAAGTTTGCCGCACTTGCCTTATTTCGCGAATGCCGAGCGGCTCCCCCTAAGCCGTTTGCGCCTGGAACAGCGTTTACGCATGCTGGATGCCGATGAAACCCGGCAGATCTTGCAGGCTGAATTTTTGGCCGGCTGGAGACTGCCTGCCGGCAAACTTGAAAGCGGCGGCAAAATCGCGGCGCAGTATAAGACAATGCTGCAAAGCATAAGCCAGCCGGTGTTACGGGAGTTCGTGGAATACCGCCTGGACCAGCAAACCGTTATTGCCGCATTGCGTATCAGGCAAGCCGGCCGCGATCCGGAACAATACCCCGGATGGGGCGTCGGCCGCTTGGTCAAACATATCGAAGCCCACTGGGATGCCCCCGATTTCCGGCTGGGTACGGTTTATCCCTGGGTGAACGAAGCCAACAGCTATCTGGCAGCCTCCGATGCGATGGCGTTGGACCGCCTGCTAATGGACACCGTATGGCGAAAACTGTCCCGCTTGGGAGATAGGCGTCCTTTCGGCTTCGAAGCGATCACCGCCTTTGTATTCAAATGGGATATTTTGCAGGCTTGGCTGCAGCGCGATGCAAGCGCCGCAAAACAACGCTTCCAAGTATTGATCGAGGAGATAAAACATGTCCAATGAAAATACCGGCGCCGTCTATGCGACCGTGGTAGGCGTCAAGGAAAGCCTGGTCTTGATCGAGTTTGACGAAGCCGCCGAAGTAATGAAAAACGAAGTCGGCTACGTCTGCGTCGGCGAAGAACGGCTGAAAGCCGAAATCCTTCGGGTGCGGGGGCGCACCGCGGACATGCAGGTGTTCGAGGATACCCGCGGCGTGCGGGTCGGCGACCGGGTGGAATTATCCGGCGAAATGCTTTCTGCAACCTTGGGCCCTGGGCTGCTTGGTCAGGTTTTCGACGGCTTGCTGAACCCCTTGCACGGTCTGGCGCAAAAATACGGTTTTTTCCTGCCGCGCGGTGTGTTGATGCCGCCGCTTGATCTTGATAAAAAATGGCAGTTCAGTCCGGATGCAGAGATAGGAGATACCTTGCCTCCCGGCGGTGTGCTGGGGTCGGTTCCCGAAGGCCCGTTCAAGCACAAGATCATGGTCCCTTTCAATGAAGCGGAACCGGTCCAGTTGACCTGGATTCGAGGCGGCAGTTTTTCCATTAACGAGGTTGTTGCGCGCTACAAGACGTCGAACGGTGAAGAAAAGGAATTGACCATGGCCCTCCGCTGGCCGATCCGGCGCCCGATTCCAGAACATCTGCTGCGCAAGCGTTATACCGAGCGGCAGTTTCCATCGAAGCCGCTGACCACCGCGACCCGCATCATCGACACTTTTTTTCCGATCGCGCAGGGCGGCACGGGTTGTATCCCAGGGCCGTTCGGCGCCGGCAAGACGGTATTGCAGAGCCTGATCGCGCGCTACTCCAGCGTCGATATCGTGATTATCGTCGCTTGCGGCGAACGCGCCGGGGAAGTCGTCGAAACCATCCACGAATACCCGAACACGGCCGATCCCCGCACCGGCGGCACGTTAATGGACCGCACTATCATTATCTGCAACACCTCGTCGATGCCGGTCGCGGCCCGCGAAGCGTCGATCTACACCGGCATTACGCTGGGGGAATATTTCCGCCAGATGGGCTACGACGTGTTGCTGATTGCCGATTCGACCTCGCGCTGGGCGCAGGCAATGCGCGAAACGTCCGGCAGGATGGAGGAAATCCCTGGCGAGGAAGCGTTTCCGGCCTATCTCGATTCCGCGATCAAGAACCTTTACGAGCGCGCCGGGGTGATCCGTTGCGCCGACGGCTCTACCGGCACGCTGACCTTGATCGGCACGGTGTCTCCGGCCGGCGGAAACTTCGAGGAGCCGGTCACCCAGTCCACGCTCGGCACCGTCAAGACCTTCCTCGGCTTGTCCGCCGACCGCGCCTACAAGCGCTTTTATCCGGCTATCGATCCGCTGCTGTCGTGGTCCCGCTACCTGGATCAATTGGCGCCCTGGTTTACCAAGGAACTCAATGCCGAATGGGTCAATGACGTCAAAAACATGATGACCCTGCTGGAGCGCGGCGACGGCATTTATCAAATTATGCAAGTTACCGGCGAAGAAGGCATTACTCTTGAAGATTTCATCGAATGGCAAAAATCGATGCTGTTGGACATGGTTTATTTGCAGCAGGATGCTTTCGATGAGGTCGATGCCTGCATGCCCCGCGAGCGCCAGCTGGCCAGTTTCGGTGTGTTAAAAAAGCTGGTTGCGGCGGAATTTAAGTTTCAGGACAAGGACGAAGCCCGGGATTTTTTTACCAAGCTGACCGGCCTCTATAAGAACTGGAATTACAGCCGCCCCGATTCGCCGGATTACGAACGCTACGGCAAGGACATCGAGCAACTCGCCGGTCAATACTTGCCGGGCCGTAATGTCCAATAATCCCCAAAGCTGTTGCAAGGAGCATTGCCATGATTAAAAAAGAAATCATCGATTTATTCAGGGTCAAACCTGATACCAAAGTCCGGCTCAAGGATTACCACACCGGCTGGAAGCAAACCGATGAAATGAAATCCGCAGGCAAGAAATTCGTCAAGGAGAGAGCATCTGAGATTTTGCAATCCAGCATTGAAGAGCTGTCTGAATGCCAGCAATTGCTGTACGCCGATGACCGCTATGCCTTGCTGATCGTCTTGCAGGCTATGGATGCGGCGGGAAAAGACGGCACCATCAGGCACGTGATGTCAGGCGTCAATCCCCAAGGCTGCCAGGTTTTCAGTTTCAAAAAGCCGTCGGCCGAAGAACTGGACCATAACTTTCTCTGGCGCTATATGAAGTCCCTGCCCGAGCGCGGCCGCATCGGCATTTTCAACCGTTCCTATTACGAGGACGTGCTGGTAGTCAAAGTCCATAAGGACATGCTGGAACAACAAAAGCTTCCGGACGGCAAGCACGGCAAGGCGTTTTGGCAGGATCGCTACGACGATATTAACGCCTTCGAGCACCACCTGGTACGCAGCGGTACGGTCGTATTGAAGTTCTTTCTGCATGTATCGAAGGAAGAACAGAAACAGCGCTTCATGGACCGGCTGGAACGCCCCGAAAAAAACTGGAAATTTTCACTGGCCGATCTTATCGAGCGCAGCTATTGGGACGATTATGTCGACGCATTTGAAAAAGCCATCAGTGCAACCAGCACCAAATGGGCGCCTTGGTACATCGTGCCGGCCGATGATAAATGGGCGACTCGAGCCATAGTCGCCGACATTGTCACTACGACATTGCGCAATCTCGGACTTGAATTTCCCGAAATGGACGATGAGCAGCGTGCGTTATTGGAACATGCGCGACAAACCTTAGAAGAAGAATAACCATCGCGGAATTCAAATTCTCACCTATTCGCGCGACGCGCATTATGCAGTCGCAGATTCAGGACTTCCGGCCTCAGGGGAGCCAAATATTAAAAGTGTTAGCTTTTGATCTGTTCAATGTTAATGAAAACTCCATTCATAAGGAGTGAGCTTAACAAATGATCATTTAACCCAACGCGAAGAGGGTTTTTATATTCTTCGTTTATTTCGTTTGTATGGAGAAAGTGCTATGACTAACATCCCAGTTGATAAAAAAAAGACATATTGCTTATCGGCGGTTGCCATAACAGGAGCGTTGCTGACAGGTTGCGCAACGGAAACGCCAAAAGCTCCACCGATGACTGATAGGACCACTGCATATGTCGAATATGTCAGAGCAGATATGAGACAGGACAAGGTGGTCATGATCAATCAGGCTATGAAATTGGATCAGAACGATCCGAATTACAATGCCTTCTGGCATGAATATTACCCGTACGAGGCGGAATTGAAAAAGCTTAATGACGAAAGGCTCGCGTTAATTCGCGATTACCAGTACAACTTGAACAACATGACTGACGATACGGCAAACAACCTTGCTAAACGCGCTATTGCAATACGCGAAAAGAAGCTCGAATTGCTCAAGGAGTATTACAAAAAAATAAAAAAAGCCACTTCACCAATAATTGCTGCAAAATTTCTGCAAGTAGAATACGAAATCGGCCTTTTACTCGATCTCGAAATTGCATCTAATATGCCGTTGCTGAAAAAGAGTCCACAAGAATAGTAACCCTGGCTTTATCTGTACCGACCTGGAAATGTGTGAGGGTTACCTATCGGGTAGATAATTCTTATCAAAACCTTAGGGAAGCAACCCTCACATAAGGACTAATCTTTTTTTATATGTATCCGGCCGGCAATAATAATTGCCGATTATTGTATAAAGCGCGAAAACTCAGTGCGTAATTTTCTGAATGAGAAATTGAGCATCAGTGATGAACAACGAAAAGAATCCGTTACCCGATAAGACGTTGGAAAAGCTTATCTCGCACAAAGTGCTTGATTTATTCATCCGCGTAGGATTGATATTTTTTTTGGTCGTTTATTGCTATCAAATATTCAAGCCTTTTATCGGCTTGATGTTATGGTCGCTGATATTGGCCGTGGCCTTGTATCCCTTGCATATCTTGATCGCCCGTAAGATGGGTAATAAAGATGGCTATGCCGCAACGGCTTTGGTGCTGGTGATAATATTGAGCGTATTCACTCCCACGACCCTATTGGTTTTTTCCTTTGCGGATTCATCTACTGCCTTGGTGAAACAAGTTCAGAGCGGGACACTGCAAGTGCCTGCGCCCAGCGAATCTGTCGCCGGATGGCCGTTGGTGGGCAATAAACTATATGCATTATGGTCGGCTGCGCATACTGACCTTGGTGGCGTGGTAGCGAAATACGAACCCAAAATTAGCGTAGTCACCAAACAAGTGCTGGGCTATGCCGCCAGCGCCGGCAAGGCCATCTTGATGTTCTTGGCTGCCTTAGTGCTTTCCGGGATATGGATGGCCTATGGCTCATCTGCCCATGCGGCGGCCAAGGCCATTGCCAAACGGATAGCCGGTGACAAGGAAGGGGGAATCTTGGTCGTGCTTTCGACGGCGACCATCCGGGCCGTGGCGCAGGGCGTCATCGGCATTGCCTGCATCCAAGCCCTTTTACTGGGAGCCGGTTTTATCTTGGTAGGCATTCCCGCCGCCGGTATTTGGGCCTTGATGGTTTTGTTGTTGGGCATCGTGCAAATTCCTGCCATCTTTATTGCACTGTCGACCATTATTTATGTGTTTTCCACGAATGACTCCACTGCGGTCGCGGTGATGTATGCTGTTTATACCCTGGTTGCCGGTATGGCGGACAATATCCTCAAACCCTTGATGTTGGGTCGTGGCGTGGATGTCCCAATGCCGGTGATCCTTTTGGGCGCGTTAGGCGGCATGGCAACCGGCGGGATTATCGGTTTGTTTTTGGGATCGGTGATGTTGGCTTTGGGATACCAATTGTTTATGGCTTGGGTGTATCGTGAAACTGAAGAGTAAAAGCTAGGGAAGTACTTAGAAGCTATTCGTCGACGATTCCTGCCCATCGTCATGACCTCGTTCGCTTTTGGATCTTGTGCCCTTGCTCAGGAACCGTGAGCGGCGCGGCCAGTCAACAGACTATCAGTACGGTGGTTTTTGGCGGTATGCTGTCTGCAACGCTTTTGGCAATACCGTGCATACCGATGCTTTAGGTCATAACACAGCGATTGGCGGCTTGGACGATCGGCCGTAATAAGCACCATACCAATTAAGAAAACAAGTTCCTTCAACCAGTGGTGGCGACTTGGTCTATAAAAATATCTAGACCACCGCGCCGACCTGCTGAAAAGACACCGTCTGTTAATCAGCTTCCAAACTTTGCCAGTTTTTTAAAAAACAGCATCCAGACTTTCCACCAATAACTTCTATCTGATTATTTTTTTTAAATATAATGACTGGCAATACCAACGTGGTAATTGGAAAAAATGAACGCTGATTAACAATCACAATATCATAAATCTGTAACTACTTGAATATGTGATAAGTATTAGATGTTTTCACACATTATTTTGCCTGCATGGGGCACTCATGGGACACTGAAAAACAAAAACAAGCTCATTTGACTAATTTTTAGTCAGCCCGGGGATTTAGTCTTGGGTGCGTTTAGCTGGTTTGACTAGCAATAGATAGGGGGTTTTTAGATAAAAAATCCGGTCTATTTGTTTTTGATAGTTACTATGGCTTTATATTTAAGCCCTTTATGCCCAATGAAGACAAAAAATAGACTACATGTTTGCAAGCCCATTGATTCAATAGGTCACAATCGGCGAAGCAAAGCTAAATTGCTTGTTCCTGCGGATTATACCTTTGCACACTTTTTGTACACCGGCTCGACAATAGCTACTACATCGTCAAATTTCCCATTCATCGAGCGCGCTGTGAAGTGGGGAGTTAGAACAACAACCTGCCCCTTTTCCTCAGCTACTTCGAACTGACCGCACTTAGACTTCGAAAAATTGAATTCGGGAAACATTCTACGGTAGTCTGCCCAATAGCCTTTGCCGTAGCAAATAACAACCTTGGGTAAATACATTCTAAGCAATTTTCGGAGCAATCTGATTCGAAATGGCTTTACAGTTTTATAATATTCATCACGCGTTTGAAATCGCCGAATTAACTCACCGTAGCACCATTTTTTCATGCTTGGATTCGGAAGCGGCATCAGCTCACAGAGCAGCGTTTGTCCAGAAGAACGAGAATGTCCCAACCTTTCAGCCTGATAATTACGAATACTTTCTGGCTTCGTATCGCCCCCTTCGAGACTCAACATGATGTAGCACATGCCACGCCATGTGCGTTGAATAACTCTTTTACCGGTGTGAAATTTTGATTCCTTGAGAAAGATGGTATGAGCCTCGGCGCAATCTTCGACATGGGAGAATTTCAAACGCGAACGGATATTGTCTTCGATATTGCGTTCGTTGCCACCTTCTTCCATTCCAATAAACCAGACTTTAGCATCAAGACGACCATAACCAACAAATCTGAGCAAATGTTTCAGTTCAACATCAGTAATTGAATTCATCAAACATCCTCAATCATACTTTATGAAAGTATTTTGCTGGCAAGCAACCTATTGTACTAAGGTTAATTGTGGCTTTTTATTCCGAAGTGCCCCGCGAGTGCCCCAAGCAGGCAAAAAAAAGCCCTTACATTGCTGTAAGGGCTTAATTTTTTTGGCTCCCCCGGACGGGCTCGAACCGCCGACCTAATGATTAACAGTAAAACGAACAGCGATTTTCAACCGCCTGTTTCTCCATCATACTAAACACTTTAAGAGTTTTCAGTATTGCTCAGTTCCCCATCCAACTGCGAAAAGCCCAGAAAAGACCGGAAAAAGACCGCTGTTTTTTTGACCCGGAGTTGTACCGGATGCGAAAAAATGCATTTCAAAATACCTAATTTGGTTCGGGAGTTGTCGCTGTGTAAATCAACGCCACAGCTTTCACGTTTCAGCTCTCCATTCAAAGCGCCAATAGCTCGACCCAATGTACCACCGGCACACTGGCCTTTTCCTGTAAGTGCATCCAGCAGCCGATGTTAGCGGTCGCAATCACATCGGGTTGTTCGGCCTGAAGCGCCTGGATTTTAGCCGCTTGTAAACGCCCGGCGAGTTCCGGTTGCAGAATAGAATACGTGCCTGCCGATCCGCAGCACAGATGCGCATCGGCGACAGTCGTTAAGGTAAATCCTAATCGAGTGAGCAGGTTTTCCACCACACCGTTTAGTCGTTGACCATGTTGCAAGGTACAAGGCGAGTGGAAAGCCACTTTATGTGACAACGGTTGCAGGCTCGATAAATCCTCGACTTGCAGTACCTCACTGAGGTCTTTGGTCAGTGCGGCGATTCGTGCAGCTTTGTCGGCATAGAGAGGATCATCTTTTAACAACAGGCCATAATCTTTGATCGTGACGCCGCAACTACTGGCCGTTGTGACAATGGCTTCAATGCCGTTTTCCACATGCGGCCAGCAGGCATCGATGATGCGGCGCATCATGTCCAAACCTGAGGTTTGATCGTTCAGATGATAACTCAGCGCACCGCAGCAATGATCAATCGGCACGACACCAATACCGAGGCGATCGAGCACTCTTGCCGCGGCTGTATTGATACGCGGCGCCAAGGCCGGCTGCACGCAGCCTTGCAAAATCAACATCCGCCGCTCGTGACGTGCGGCAGGCCAAGTTTCAGCGGTTTGCTTAAATGGCAATTTGGCCTTCAGACGCTTCGGCAACACTGGCCGCAACCCAGCACCAATACCAGCCAGCACCTTAAAACGGCGCGGGTACGGCAAACTCAACAACAGCAGTCGCCGCAACAACCGTTGTGGCCATGGCCGGGAAACACGTGCTTCTATAATCTCGCGACCGATATCCAGCAGTCGGTTGTACTTGACGCCGGACGGACAAGTGGTTTCGCAAGACCGGCAAGTTAAACAGCGATCCAGATGTTGTTGAGTCTCCTCGGTCGCAGCTTCCCCTTCCAACAAGCGCTTAATCAGGTAAATACGACCGCGCGGTCCATCCAGTTCGTCACCGAGCAATTGATACGTCGGACAAGTTGCGTTACAAAATCCGCAATGCACACAGCTGCGCAAAATGGCTTCAGCTTCTCTGCCCGTATCGGTGTGGTTAATGAAATCAGCGAGTCGAGTTTGCATAGGGATCGATAAGGTTTCAGTGGTGCAAGCGACCGGGGTTGAATAGTTTTAAA
>Ga0265297_10011142_pt1 | contig 11076 bp, 14 predicted proteins | sample Munlanlwell13791_FD_192502 | JGI IMG/M metagenome (GOLD analysis project Ga0265297, IMG submission 192502) | Leachate microbial communities from a municipal landfill in Southern Ontario, Canada - Leachate well 137-91 | ecosystem: Engineered > Solid waste > Landfill > Unclassified | place...
AAAACAACGACTTTGTATTCGATTTTGGATATTGTGGCCACGTCGAAGGTTAATGTGGTAACAATTGAAGATCCAGTGGAATATCAAATGAAAGGGGTAAATCAAGTGCAAGTAAATGTACAAGCTGGATTGACTTTCGCTTCAGCTTTACGTTCTTTTTTGCGTCAGGATCCGAACATAATCATGGTGGGAGAAGTTCGTGATGCGGAGACGGCAGATTTGGCTATTAATGCAGCCTTGACGGGACATTTAGTATTCTCTACTCTACACACGAATGATGCGGCAGGTGTACCACCCCGATTATTGGATATGGGATGTGAACCATTTTTATTGGTATCATCTTTGAATTGTGTGGTAGGACAGCGAGTTTTACGAAGGGTTTGTAAAGAATGTGTAGGAGAAGTGGATATGACTCCTGAACAAAAAAGTGAATTACAAAATACTTTGGGGCCGATTTATAAAATGATTGAAGAAAAATTTAGTAAAGAAGGGAAACAATTGAAATTACCTAAGGTGGTGGGATGTGAAAAATGTAATAATACCGGTTATTTGGGAAGAATTGCTATTTATGAAGTGATGCCGATATCAGAACGAGTAAGTAAATTGATTATTGAAAAAGCGGCGGCGTCGGAGATTCAGAAACAAGCAATGGAAGAAGGAATGTTGACAATGAAACAAGATGGTTATGTCAAGGTATTGGAAGGAGTAACCACTATGGATGAAGTTATTAGAGTAGCACAATACTAATTTAATAAAATATGCACACAAAATTACAACAATTGTTGGAATTAGCAGTAGCCAACAAGGCATCTGATGTTCATTTGATGGTGGATTTACCACCAAAATTTAGGGTTAATGGTGAATTGTTAAATCCACCTAATTGGGACGTGGAGAATAATAAGGTGGTGGCGGAAATGATTGATTCTATTTTGGATGATAAGCAAAGGGAAAATTTGAAACAACAGAGGGAAATTGATTTTTCTTTTGATGCGGCTGGGGCGAGATTTAGAGCCAATGCTTATTGGCAGCAGGAAAAAATGGCCTGTTCGTTGAGAATTCTCACTTCAGAAATTCCTTCTTTTGAAGAATTGGGATTACCAGATATTTTAAAGAATTTTATAAACCATAAACAAGGGTTTGTGTTAATAACTGGACCAACAGGTCACGGAAAGTCGACTACGGTGGCGTCAATTTTAAATGAAATTAATAAGGTAAGAAATGGGCATATCGTAACAATAGAAGATCCAATTGAATATTTAATTAAACCGATTAAATCGATAATTTCGCAACGAGAATTGGGTGATGATACAAATGATTTTCCGTCAGCACTACGATCTTGTTTGAGACAAGACCCAAATGTGGTCTTTATTGGAGAGATGCGTGATTTGGATTCGATTCAATCAGCACTGACTATTGCTGAGACTGGTCATTTGGTATTTTCGGTATTACATACAAATTCGGCAGCTCAAACAATCGATAGAATTATTGATGTTTTTCCACCTGGTGTAAAGGAACAAATCAGGGTTCAATTGGCTTCAACTTTGACGGCGATAGTTTCACAAAGATTGTTACCAGCAGTTAATGGTGGGAGAATTCCTGCTTTTGAAATTTTAATGATAAATTCGGCAGTGAGAAATATAATTCGAGAAGGAAAAACTTTTATGTTGGATAATGTGATTCAGACGAGTTCTGATATCGGAATGATTGGTATGGATAATTATTTGGCGAAGTTAGTATTAGCAGGAAAAGTTACTGAAGAGGTAGCAATGAATTATGCAATTACTCCATTAGATTTTCAAAATAAATTGAGGAAAAACAATTTATAAATATGAGATTTGTTTATCGAGCTAAAGATTGGAATGGAAAACTGGTTAAGGGAATACTTGATTTACACGATAAAGCAGCTGTGTTGGAATCAATTAAAAATAGTGGGTTGGTTCCCCTATTGGTGATGGAGGAAAGCAGAAGTATTTTTAGTGAAATTTATAGAAATACTTTTTCAAAAGTGGGATTGAAACAGGTGGCAACTTTTACCAGACAATTGTCGACAATGATGAATTCCGGTTTACCTCTAACTGATTCATTGTCTTTGCTTAAAAATCAGACGGATAAAAATGGGTTGATGTATGAAATTTTGGAATATTGTTTGAAAACAGTTCAAGGAGGACACAGTTTGGCCGATGGTTTGAGTAAATATAAAAAGGTTTTTGGAGAGGCGTTTATTGCCTCAGTAGATGCTGGTGAAGAGGCCGGAGTTTTGGATGAGGTAATGTTGAAATTGGCTGACAATTTGGAAAAGCAAAATGAATTTACCAGCAAAGTAAAAGGAGCCATGATTTATCCAATAATTGTGGTAGTGGGAATGATCGCGGTGGTGATTATTATGATGGTTTTTGTAATTCCCAAATTAATGGGTTTGTATACAGATTTTGGTTCAAAAATGCCGGCATCTACTCGAGCTTTGATGGCAATGTCAAACTTTACGACAAAATTTTGGTTTTTAATTCCAATTTTGGCAGTTGGTGGATATTTAATTTTTAATGTGGGGGCTAAAAATAAAGATTTTAAATTGAAGTTGGATAGATTTAAATTGAAGATCCCGATTTTAGGTGAACTGACACAAAAAAATGTTTTGGCAAACACCATTAGAACTTTATCAATGTTACTTTCGGCAGGGATACCGTTGGTGGAGGCATTGAAGATTGTGTCCAACGTAGCAGGAAACGAGGTATTTTATCGATCGTTTTTGCAGATTGCTGAGCGAGTTCAAAAAGGATTTAGTATTGCCAACTCATTTGAAGAAACTGGAGTTTTTCCAATTATTGTAAATCAAATGGTAGCGACAGGTGAAGCAACTGGCAAATTGGATGAAGTGTTGATGCGAGTGTCAGATTATTTTGCAACTGAGGCCGAACAATCGGTCAAATCCTTGACATCAGCAATAGAACCATTGATTATGATTATGCTCGGTTTGGGAGTAGCATTTTTGGTGGTGGCAGTGGTGATGCCGATCTATAACTTGACATCACAATTTTAGTAGTAAATAATGATTATAAGGTTGTTAAAATTTTATTTTTTAAAATGAAAAAAAGAACAGTTTTTGAGAGAGGTTTCACACTTGTGGAATTGTTAATAGTTATTGCCTTGATTGCGATTTTGTCGGTAGCTGTGTTGGCAACGATTAATCCAATTGAACAGTCAAACAAAGCGAGAGATTCGCGAGTTCAAAATGATGCTGCCGAAGTTTTAAATGCATATGAGAGATACTATTCTAGTAAACAAAGGTATCCATGGGAAGAATTTACTAATGGTGGAACTGAAGGTGCAATTGGAGCCAATGATGCGGTAGTGTTGCGTTCAGATACTTATGGATTTGGTATTTGCTCTGATCAAAACAATCAGGCATCGCTGATTTCTCAGGATCCAATGGACGCCCCGACTTCGTGTACCGGAGGTACGTATGCGAATTTATTAGTTCAAACTTCCGAATTAAAATCTAGTTTTGCTGGCAAAGATGAATTTCAACCAGTGATTGTTGGGACAGCGACTGGTTTGACTCAAGCAATGTGGGTGGCTAGAGTTATCAATGCAGATTCTCTTTATGTTTGTTATGTGCCAAAGGCAAAAGCCAACAGAGAAGATACTACGAAAATGCGATGTATTACGAGTGCTGGTGTAGTCCAACCGATTGGTACGGGTAGTTGTGCTGCAGCAGTAACAGCTAATTGGACGGTTGATCCAAGTACATTGATAACAGCAGCACCATCAGCAGCGGTGTTTAGATGTGTACCAGAATGATGCGTAAATAAATTTGAATTTTAGACCCCGAGGCGACTCGGGGTTTTTGGTAGAATGGCTTATGGAATTTATGTTTTTGTTTATGATTTTTGTGCTGGGGTTGTGTTTGGGTAGTTTTGTAAACATGTTGGTTTATAGAACGGCGGTGAAGTATAAATTGACTAAAAACAAAATTGCTAATAAAAAAAGATCGTTTTGTGATTATTGTGGAAGACAATTGAAATGGTACGAAAATATTCCAATAGTTTCTTGGATGATACAAAAGGGTAAAACTAGGTGTTGTCAAAAAAAATTATCAATACTCTACCCTATTGTGGAATTGGTGACAGGAATATTATTGGTGCTGGTGGTTTATAAATTTAATTTGTTATCTGTTCAACTACCGATGGAATTACAAATGATGAGGGTTTTTTGGGGAGCGGTTTTGGTTACGTTGTTAGTTTTTTTGGTGGTGTTTGATTTGAAGTATATGATATTACCTGATTTTGCCGTAGTTATATTAATAATAATATCTTTTTTGGGAATGGTTTTTGATGAACCGAATGTTATCCCCTATTTTTTGTCGGCATTGGGTGGGGGTGTTTTTTTGTTGATTTTAAATTTATTAACTAAAGGAAAAGGAATGGGTTTAGGTGATGTAAAATTAGCCATTTTTATGGGGTTATTTTTGGGGTATCCAAAAATAATAATAGCTTTTTATGTGGCATTTATTACTGGAGCAGTAGTAGGAATTATTTTGATGATTTTTAAAAAAATAAAAAGGAAAACCCAAATTCCTTTTGGTCCATTTTTGATATGGGGAACAATGATTGCTTGGTTGTGGGGAAACAATATTTGGTATTTAGTATTAAATATTTAGTATAAAATGAGATAAAGATATGAAAAAAAATGGTTTTTCTTTGACTGAGTTGTTGGTAGTAATGACAATTGTGGCGGTGATGGCTTTGATATTGGTGGGGATTTTGAATCCAGCAGCTTTGATAAACAAAGCTGGTGATAGTAGTCGAAAGAGTGATTTGAATAGACTTAAAACTACTTTTGAGGAATATTTTAATGATAAAGGCAGATATCCGAATTATGTTAACTCATGGAATGTAAATAGTGGTTGTGGAGAAACGATAAACAGTGTTTATGATGTGAGTAAATATATTAAAAAATTACCTTGTGATCCAGACAACGAGATCTACAAGATATATATAACGGCGGATACCTTTAGAATAATGACTAATTTAAAGAATAAGTCAGACAAAGATATACCAGTGAATTGGTATGGAGAAAATGACTATACATTGATTGGTGGTTTGACAGTTAATGACGTAAATTATGGAGTGTCGAGTCCAAATGTAAAATGGTATGAGTCAAATGGTGAGGAGGAAGAGAGTTTACCTGATCCATCTTGTAATACTTTGGAATGTTGGTTGGGCCCTGGGTGTAATAAATTAGGGGTAGGAATTTCTTGCCCAATTGGAGGCGATTGTTATTATGGTAATAACTCTGGCTGTATTCCTTTATGTAAGACAAGTAATGGGTGTATAGGACATTAGATGATTTTAATAGTTAAAAGTATTATCATTGATTAATGAAAGGATTTACTTTTGGGGAAATTTTAATAGTGGTAGTGGTGATGGGGGTATTGGGATGGATTACTTGGGGCCAATTTGATTTGGCTAGAGCTAAATCAAGGGATGTAGGAAGAAAATCGGATTTAAATGAAGTAGCAAAAAATATTCGACTTTATTATGCTGATTATGGGAAGCTACCATTAGAGTCGGAAATAAATAATTTGTGGGGAAAAACTTGGATAGACAAGGATTATGTATATATGAAAAATGTTCCAAAAGAAAATTATGTTAGTAAACCTTATTGTTATAAACCAAGTGTTGATGGGAAAACTTTTACGCTTTATGCTGAGATAGAAAATAGAAACGATGTGGATTGTAAAAAAACTGAAGAAAAATGTGGTAATTTTAATTATTGTTTTGCTTTCTTGTTTGAGACAGTTATTCCAAAATAAATTTATGAAAAATGAAAATAAATTGGGTTTTAGTTTAGTAGAATTGTTGGTGGTGATTTCAATAATTGCGGCATTGACGGCGATTTTGATGATGAATTTGATAGGAGCAAGGGAAAGAGCCAAAGATTCACAAAAAATTCAGGCAGTAACGCAGATTAAAAATGCTTTACGACTTTTTTATAATGACACTCAAGGTTATCCGACTTCGATGTCAGCGGTTTCTTTGGGAGTTACTTTGGTAAGTTATATCCCAAGTATTGGAGATACAAGTTTTACTTATACACAACTTAATAGTGGTGAGGGTTTTAGGATTACAATTCCTTTGGAAAGTGGGGCAGGAAATGATGATGTTAATTCACAATTGGGTTGTGGAATAACTACTCCAACAGACAAGATTTATGCAGTATGTTCAAATTAAAAATGAAAAATAAAAATAATTCGGGTTTTACCTTAGTAGAATTGTTGTTAGTAATGTCAATAATGTCGATATTGACAATAGTAGCGGTAAGTAGTTTTACTACAGCACAAAAAAAGGCGAGAGATGCAAAAAGAAAAGCTGATTTGTCGTCAATTTCAAAAGCTTTGAATATGTATTACAACGATTATGGAAAATATCCAAATGGAGGATCTAATGAACCAAATATTGATAGTTTGATTCAGACTGGGAATGAATTTAGTCAAGATGGAAACCTTTATATGAAAGAGGTACCTATAGAAAAGACTAATGGAGTAACTAGATATGCTTATTTTTCCAGTGGTACGGGTAAATCGTTTAGATTGTGGACTAATTTAGAAAATGAAAATGATAAAGATTGTTTGACTAGTTCGGTAGATAGTTATACAAAAACAACACCACTTGGTTGTCTTTATGCAGTTTATAGTTCAAATATTAGTGTGGGGAGTACACTACCATGATAAATAAAAAGGGATTTAGTTTAGTGGAATTGTTAGTAGTTGTTTCGATTATTGGGATTATTTCAGTGGTAGCGGCGGTGGGTTTTTCAAAAGCTCAAAAAGATGGAAGAGACAGAAGAAGAATTGATGATTTGAAGTCAATTCAAAATGCAGCTGAGCAAGTGGCAATGTTGAGTGGGACTTATCCAACTACAGCAGCTTCTTATTTAGTAACTTCCCCTGCTTGGGCAGTTAGGGGTCAAGTTGTTTTGGAAAAGGTCCCAGGAGACCCAAAAGGAAATACAAGCTATTTGACTAGCGGGATAAGTGCTTCTGGTTATTGTGTTTGTGCCAATGTGGAAAATGTAAAAAACAGCAATGCAGAAAATAGCAATTGTAGTTTTACAAACAGTACTAGTTATTATTGTGTTAAAAATCAGCAATAAATATGAAAAGAAATAAAGGTTTTACATTGTTCGAATTATTAGTAAGTATTTCAATAATTGCGGTGATGACGGCGGTGGCAGTGGTAAGTTTTGGTGGAGTGAGCAAAAGATCGAGGGATGCTCGGAGGATGGCTGATTTGGAAAAAATTAGATTGGCCCTAGAATCGGCAAAACAAATAGGAACTACTTATCCAACATCTTTGACGACTTTGGTGGGAGGTAGTATGTTGCAACAGGTCCCAACCGATCCAAAAAATTATACATATTATTTTAGTGGGTCAGCTTATGCCTATACTTTGTGTGCTCAAATGGAGGATGTGGCATCGACCAATACTCCTGGTGCATCGGGTTGTGGTGCAGCAGCGTGTGGAACAGGGGGAAATTGTAATTACAAGGTGATTAACCCTTAAAATGAAAAAAACTGCCCAAAGAAATGGTTTTAGTTTGGTGGAATTGATGATTGCGGTGGTGATTATTATTGTGTTGGTGAGTATTGGGACGGCAGCAATAAATAATTTTACTCAATCAAAAAAATTGGAAACGGTCAGTGATGAGTTGATGACGCAAATAAAATTAGCCAGAAATATGGCAATAACCACTCAATTACCGGCGGGAGTTACAGGTGATTTTAGTTTTGTAGATGTGGGTGTGAGTGGAGATTTTACAGTAACAGGACGGTCAATTAGAAGAAATCCAAGTACTGGTGCTTTGACTACCGTTGGAACTTATTTTTCTAAAAAAATCGAAAATACTAGTGGTTTGACTATAACTTCAAGTTTACCAAGTTTTGGATTTTCATTGGCAAATGGTCGGTTGACCAATACCACCGATGGGACATTTATTAATGGCCCAATAACTTTTATTTTGAGAGTTACAGGAGTAGCGACTACGAGAGTGTTTAGTATTAATAATTTAGGATTGTTCAATGAGTAAATTTAATAAAGGGCAAAGTATGGTGGAAGTAATTTTGGCGGTGGGTGTAGTAGTTTTAGTAATAACTGGAGTGGTGATGTTGATAATAAATACAGTTAGTCTAAAAACTGCGGCAACTTTGAGAAAAAGAGCTGGAGAAGTGGCAGATATAGTGGTGGAAAATTTATTGGAACAGAAGAAAAGCAACAAGGATGTATTTTGGAATTTGAGTCCAATATCAAATCAACGTTTGTCTGGAGATTATAGTAATTTTGTTTATGGAGTAGTTTTTGAACGAGTAACAAATAATTCGGGGTGTGCGGCTAGTCCTGATCCACCAAATTGTACCAATGCGACGATAACTGTATCGTGGGGAAGTGGAAATACTTTAGTAATTAGTAGATTTTTTTCAATATGAAATATCGAAAAACAGGTTTTACTTTGATTGAAATAATTGTAGTTACTGGAGCGGTGGGGTTGATTATGGTGGCGTTGATTGGAATAGTTTTAAGTACCTTTAAATCACAAAATAGAACTAAGGCAAAAAATTTGGTATCTCAAAGCGGAGCTTGGATTTTGAGCGAATTGAAGAGAGATATTTTGACTAGTGGTAGCTGGAAGATTAGATGTGGAAGTGATAATTTGTCGGTGGGTTTTACAAATATTTATAATGGTGAGCCGACAACTTTTGTTTGTGGAAGTGGAAAAATAGCCTCAAATTCGGCACATCCAGCGACATTGAACGATATTAATAAGGTTATGGTAAGTTGTGGGAGTGTTTTTGTCAGTTGCGATACTCTCCCCTCTTCTGATGAAGTGTCGGCGGTTAATTTTAGTTTTGTTTTGACTTCGAATATTTTGGGAATTGGAGCAAGTCAAGATTTTGATTTGAATGTAACGGTAAGAAACTGAAAATCCCCTTCCCCTTCGGGGTTTTCCCCTTTGACAAAAGGGGAATATTCCAAAAATTGGAATTTTAAAATTTGTGTGTAATGGTTATGTATGTTTTACTATGAGACATAAGGAATTGACAAATTTGGCGTAAAGATATATTATTCTTTTAATATTATAGGTTTTATATATGTTAGATAAAATGAATAGTATAGAAAAGCAAAATCCTTTTAATGATGGTATTAAAGATGGAGTTGAAGGAAGTAGATTGAATGTGGGTGATCACAGTAATAAGAATGGTAATAATATTTTAAGAAAAATAGGTATAGCTTTGGGGCTTGCGGCAGCAATGGAAGGGGCAGCAGCAGGGTGTACTCCAGTACCAGGTGAAAGTGCAATGCCAACTAAAGAACCGGTCCAAACAGAGCCAGAAACAGAATCCCCTAGCCAAACTGAGGTAAAAGAAACTGAAACGGCTGTTATTACTTTTAGTCCAACTGGTGAAGTTACGGTAAGTCCAAAACCAAGTCCAACTCCTGAGTTTACTGCGAAACCAACAGAAAAACCAACTGATAATCCAACCGTAGAGCCAACAGAGACTGTTGATCCAAATGAAACTGAACAAAATCCTCCTCCAACCGAGGCTCCAACCGCAACCGTAACTCCAGAGGCGACGGCTACTCCACTTTCGGAATACAATCTTCGATTGTTGGAAATATATGGACCAGAATTGGAAATTAAAGATTGTAAAACAGAATTAAAATTGTTTTGTGCCAAACTTTTGAATACTTTAGATATAAATAATACTTATCCAGGAGAAATGTTTATCAAAAGTGGAAAATTAACAAGAGATCAAGTATTTGATTATGGTAAGGAAGGAGTAACAACCTCTTTTGAATTAATTAAACTTAAGGATGGTAGTCCAGCTTTTGCTATCTTTGCCGATGCAGATGTAGTTGATTATTTTAATAAAGCATTTGCTAATTGGGAAGTTGATGTTCCTAATTTTAAACAGATTTTAGTTAATAATGAAATGGTAGTTATTAATCAAGAAAAAGTTTTTCCAAAAAATGGCATGGATTCGTATTACGACATGAATGGTTTATTTATTTTGAATGCTAATAGAGCGGATATAAGAAGATTAGGAAAATCAGAAACGATTTTTATGATACAAAAACATTTAGGAGTGGAACATTTAGGGATTAAGGGTTTAACTTTGGGTGGTGAATATGCAATTAATACAAATAATGGTTATCTTAAACAAGATTTATATGAAATTTGGTGTAAATATTTGTATATAATTACTGGTAAAGATATTTATAAAAAATATGCTAAGAGTGCGGCTGATCATAAAAATGACTTTGTAGATAAAACTCAACCACAAGAAGAGATTGTTCAAAAAGTAATCGATGGTAATTTAATTCCTGTTGACAAGCCTTGGTCGGAAATTTTGGCAGTAGTGAATGGGAAATAATTAATAAAAATTAATTTACTGTTTACTTTTGGAGAAAGTTGGGTTAGATTTATTTAATGCAACGTAATAAGTTAATATGGCTGATATCTTTGGTAGTGGTGCTGGTTGGTGGAATTGGTGTGGTGGGGATTTATTTTTTTAGAAATCAAAATAGTTCACCGGTGGTGATGAGTGAAAATTTGACTTACGCCAAAAAAACACTGGATTGGTTGGAATCCCAAAAGGAAGGTAATGTATATCCAGTAGAAGAAACTTGTAGAAATAACAATTGTGGAGTGAGGTTGTTTGTGGATGGGGGCAACAGAGAAGATTTAGTTGTAATTTGGGCAAAATATTTGTATTTAAAAGCGATAAAAAATAATAATGGAATCAAAAAGTTGGAAACTAACTTGAAAGATTATTTGGTGCGAGCCAGAAATAATGAAAAGAGTGATTTGTTGGTGTGTACTATCGCTAATGAATTGACCAGTGATGAAAATTTTTCAGAAAATATTAAACAACAATTAAAAAGTTTGTGTCTGGACAAAACTTATTTGTCTTTGGAGGATGTAAGTAATTACAAAGTTATTTTTGGTGATAAATTTACCAAAATTTTGGCGTCAAAGGGGAATAAAGATCCAAGAATTAGTTATAACAGTTGGGAAGAA
>Ga0265297_10011143_pt1 | contig 11075 bp, 15 predicted proteins | sample Munlanlwell13791_FD_192502 | JGI IMG/M metagenome (GOLD analysis project Ga0265297, IMG submission 192502) | Leachate microbial communities from a municipal landfill in Southern Ontario, Canada - Leachate well 137-91 | ecosystem: Engineered > Solid waste > Landfill > Unclassified | place...
TTATCATTATAGCATTGACTATGCTTCAAAATTAGTAGGTGAAATTATTCTATTTCAACATTTTATTCAAACGCCAATAACAAATGATTTAAATATTGATTGTGCCACGGTTGATGAATTTGGAGGAGATGAATATTTTAAATTGAATCTTAAATACATTCCTAAAATTTCATTAGATAAAATCGATAAAACTCTCGTTTATAAACCACGCAATAATGGGCTATCATGTTATAAATATTTAAAACAAATTGATCATATCATTAACAGGTATTTATATGATCCGACAGAAATTGTTATGGATTATATAGCTCCATCTCATTTAGCAGTTGATTATGCTTTTGACCATGGTATTAGCTATATTCCATTTGTTTAATTGTTTTATTTATCAATCGGTTATTGTATTATAATAACTTTTGCATATATTGCAAAACCATAAGTAAATACGATTTTCATCATCAACACAGTCTTTACCAACTAAACAAAACGGCATATTATGAATATATAAATTAATAATATTTACTAAGTCAATTGGTAAGATGGGTTTCAATACACTCTTAACTTCTTCCTTTATTAAATTTGGTTTATTTTCAAGCACTATCCAAGAACAACGATCTTCTCCATCTTCAGAATCATCACCCATAAATGTAATGAAATCCTCATTTTCTTTGCACATCTTTACAATAACATCACTTGCTGGAGTTAACCACGGATAGGATTTTTTAGATCCAAGATCCTTTTTAAACGCTACTGCGATAAAATCTGAAATTTTATAACAGTCGTCGCAATAACTACCTAAAATGTTGCAACTGGCACAAAAAAATCCTTCTGTACCAGATCCTTCTATTTCTTTCTTACATAAGATACAATTATCATCATCAGCTTCGGATTTATATTTCAATATGCTATCTTCTCTTTCGCTAAATTTATTGTATATTTTGCTCATACTTAAATTTATATTTGTAAATTGTTTTTAAATAAAAATAAATTTCTTGCAAGTATTATTCTTCATCTTTATCATCATCTGCGTTATATTCCGGATCATTATCATTGTCTTCTTTATCGTCGTCCGGAGCAACAAACTCATCTTTGTCATCATAAGACCTTTCACGATACATTTCACGACGATCCTTAATTTCTTCTTTCGTTATGGGCAAAACCCTATCTTGTTGGGATTTATAACGCCTTTCCGGATGTTGACCTTTATAATACAGATCACCATAAACCATAAATTTATCAAAACATTTTCCACAGCGTTCGCCATCAGTATGTTTAAAAGCGGATTCAACGAAAAATCGACAACATGCGCGGCATTGTTTGGCTATATTTATATGTTTATCACATAAACCAGAATCATTATCAATAATGTCGACAACGCGGTGACAACCTTTAATAGGACATAAGTGTTCAATTGATTGCATGTTCGAATTAATACAGCTTTGCCAGTTATCATCATTGAATAGTGGTTCTGTAGATTCAAGGTTACCAAATAATTTTGACTTAGTCGGTACTTTCTCAGATTCACTCATTTTTAACCAAGATTTATTAATAAAGATATCAGACCTTTTCCCCGTCAATTTTTTACAGGTATTCATAAAATAAAAATTGATCCATAATTATGTTGCTTTAATTGCACAATCCATTGTATTTTTAAAATGGAAACATTAATTGAGCAACTTGCAACTTATCTAGTTTATTTACTTATAGCGTTAGCACCAATATTATTGTCAATATTGATTATTATTGGAAAGTACCTTGGTGCATATATAGAAATTAAATTTGATAAATGGTTGTATACAAAATTTAATATTAAAACACCATTGGTATATATGATTCAAGAACTACAAAAAGTTGGACATGAAAACTAAAATTTGAAAAAAAAAATTGATTATTGTATTTTTAAAACCATCTTTGTATTTATTTATTGCAATTATAATTATGGGTAATAGTGCATCCAATAAATATTTCGCAAATGACACAAAATTAATGTTTGTTGATGGTGGTAATGTTATTCTTTGCAAAATTGATCCTTATAGTTATCACTATGACATTCTCAATACATTTCCAATTCAACAAATCTTCTTTACAGATTCAATGCACTTCTTGCATAAAATCTTATGTTTCAGTTCTAAAACTTATTTTTTATTTGTAAGTTGTTACTTCTATTGGACATATAATTACGACTTGAAAGATACTGTACTAACAATAGAATTCAAAGATATATTTAATGATAATAAATTACTTCATAAAATAATAAAAAAGAAAATGGATTTGCCTGCAAATGATCATATATATTCCTATATGAAATTTTTTACTTCATCAAGAAATGAAATTATGTTAATGTTAGGACAAAAATATTTTTTACTTACATTTGAGCAAAATGAATTTAAAGTTACACATATACAAAAGGACAATGGATTTCCTGTTCCTCATTATGATAGAAAAACAATGCCAACATTATTTGTAACAAATAATAATAAAAAAATTAAAATCTATCAAGCATCAATATATAACGCATTAAAAAATTCTACATCAATTGGTCATTTTACAACAAAATTTCAATTAAACGACGGTAGAGTAATGCAATTTGCAGAGATAAGCGATATTTCATTGTTTAGCACGGATTTAGGAAGACATTATATTGAACATGCATTGTGTGGATTATTTGCAAAGCAGTCATATGAAATGAGATATTTAGACGAAACTAAAACATCAATTGAGCAAGCAATTGTATTAAACGCATGCGAGCGAAGACCAATTTATGTTTCAAAGACTTGTAGAAATTTATTTCCTCACGAATTATTAGTTATTCCAATCGATGAAAAAACTATTACTGAAAATAAACAACTATGTTATTTCTATTTGCTTGATTATTTAAAAATTCGCGATTTATGTGATATCATCACTAATTTTTCATTTAATTATAATTAATTTATCTAACAGTTGTATAAATGACAATTCATACATTTGGTGATAGCCATTCTTATTTTGGTTGGGATAATATTCCTAATGTTAAAATACATCACTTAGGACCCAAATTATGCTATTCAATTGGCAGAGATGGAATAAATATAAAAGATAATTCTAATGTTTGTTCATTTGGCAAAAATGGAATAACTATAAAAGATAATGCTGTAGTTAAAGAAAATGATGTGGTTATATTTTGTTTTGGGGAAATTGACTGTAGATGTCATGTGCATAAATATATAACTCCAACAAATACCAGTAAACAAAATTCCATAACAATTATGAACAAATTATAGATGACATAGTAGCTAATTATTTCCAAAAAATTAAAATAGCTATTAGTGATTTTAGGAATATTAAGACTTGTATATACAACGTTGTCCCAACTGTTGAGAAACATAATACATTCATGGATTCCGCATATCCATTTTTAGGCACTGATGAAGAAAGGAAGAAATATGTTTTATATTTCAATAAAAAATTAAAAGAGAAATGTATTGAATACGGTTTTACGTTTTTCGATATATATGATAAATATATTGATAATAATGGATATTTAAACAAAAAGTTTAGTGATGGTCATGTTCATATTAAAGATGGGCAATTTATAAAATTATTTGTTGAAAAAAATTTATAGTGAAAAATTAATGAACGAATGGCTTTACACAATACTTTGATCCGCAATCATTGCATGTCAAGAAATATAATCTAGTGATAGGATCTTTAATTATAATTGTATCCAGTTTCTTACAAGCTGAACATGCGACATAATCGTTAATATACGATCTCATAATACTTTGCATTTGCATTGGTTTGAACCTTCCTTTAATGATTAATTGCGAAGTGGCACGAATAGATGATACGGTATTAAGTTCTGTTTCTATATATTTTTTTAAATGATCTTCTTGTCTATGCAAAATTTTAAGATACACGTCAAAATTCACAAATGCAGTTCTTTTAGATCCAACTAAAGCAATAATTGGAGGAGGTAAATGTAATTGTATTTGAGTGGTATCTGGATTTCTTTCTATTAGCTGATTATATATTCGTTCCAACAATTCCATGTAAGAATAATCGCCATCTTGATTGGGTTGCGATTGCGGTTCTTGTTGTGTTATTTTATTTTTCTTCTTTTTCTTTGCTAAAAATGGTTCGAAATCATCATTTTCTTGTGACATAGGTTTGATTTCTATTATGCTAACAAAACATAGCAATATTTTACAAATACTTTTCAGATCAATTTTTTACTGTTAAAATAATTCTTTTTTAGTCGTTTCTTTAAAAAACACAACTTGAATAAAAATCGTCTTGCGATTTTTATTGCAAGTTCTAGAACTCATATAAACCCGGCACATTGTGCCGGTTTATTATGAGGTGTACTTTAGGGTGATCTTTTAATAACTTGTAATATTTTGCAACTTGACTATTTAATTTATCTACTTCGTCTTTATTAAATTTCAAAACTGCACAATGGTTCATAGGTCCTATCCAGAATGATGACACAATGTTTTCAAGTTTTTTAATAATTGGAGTAGGATCATCTAATAATGGTTCCATCGATAAGGATACATTAAAGCCTTTTTCATTTGCGTAATACACGCAACTAATACGTTCTTCATACGTTGGGGCATTTGGTTCCCAATATTTAAGAATATCATTGTTTGCCGATCCGATGGTAAAACGAAATCTGAAATTATCTTTATATGGTTTCATTTTATCGCAAATTTTCATAATACAACCCAATCTTGGTTTTGAAACGCACAAAACGGAATTATGTGCAGAAATACAATTTTTTGCTACCATACAATAATTATCAACATTCTCCGGAAAAATATCATGAGAACTCGGTATCATATAGACTTTACCAACTTTAGCTGGCTTCCATTTTTTGTTTACTTTAGCTTCATTTGACGCGAATATTAATTTTTCTTCAGTTGGCTGTTCTAATTCAACTATTCCAACTCTCTTTTTTATCGCTTTTACATAACAATATTTACAATCATTTGGACAGACACAATTTGGAGCTATAAAATTATAGGAACATCCTTCATCGACCCATTCCCATAGTTGACTAACATTTTCTTTGATGTTTGAAAATTCTTTTTTTATCCTTGCATTTGCTTGATCTATTTTCTCAAATGCAGTTGATTCATGTTTGAACATATTGATTGAGTTATTTTATGTTTGTTATAAAATAAATATTTGAAAATCAATTTTTTATTTTTCAAATAAACAAACACTAATATCCGCGCGTGATAAACAAACTTTCTGTAAATGCTTCCAAAGCATTATCCAATGCTTTTTGATGCATAACACCGCACATCATAATATCATACAATGCCTGATAATCTACACCATTTTGATAATTCCAACTAGGATTATTTGGATTCTGATTCGTAATAACGTACCATCTCAAAATACTAAAGTGTGCTTCATCAAACCAATTCTTTCCTATCAAAAAATTAGCTGTATCTCGAAGTCTTTGTGGCAGATTACGCCACAGACTGCCATACGTTTCTTCTATTTTCCTTGCTTGTTCGTGAAACATAAGATCCTTCTTTACTGCCAAATGATATCGCTGTTCTTTTATGTGTGCAGGAACAAAAGGGGTGGCGTTAGGATTTAACTTAAATGAAGACGATACTTTTGCGGTCATTTTGATAGTTTGGGATAGGTTGTTTTTTATTTGTATTGAGGATTGTTATTTGGAACTTACAGAATATATTAGTTTCAATTTTTCAGACATTTCATTTATGCAATATCTGAAAAATTCTATTAGGGCGATGTTCCAAATGAACAAACACTAATACAATTTTTTTATCAGTTGCATCACAACTGAAACAAAATTTATGCAGATTTAGAAAAATAATGTGCTTTATCACGTTAGAAACAAACAATTAAAATTCAATCTCATATTTATAATGAATCCAATTCTAACCGCTTGTTCATTTATCCAAACTGGTAAAAACTATACTCAGCAATACGTTGCCCAGTGTTATGACTGTTTTACGAATCCAACTGAAGTCGTTTGTCTAAATTGCCTTCATTCGTGTCATCTTGGTCATCATGTTAGTGAAGTAAAACTTTCAAATGCTTTTTGCGATTGCGGTTATTATAAAAAATGTAAAAATCTACAAAATCAACCAATTATACAACCTTTAATTGATGAAATTAATGAAATTAAATCGGACCCAATGCAACCATGGTTATGGATGCATCATCCGCCTTCCACCGAATTTCCAAATTTATTTCCCTTTGGTAGGCAACCATTAGTACAAGAAATGATGCATCAAGATCCGATATATCGACATGAAATTAACGAACCTGCATTAAACAATTCAATTAAAACAATACAGCCAAGTAATGTCACAAACATTTTCGGTTCGAATTTACTGAAGTTGTATGACGGTCAAGTTCTCTTCTCTCCTTACAGTATCTTATCTGCATTACTTCCAATTTTATATGGATCATTTGGAAATACGCGAAAAGAATTGGAAATCATTTATGGAAAATTCCATCAAGACTATCTGATTAAACCATTTATTGAGTTATTTAATACTATCAATAATAGTAATGTTGTAAAAACTTGCAATTTCTTTATATCTGTTAACCCACATAAAGTGAAAGATTCTTTCGCAAAAGAAATGAAACAAATTAGTTCAATTGAAAGCATTGATCTTGGAAATGTTGATGGAAAATTTAAACAATTAAATGATTACATTGATAACTATACCAATCACATGATTAAAAACCCATTATCTTCAGATTTAATCAATGCAGATTTGGCATATATTATTGTAAATGTTATTTACTTCAAGGCAAATTGGAAACATAAATTTAATAAATCACTAACACAAAATGATCATTTTAATATACCAACTGGAAGTCGTGTAATTGATTTTATGTCACAAAATGATATTAAACACAACTATTTTGAAAATGAAGCATATCAACTATTGGAAATGAATTATGATAACGATAATTTCTCATTCGGCATGTTACTACCTAAAAATACATTTGAATCTCCCAAAATAAATAACAGTGAACTTAGAATTGCCATAAATAATTTATCTCCAACTAAACTTGAAAAAGTAAAAATTCCAAAATTTACCCATAGAAATAAATTTGAAATGAACAATACAATAAAGAAATTTGGTGTTAAAGATATTTTCGATAAAGATAAAAGTGATTTTACTAATATGACAGATGAAAAAGAGTTATATGTTGATAAAATAATTCACGAAGCAGTTATTATTGTTGATGAAGATGGAACTGAAGCTTCTGCGGTAACAGTAGCAATTGCGAATTGTAAATGTATATCACTATCAAAACCATCATTTATTGCCAATCATCCGTTCACCTATTACATTCGCCACAAACCATCAAATGTTATTCTATTTATTGGCAGATATGTTGGGAATTAAAAAATTGATTTATTATTGCATTTATTTGTCTCTTCAATTGCATTCACATAAAATGACTGCATATATAGATATTGAAAATCTACATCTTATAAAACAAAACCAAGATATTAATAAAATCCAAATTACAGTCACATTTGATTATGGCGCGTGTAAAGAACGTTGTTTGTTTCTAATCGGAAATACAGAACAACGATATAACTCGACAATCGTAAAGTCCTTTAATTGTCTAAAAGATCTTTTAGATGTCTTCATATATACAATAATTTTGATGAATCCTAAATCACTTGTATATGGCAAATATTGTAGGAATATTTTAGAAAAAGAAATAAACAACGCAGAACTGCAAGAGCAATTCCAGTATATGGAAAGCAATAGAAACGTTAGCGAATAGCAAATTATTTTATATACTATAAATATCATGGATGAAGATGTAAATCAATTTATCACACTTGCATTAGTGCTTCTAATAACGTTTTGGGCACTTAAATACATGACTGCAGATAGAATTAACAAATTTGTCTATCATTTGTTCGGTTGCAGTTTTTACAATTGTAAAAACAATCCAAATACAGTAAAAGCAATTATCAAAAATGGACAATCCGCAGAATATTCTACTGTCACATCGTAAAAATATTTGTTATTTTTATTTCCAGTTAATTTGTGTTCACTAAATCTGAAGAAAATTTGTTTCACGGAAAATATACAAAAATTTAAATCTTCATTTATTTTAATGGAAATCGATTATGTAGCGATGATAAATATGGCATTATTAATTATAATAATTGCTATCGGTTGTTGTATAATTCATTCACTTCCTAGGAAGCAAAATACAATACAAACAACCAATGTGGCAGCATCTCCAATGGATGACTTCGGAACACAAATGCATGGAATGACAATTCACGAGTTTGTTAATTTACCTTTAGATCAACAAATACAACGAGTAGATGGTCCAGTTGTGCAGATGATTAGTAATAATGAAATGATTATGAGTCAAATAAATAAAAATTATTCTGATGAAGAAGTTAGAAATATGTTTAATATAACATCAATTGGTAGTATCGCTTTTATATCTGTTCATGGCGGAACCCCTGAAATTAAAAACATTGCAAGACAAAAGTTAGAACAGGCTTATAGAGTATTTGGCAGAACAACTCAATAATTGAAGTTTTTTCTGTGGTTGTTTAATCAATATTTTCAAATGCAATTCTTTCAAGAAGAATTGAATTTCAATGAATTAAAAACGAACTAAAAAGCTTTAGCTTTCTTCAAATTTAAAATATTTCTTGCCAATTCTACCATATGCTTTTAATAATCCATAAAATTTAGAATTTTTATCAATAATAATAGTTTTATTAATATCATTGTGAGTAATTTGTTCTTCATTAATTTGAATTATATATTCACATTCAGCTTCAATTATATCTTTACCAAATGTCAACAAATCGGGATCTTTTTTAATTAATTCATAAACTTCTTCGATTTGTTTTTCGTGTTGATTATTACTTTTATTCAAAAGTAATTCCAATTCTTTTTTGTTTTCATTGATAAAATTATTTCCGATTTCGTAAAATTTATCAATAGTTTCCAACTTTACTCCTTTAGGTTGTGAGGAACATGATTTATCATTTCCGAACACAGTAACGTCTTTACAATCCATTAAATCGCCTTTTAATTCCCTTGAACCCAGAACAATTATCTTCTTTCCGTTCTTACAGTACTTATTTACTTTATCTACAATTCTTAAGATATAGTTGTGTCTTGATTCTTCGGCTAATCTTGAAAATCTAACTGAACTTTGCCCTCCATTTCTTTGCCGTTTAATTAAATTACCATTTAATTTATCGATTAGTTTAAAATTGTTATCATAACTGTATATTTTTGTTTCATCGCCAGTTAATAAAATTACATATGACGTTTCTCTTTGTTTCTTAAATAATGGTTCAATTTCATCCATATGAAATTTAGAATCACATTTATAAATAAGCTTGTCATTCTTAATCGGAGGTTCGGCTACTATAACAAATTCTTCATCGTGTTTGTCAATCCCCGCTAAAACAATCAATCCATTATTAACTTCTTTAATTGTTTTAAGTCTTCCAATAATTACTTTTAATAATCGTTCTACGCATTTTCGATTTTGCCGATCTTTAATATTGCTACATTCTGGCAATTCTTTAATTACGAACTGGCTAAAAACACTTATAGGATTGAGGGAAAATTAGCGTAATGCACGAACTTTGCGTTAGAGCTTTAAACTTTTTTAATTCGTCAAACTGTTCCATTGTATTATTATTATATAAATAAATATATTTTAAATATATTTGTAGTCAATTTTTTATTTTATGATTTCTATGAAATCATAAAATAAAAAATTCTATGAGATATGTGTTTTAATGTTTGTTAGAACATTAAAAGACTATCGAATACAATTTTTTGAACTATCAACAAGCATTAATTAGTTCAGTAATCTTATTTATCCTGTAATTTAATGCTGTTGGATTATTATGATCAATGCCAACATATCTATCCTCTTGAATAATTTTAATATATTTCTCCTTATCTTTTTTTGTTATAGTTTCTTTCCATAAATATCCAAGAATTATCATACCAATATCATTAATGAAATATTTCATAATTTCATTATATTGAACATATTCTTTTTGTGTTGATAATCCTATATCAACATATTCAAAAATAATACCTCCGACATCCTTTATAAGATTATTATGTTCTTCCAAAATACTTTGTTTTTTGATATATTCAATTCGCCCGCATTCCGCTTGCTTTATAAGTTTTAATAAATACATAACGATATCAACTTTTAAACGTTTGCACGCATGATTTAAATCTTTTTTTAATTTTTTCAAATACTCATTTCTATTTTTACTGAAATCGTAGTATGGATTGTTTTTAATCATCATTCTATAAAGTTTCACATTACAACCGAAAATCCAAAACCACGGTTGATGTTTTAGAAAACAAGTAGCTTGCTGTACTCCATCAGAATCACCAGTTTCTTTAATACATTCATTACAATCATAATATTGAAGGTCATCCATAAGACATTCTATAACTTCAAAATTTCTAGTCATGTGTAAAATTGTTTTACGTTGCAATTTAATATTGAATTTATTTTCAATAATATTGCTGATTTCATCCTGACAATTGCAACACGCACACATGTAAATTATTTGTATATATTTTTTATCACATTCTTTTAATAATTGTTCTATTAATTCAATATTAGATCCATATTTCCTATCTGACTCTGCAATAATCGCACAGATTATTAAATGCAATACATCTACGTCGCGCGTTCTTTCAATGTGTAGCTCAATGATATTATTATTAGCAAGTATGATTTCTTTTATGATATAACCAAAAATACTATCGTTCAATTTGTAATCTGATCTATATAGAGAATTTAAACCATTTATATATAAAGTTAATTGTGACGTATTATCATTTGACATTTTAAATGTTAAAATAATTTATAAAATAATTAAAGAATGAAGTAATCAATTTTTCCGCTAAGGCGGAAAACTTCAGTGCTCTACGTAAATTAATATCAACACCTGCACAGTATGTGTTGATATAGACCTTCTTTTGTAGAGTACAATTTTTTATGTTTATACATAAATATGTTCTTTTGGCAACACAATATCCTCTTTTAAGAGTATATCA
>Ga0265297_10011144_pt1 | contig 11074 bp, 9 predicted proteins | sample Munlanlwell13791_FD_192502 | JGI IMG/M metagenome (GOLD analysis project Ga0265297, IMG submission 192502) | Leachate microbial communities from a municipal landfill in Southern Ontario, Canada - Leachate well 137-91 | ecosystem: Engineered > Solid waste > Landfill > Unclassified | place...
AAGGCTTTATGAATCCAGATGGTGCATGGATAAGTCTTTCTAATACTGGTGTTGCTGACGGAAGCTGGCATCAAGTCGCTGTAACCGTAAGACGCCCCATTGACGTAACTTATTATATTGATGGGCGTGCAGATGGGATTATCCCGATGACGTCAACCACCGCTTATACATTCTCTGGCAGTATTTTTAGAATAGGGGGATATAACTACTTTGTGAATGGCTCAATAGACGACGTTCGCTTATTTAGTGCTGCTATACCAGTCTATCAAATCCAGCAAAGCTACTTTGCCGGCTTAAACAAACTTTTCGCCAAAAACATCATCAATCAAGAGGACTACAATAATCGCCTTGCCGGCTTAAACCAAAACACAGCAAAAAATTAGAATGTTTGGGGATCGTATCTCCAAACATTGGAAAACAATGAATAAAATTATAAAAAAACAATTTGCGTTTACGCTGATAGAGTTATTGGTTGTAATAGCGATTATTGGCATACTTTCCGCTTTGATAGTTGTGGGAATGAACAATTCCACGGAAAGCGCCAGAATCGCAAAACTAAAAGTTTATAGCAATTCCATAAGAGATTCTTTAGGTGCGAACTTAGTTTCGGAGTGGAAGTTTGATCACGGAAATATTAACGATAACGCCGTTGTTGGCGATGTTTTGGATTCCTGGGGATCAAATAATGCAACAGGAATAGGAACTGCGCCCGGACCAATAATAAAGGGAGGGACTGATTGCGTAAGTGATAGATGTTTATCTTTTGATGGAACAGACGATTATGTGGATTGTGGGAACGGAAGTAATTTAAGTTTTGGAAACGGAAATTTTACCATGTCTTTATGGTTAAAATCAAACACCTACTCTAATCCCTATGCTGCTTCGAAAAGGAATACTGTCGGATATTGGTTTTATATTACCAATACAATTACACTTTTTTACATAAGAGATGCTAGTAGTGGAAATATTGGAGCGGGTACAAGTGGCAATCTCTACGATAATAGCTGGCACAATCTTGTGGGAATAAGGAATAATCCGAATTTATATTTGTATTTAGATGGAGTCTTGGCGGGCTTACCAATTGATATATCTTCGGTGGGGTCTATTGATGTCGCATATAATTTAATTTTTGGATTGGGGAATGGTTCGTATTGGGCTGGTAAAATGGATGAGGTTAGATTATTTAACGCGGCCATGTCAACTTCACAAATCCAGCAAAACTACTTCGTTGGTCTAAATAAATTATTAGCTAAAAACATTATTACTCAACAAGATTACAATAATCGCTTTACCGAATTATCAAGTGCTTACGCAAAAGATTAAGCTTTTCGGAATGTTAAGGGCTGACCCCTTAACATTAAAGAAATGAATAAAATTATAAAAAAACAATTTGCGTTTACGTTGATAGAGCTATTGGTTGTAATAGCGATTATTGGAATTCTTTCGGCGTTGATCGTTGTGGGAATGAGTTCAACTACGCAAAAAGCAACAATAGCCAAGGGTCAAGTATTTTCCAACTCATTGCGTAATTCATTGATGGGCAATTTAGTTTCGGAGTGGAAATTCGATAATATTACGGACTATAATTCCGGAACAAAAGTTATTGGCACTTCAAGCAATAATATTTCTGATTCTTGGGGAGCTTCCGGGTATAATCACGGAACCGCTTCCGGCGGACCGATACTAAAAGAAGGAAACGATTGTGTTTCTGGTAAATGTATTCAATTTGATAGAACAGACGATTATGTGGATTGTGGAAATGGAGCGGGCCTAGATATTATCGGCGACATTACGCTTGAAACCTGGTTTTTTGCTAATAACGTTACTCCAAGACAAGATATGCTTGACAAGCATCAATATAATGTCGGGGGATATGCAATAAGATTAGAGGCCGGGAGTATTATTTTTTTGGTTGATACACCCAATCAATCGTCCTTGACCTTCTCTGCTGGTATAGTTAATAATCGATGGAATCATATCACCATAACCCTATCCGGGAACACTGCTGTCATATATCTCGATGGAATTAATAAAATATCGTCATCAGCCCTTGCTTCTCCAAAAACAACGGTTTATCATTTTTACATCGGCCGGTCATTTAATGGACAAATGGACGAAGTCCGTATATACAACGCCGCCATTCCAACATCTCAAATCCAGCAAAACTATTTCGCTGGAATAAACAAACTTTTCGCCAAGAATCAGATTAATCAAATAGATTACCAACAAAGATTAGCCGAATTATCAAGTACTTATGCAAAAGAATAAATTAACAGCATTTACCTTAATAGAACTCCTCGTTGTTATCGCGATAATCGGTATTCTTTCTGCTTTGATCGTTGTGGGGATGAGCTCAACAACCCAAAAAGCGACAATTGCCAAGGCTCAGGTATTTTCCAACTCATTGCGCAATTCTTTGATGAGCAATTTGGTTTCAGAGTATAAATTTGAAGGAACTGGTACTCCCGACGCCCTAGCCACTATTGCTGACGTTGTTGACTTATGGGGATCGAATAATTCCAGTGCTCTTAATGGTAATCCTTATGTGAGGGGCGGATCAAATTGTTTGTCTGGTAAGTGTATTTCTTTTGACGGAGCGGGAGATTCTTTTACTGTTCCCGATAGCGCTACACTAGATACTATTTTTGGAACAGAGAATTTTACTTTAGAGGCGTGGATTTATTCAGTAAAATATACGGCAGATTATCAAGGAATAATCAACAAAAGAACGGATGCGTATTATAGCGCGTCCCCAGGGGGTATTTTTATTGATAGCGATGGGGATACTTTAAGATTTTTAATAGGAACCGGAAATGAATCAGAAACATATGATTCTTGTACTGCGTCAATTGCAGCCCTTCACGATAAATGGATCCATATTACAGCGACAGCCGGTGGGGGATATATGAAATTGTATATAAATGGTTTACAGGTTGGTAGCACGACCACTATAACAAAAAATCCCACAACCAATAATGAGCCAATGACAATAGGTGGTTTTTACGCCGGGGGAAGGAATTTTTCCGGAAGAATGGATGAGATTAGAATATATAACGCACCCGTGCCGACTTCTCAAACCCAGCAAAACTACTTCGCTGGTCTAAATAAATTATTAGCTAAAAACATTATTACTCAACAAGACTACAACAATCGCTTTGTTAGCTTAAACCAAAACACCGCAAAAAATTAGTCCGTCTTCGCTCCTGCGGAACTATGCGGATAAAACGAGTTGAGTACTTATTAAATGTGACTTGCTTTAAAATTAGGAGTTTTGGGTGTAGAATATTGGTATAATACAATTATGCCGATAGATAAAGAAGCACAACAAAATAGGCCATTGGCAGACAGAATGCGCCCCAAAACCTTGGAGGAATTTTTGGGCCAGGAAGAAATTGTGGGAGAAAAAAGATTATTAAGAGAAGCTATTAAAACCGATAATGTGCCTTCAATGATTTTTTGGGGACCGCCGGGAACCGGTAAGACAACACTTGCGATGATAATTGCCGAGCAAACCAAGGCTGATTTTATCCGCATCAGCGCAGTCAGTAGCGGCCTAAAAGATCTGCGCGAAATTATTGATCGGGCGAAGAGTAATAAACTGATTGATCGAAAAACTATTTTGTTTGTGGACGAGATGCACAGATGGAATAAAACCCAGCAAGACGGACTTTTGCCTTATGTGGAAAATGGCACAATTATTCTCATTGGCGCCACAACGGAAAATCCTAGTTTTGAAATACGGGGCGCTTTGCTTTCAAGGTGCCGAGTTTTTGTTTTTAAACAGCTTACATCCGAATTGATCACAAAATTGATCTCCCGCGCCGTAAAAGATAAAAAACGAGGGCTTGGAAATTTGAATATCAAATTGTCAGCCAAAGAAACAAAAATAATAGCGAAGATTAGTAATGGTGACGCGAGGGTGGCACTAAATATTCTCGAATACGCCGCGACCGCGTCACAAGGAAACATTACTTTGCAAACAATTGAAGAAGCTTCGCAAAAAATTAATTTGTTGTACGATCGAGAGGGCGAAGAACATTATAATATTATTTCCGCCTTGCACAAGTCAATGCGCGGGTCTGATGCGGACGCTTCGCTTTATTGGCTGGCGAGAATGGTTGAGGGGGGAGAGGATCCATTGTATATCGCAAGGCGCATTGTCAGGTTTGCTTCGGAAGATATTGGACTCGCCAATTCACGGGCATTGGAACAAGCCGTGACCGCGTACAATGCTTGCCACTTTATCGGCTATCCGGAATGCAATGTAATTTTGGCCCAGGCGGTTGTGTATATGGCAAAGTGCAAAAAATCAAACGAGTTGTATATTGCCTATGGTAAGGCCGCGGATGATGTAAAGAGATACGGGAATTTGCCCGTGCCTTTGCACATCAGAAACGCGCCCACGAAACTTATGGAAGAGTTGGGATATGGTAAAGGTTATAAATATAGCCCGAAATACGGGTACAAAGAAGATCAAGAATATCTACCAGATAAACTCAAGGGCCGAAAATACCTAAAGGGATAGAATAAAGAATCAAGAATTATGAATTAAGAATTGAAGAGCGGAATGTTTGGGGGCTTAGCCCCCAAACATTGGTTTTGACAGGTAAATAGAAATAGTGTATAAAATAAGAAGCACCGAGGTGCAAAATTGTTTGAGTTTCTTACAAGGTTATTCAGGAGAAGAAAGCACAGACTTGAAACATTTTTCTTTTCGGACTCAGATGGCCATGAAAAAGTCAGAAAAACATTCAATGAATGGATACAGTTAATGGAATTCACGGAAGGCAAAGAAAATATTAAAGTGGAAAGCATCGATTTTCATTTCGACTCGAGAGAGGCGTTGCAACTTTATGTACATTACTCCTATTAACATTTTTAGAAAATTACAAAAGCCAAGATACGTCGCGGCTCTTTTTTTATCGTTTTAAGCTTGCTACTTTCTTAATTATACCTAATACTATATATATGCTCATAGATGACGTAGTAATTAAAGTCCGGGCCGGCAATGGCGGCAAGGGTGCGGTAAATTTCAACAAAAACCCGATGGCTTTGGGTCCTACCGGTGGTAGCGGCGGCAAAGGGGGTGATTTTTATTTTGTCGGGGTTTCCAATTTAGACGCGCTGAAACAATTCAGATTTAAAAAAGATCTGAACGCCGAGGATGGTGAAAACGGCAAAAGCCAATTGAACGACGGCGCTAATGGCAAAGACCTGATAGTGCAAGTTCCCGTGGGTACGGTAATTCACAATCTTACAACCAAAAGTGAAGCGGAAATAATAAAGATCGGAGAACCGGTTTTGATCGCGCAAGGCGGAAAGGGAGGAAAGGGAAATTTTCTTTTCAGATCATCCACAAACACAACGCCTCTTCAATCTCAGCCCGGACTGCCCGGCGAGCACTTTGAATTGCGACTGGAATTAAAGCTCATTGCCGATATCGGGTTTGTCGGATTGCCGAATGGCGGCAAATCAAGTTTATTAAACGAACTGACAAACGCGAGCGCGAAAGTGGCCAACTATCCCTTCACCACGCTGGAACCGAATCTCGGAGTTTATTACGATCTGATCTTGGCGGATATCCCCGGATTAATTGAGGGCGCGTCTTCGGGCAAGGGGCTTGGCATAAAATTTTTAAGGCATGTTGAGCGCACGAAAATATTATTTCACTTTATTTCCGCGGAATCGGAAAATGTTGTAAAAGATTACAAAACCATTCGAGCGGAATTGAAAAAGTATAATCCGGAGTTATTAGAAAAGCCGGAATATCTTTTTTTGAGCAAAAGTGATGAGTTGGACGAGAAAGAAAAAGAGAAAAAATTGAAAAAACTAAAAAAAATAAACGAAAACGCGATCGCGATCTCAATTTACGACGATGAGAGCCTGGAACTGGTAAAAAAAATATTAAATCAAATAATTACGGAGAAATTAAATCCCGCTTAATGCCATATTGACAAAGCGGGTGGGATATATTATTCTTCAGGCACGGATGTGCACAATGACTCCGATGTTTGATAAAAAGGACCTTATTGAGAGGTATCCCGAAGGTATGCTTACTGTTAAACAAGTCAGCGAACTTACCGGGAAGAGTACCGGAACTGTGAATAACTGGATCGTCAAAGGCAAGTTAATAGCCACAAGAACCAGAAAAAAGTACGAAATCGCAATTGATGATCGGTTTGTCGAGTTTGTCAATTCGCGCGTCTGCGTTGATAATTCGCGGTTGGAATCGACGGAAGAAATGTCCATGGAGGAGGTGGCTGAATATTTCGAGGTCGAAATCGCTTGTGTGGAGAAACTTGCGCTTAAATGGCTGATACCCCATAATTTCGATGGGAAAAAAATCACATTCTCGAGAAAAGCTATCGAAGCGTGGAAGAGAGACCTTCTTGCCGCTGCTTTCAAAGATCTGTTGCGTTTCGCGGAAAATCAATCGAAAACGTCTAATTGAGGCCACGGACGTAAAGCCTCCGAAGGAGAAATATTCTTATCAAAAATAAAAATGTTTCCCTTCTTTTTTATTTCCATCATTTTCATCATTTCCAAATTGAGAAGAATGTTTGAGGCCTCGGGCCCCAAACATTCTGAAAAGGAGCAATGTTGACGACATTGCTTTTTTGTTTGAAATATTATATAGATGAATCATCGGTTCTTTGAGAACTGAATAGGAGGTTATAATGAGACCAATGATGGAAATCGAAGTTCCGGAAGATAGCGTTGTCATAAGTGACGGAAAAGTGCAAACGCACATAAAACACAAAGAAAGCAAACGAGACGAAAGAGTTGCCATTTACACGGATAGGATTTCAGCCTGCGATGAACGATTGCCCTTTGGGATAACCAACAAGGGCAAAATTCTTCTCTGGTCGACAATTTTTTTCAAAAGAAAATTCGAAAACATTGTTGAAAACGATATCGTCAGCTTTGATCAAAGCTACGCAATGGCCAGCGGGGGCATTAACAAGAACAGTGAAATATACAGAAATCGGGTTCTTCTTATTCGAGAGGTTGTTCAGATACCGGTGGAGTGTATCGCGAGGGAATATCTTGTCGGTTCTTTGTTTGCCGAGTATTCAAAAGATTCTTCTTTTGCTCTCGGTCACACACTGCCCCGTGGAATGAAAGAGTATGACAAACTTGGTGTGCCCATTTTCACTCCGAGCATCAAAAATAAGACGGGGCACGACACTAATATTACTTATAACGAATTGATTTCGTTTTTAAGAGAATGGCTTGACCGAGAAGAAAATCGAAAATTCAAGATAGACGCGCAACTTCTCGCACAGCTTCTTCGGTCCACCACTTTGGCGATCTTCTCGGCCGGATCAAAATTTTTTGATGAAAAAGGAGCAATCCTCGCTGACTGGAAGGGTGAGTTCGGACTTTACATCAACGACAAAGGAGAGACGATCTTTGTTTGGTCGGATGAAGGAATTACGCCGGACACTTCGCGCGTTTGGCTGAAAGAGTCCTATGGAGAGGGAAAAATACCCATCGGTCTGGATAAGGATCCCGTAAGAAAACATAAAAAGAAAGGAGATGTTCCTTTCGAAGTTCAATTGGAAACCATTAGAATATACAGGACTTTTTCCGAAATGCTTTTACCTCCGGAATATCTGGAAAAAATATATGAGGAACCATGCCGTTAAAAACGCGTTCCTCATTTTTTTATTCAAAAAATAATGAAAAATTTGTCCACACTTGATGCAAAAATTATTTTTGTGTGTTATAATATCATCAATAAAAATATTTCTTAATTTGTTTTATTTTAAAAATAAATAAACTAAAATTTTAAAATGCAAAATCAAGAACTTTTAAATTATATTTCTTTCCAACTGGAAAAAAATGTTCCGTGGGAGGAAATTAAAAATATTTTACTGGGGAAGGGTTGGCCCGCGGATGTGTTAGAGCAGGCGAAAGCGGAAGTTTTAAAAAACAAACCCGCCGGCGCCGCGGCTGTGGCAAATAAACCCTCCGACACTAAAGTTGTGGCGGATAAGTCCTCCGACGCCAAGGTTATGGCAAATAAACCCGAGGATAAAACTGTAGCCGCGAAACCAATTGATAATACACAGGTAGCGGCCGATAAGCCCGCGGCGCAACCGGTTCAACAACAAAAAGAGGTTTCAGTTGAAAAACCGGTTGTCGAAAAGCCGATTGTTAAACAAGAATCGATTATAGAAAACAAGATTTTGCCCGAAGAGAAACCGGCAATTCAACAACCGCAACAGCAGAAAGCGGAAATTTTAGAAACCAAACCGACAGCCGATCAGCCCATTATTAAAAAAGACGAAGCCTCTGTTGCCAAAGCCGTGGAGGACAAACCTGTTGTTCAAAAAGAACAACCAATAAATAAACCCGTTTCCACGGAAACTCCGATTACTTCGCAAGTTATTGACAAGCCCGTTGACACTAAAGTTGTGGCGGATAAGCCGGGGGATAAGCCCGCTTTTGCAAAAGCTATGGAGGGCGCGAAAAATATTGTTGGGAATATTGATTTGAATAAGATCACTTCAACGGTGAAAGAGTTTGAAAAGAAACTTGATTTGGTTAACACTTTAAAAGTTGAAGAAAAAGAAATAGCTCCGGCCGCTACTCCGATCAATGTTGCGGTAAAGCCTAAAGAAGTAAATACCCCGAGCATACCGGTGAAAGAAAGTGTCGTAAGTGTCCCCGGACCTGAAATTAAGTCCGTTGACCCGGTTATTCCTAAAAAGATCGATATTCCGCAACAGGTTATGGAAAAAAAGGAAACCAATCAGCCGACGAATGTTCAATCGGCTCAGCCGATCCCAAAACCCACAACCAAAAAACAAAGTAAAAAACCATTTATCGGATTAATGGTTTTGATAATTTTGCTTGTTGTCGTCGGAGGCGGTGTTTACGCTTACTTCACGTATTTCGCTGCGCCTAAAATAACCGCGACCACAATTTCGAAAATTATAAACTTAAAGTCTTTTGAATATTCCGGTGATGGTGTGATCGAGATGGACGATAATTTTTTGAGCGATGACGGATTAAGCATCATCAGGACAAATATTCCCGAGATAAATTCAGTTAATACCGTTTCCCTTAAATTCAGCGGCGTCGCCGATTGGCATAATGCTGATGACGTAAAAGCGTCTTTGGTTGTGGAAGCACTCGGAGAATCTAAAAGCGGAACAACTTCGAGCCTAAACGGAGAAACGCGACTGATCAACAACGTCTTCTATACCAAGATCAATAGTTTCGGCATATCGGGGATTCCCGAAGATCGGCTGAATTTATTGAAGCAATTATTGATGGGCGTCTGGATCGAAGCTCCAATGACCGATCTCAATGGCGGTCCGATATCGGACGGAATAAGCCAAGTGATCGCGAACACCATAAGCGCGTACGGAAATAATTTGGAAGAGTTCTCAAACGCTATCACAATAACTCTTCTGAAAGATGAAAAGGTTAATGGTGTGGATTGCTATCAGGCTCGGGTGGTTTTTAAAGAACAAGAGACTCGCGATATTATTGCCGGATTGGCAACTCAACAGAATCTGACAAAAAAACAAGCTGATACCCTCAGTGATTATTTGATCAATACCGATACTAAAATTTGGATCGGAAAAAAAGATCAATTGATTCGCAAGCAATACATTAAGTTCGGATTTAGAAGAGTAAACGGATCGCTCGGTGTTTTTACAATTAATATTTATTTTAAAAATCATAATAATAGCTTTATCGTTGATGTTCTTGCCAATCCCATAAAAAAATTTAGTGATCTGTTCCTGAACAACGGACCAATTACAACTAATCCAGCTGAAAATTCCGAGACGGAACAGCCGAGTGTTGAAAACACCATAACGGATCCAAAGGATTCGGAAATTGCGACAACGATGGCTCAATTGAAGGTGGCGGCCGAGACCTTTAAGGCGGCAAAAGGAACTTACGTCGGATTTATCAGTGCCACGGACGGCGGGCACGATCTGGTTGTCAGTTTGAATAATTTGGGAGGCGTGGCGGCGACAACCTATACTTCAAAGACCAAATATTGCATTTCCAAAAAATTATTGGTTTTGAACAAGTATGTCTGCATAGACAGCTCTCCGTACAGCTATATATCCGACAATCAGACTTGCGACAAACAAACATTTTCCTGTGACGAATAATAATGTTTGAAAATATGTTTTTTAATCCCGCGTTTGCGGCCGAAGGGCGCAGGCGCGTTTTCTTTTAAAAAATATTTTTCTATGCTAAATTAATAGAACTATGCTGAGAAAAACAAAAGAAAAAAACTCCGGTAAGGCTGCGTCACGGGGCAAGCCCGAATTGATGAGTCCGGTTAAGGATTGGGCGGGGTTGGAGGCGTGCAAGGATTTCGCGGACGCGGTGTATTTCGGTTTGCCGGAATTGAGCCTAAGGGCAAGGGCGAGCGGCATAAAACCAAGCGAATTGGCTAAGTTCACGGACAAATGCCATAAATACGGCCTAAAAGCCTATTTAACTGTCAATTCCGTGGTATACAACCAAGATATTGAAAAGGCGGAAAACCTTGTAAAAAGGGCTAAAAATGCCCAAATAGACGCTATTATCGTATGGGATCCGGCTGTGATAAATATAGCTAAAAAGGCGGGTATTTCATTCATTATTTCCACCCAGGCAAATGTTTCCAATTGGCAATCAGCCAAATTTTATGAGCGCTTGGGTGCGCAAAGAATAGTTCTCGCGAGAGAGATGACTTTGAAGCAGATCAAGGAACTTCGAAAAAAAGTGAAAGTGGAAATCGAAGCTTTTGTTCATGGCGCGATGTGTGTGGCAATTTCCGGCCGATGCATTTTGTCCGCTTATTTATTTGACAAGTCGTCAAATTGCGGTTCGTGCGCCCAGCCTTGTCGCAAAGAATGGACATTGTCTGACGAAGAGGGTAATAAAGTCAGCAATTACGGACAATATTTTTTAAGCGCGAAAGACTTGTGTATGATCGAATATGTTCCGGAATTAATTAAGGCCGGCATCAATGCTTTTAAAATAGAAGGGCGATTGCGCGATCCGAAATATATAGAAACCACGGCGCGTTGCTATCGCGAAGCCATAGACGCGTATT
>Ga0265297_10011145_pt1 | contig 11073 bp, 18 predicted proteins | sample Munlanlwell13791_FD_192502 | JGI IMG/M metagenome (GOLD analysis project Ga0265297, IMG submission 192502) | Leachate microbial communities from a municipal landfill in Southern Ontario, Canada - Leachate well 137-91 | ecosystem: Engineered > Solid waste > Landfill > Unclassified | place...
GTCGTTCTGGTTCGTCTTATGGCGCTTTTTTGGGCGACGAGTTGGTTGCTGTTTGTGTTTTTTGCGGCGTCACTAGGGTCGAGACTGCTATTAAACAAAATGTTGCTCTTGGTGAGGTTCGTGAATTGACCAGATTGTGTATTCACCCTACATACCAAGCAAAGAATTTTGCTACTTGGTTTATTTCGAAGTGTCGTAAGTTGCTCAAATCTGAATTTCCAGCAGTTAAATTACTTGTATCTTTTGCTGATCCGAATTTTGGTCATTCTGGGACTATCTATAAAGCTGATAATTGGGTTTTTGATGGTATGAGTTCTCCTAGTTATTGGTATGTGCGGAGATCGAAAATGATCCATAAGAGGGGTGTTTGGACCAGAGCAATTCGTTCTGGTGTTTCAGAGAGCGACCAAGCTGCAAAGGAGAATCTAACGAAAGTTATTGCTAGGCCAAAGCTTCGATTTATTAAGAGTCTCTAATTCCAATGCTTTTCTTGTTGTGATAACAGCCTTTTTCGGAGGTTCCCATGAGCCTAATCCTGTGGTCAGGTGGTTGTGACAGCACGTTACTATTGCAAAGATTGTTGCGTAACGAAATGTCATATACTGGCGTAGTACGTGCCCTCTCTATTGATTGTGAACAGGTCTGTGGTAACAAACAGATGGTAGAAGCGCGAAACGTTATAAAAATGAAGCTTAAGAAGCTTGGTCTGGAGTTCGAGCATATAGAGATAAAGATTGAAGGATCAGCTTTCTTTAGTGGTTCTGGACTTATTCAACCAGCGCTTTGGGTTTCTTTTGGTGTCGCCTCATTGGACAAGGAAGAGGATTTGTACCTTGGTTGGATCGAGGGAGATGATGTTTGGCACTATAAACAAGAGATTTCTGAGACATTCCATTCTCTCACCAAGTTACAGGGAAAGTCCGGAAGAATTTTTACTCCGTTGGAATGGTTCTCAAAAGAGGTCGTATTGTCTAATCTTGAAAAGGACCTTTTGGATTCTTGTTGGTATTGTGAAAGTGAAAAGAATGAACCTTGTGGGATTTGTTCTTCCTGCTGGTCAGTTCGAAAGGCCAGGTGGGTTATTGAAACGAAGCACAATGAAGTTAAGTGCTATGATAAGTTGATCCAGAAAGACCGACCGTCTTGTCTTGAAGCAAAGAAAGGAACGAAACATGGAGGGGATAGAGCGACTGAGGAACAGAAAATTGCTAGTGAAGAGTAATGAGATAACCACTTTGGTAAAACGAGCCTTACGCCCAAAGCGAAAGAGGAGCGTGAAGAAATGGGCAGAGCAATTGGCCAGAGACACGAACGTTAACGATTAAAGGCAGGGAGATTGAGACCTTATGAGCGAACATCAAATGGACGATGATGAGAAGATTGCGACTTGGTTACTATGTGAGATGCTGGCTAAGGATTGTGGACTAGCAATTAGTCGCTTGGATGGTTTTTCTGTTAGTCAAGCTGTGCCAAAAGTCATTGAAGATAATTCCTTACCAACGAGTTTGGTTGAAAGGGTTGTTCTTTTCCGCACTAAATCGATTCTCACTCTTCATGCTTTTCTTTGTGGTTATTCTGCAGTTGCTATTACAGAAAAGGAATCGAACCCAGAGATCCTGAAAGCACGGATTCCTTTGGTTGCAAAGAAGCTTCTTGAGATTTTTCGACAAGCCAATGGTGACAAGCGACCAGTATCGGACGAGGATTTATTCATTATCGTAAATGTTTTGAAGCGAAATTTTTAGACCGTATTTTACACAATAGGAAAGCGTGATAACACATACTTCAAGGAGAAAACCATGAGCAAACCGCGACCAGGAGATCCAAAGGTAGATGCCCTGATTTTAAAGGCAGCCCGCGAAGCCGAGCAACAAATAACTGCTCTGGCGAACGGTCTTCAACCAGGAATTAAGAATCTGGACCAGGATGGTATGAATGAACTTCGCCCTCTGATTTATACCATCCAAGAAAAATGCCTCAAAATTGGACAGGCCTTCGATACACATATCAGTACCTTGAACCTTCAAGCCCACGGTGGTTTTCAAAAGAAAGAATGATCTACAAGTTCGATGGTGGCAAGGGTGCGGTGCTGTGTCGCACTTGTCATGTTGTTTTGGCTAGGGATCTTTCCCGAGAAGAAGCCCAAAGAAAATGGGCTGGGAAAGATATCTGCTCCAAATGCCTAAAGAGGAGCCATAAAAATGGTCGAAGTAACTGAAGCCATGAAAGCTGCTGTCGTCAAGGTCATTTTCGATTCGATTTCAGAAGAAGAACGAAAGAAGATGATCGAAGATTCCATCCAAAGCCTTCTGACCGTAAAGAAGAAGGACCCGTATGGCAGAGATAGTGGGGATTCCCCGTTATCAGAGATGTTTGCAAATGGTGTTTTTACCGTAGCGCAACAGGTTATTCGTGAGAAGATGCAGAATGATCCGGAGTTGAGGAAGAAGATAGAAACTTTGTATTCAGAGGCTTTTACTAGAATTTTCGAAACAGAGCGAGAGGCTACTATCACCAGGATGGCACAGAACATTTCGAATGCGCTGGCTGACATAAGAGATAGGTGACCCTGGGGTAAAAATAAGACATGAGCAAGAGAGGCAACAAAGCCTTCATTATTGGCGTCGGATTGGATTCCGACGGACACAAACGCATCACCAACGGTGAAAACTTCCGCCTCGTAGGCGGTAAAAAGGAAACGCACGAGCGTCTCCAAGAAATAGCCATAAAGACAAACGAAAAGCTCCAAAAGACCGGTCGTACTCTTGAGGAAATCCCTCCTAAGGTCGTGCAGGAAACCCTGCGAGAAGTCATCGAAACAACCAAGTAAATAGTCCACACAAGGAGAAACCGATGAAGACCATCATGGTCGCATTGTTGTCGTTGTCATGTCTTTCGATCTACGCAGAAGATGTTTGGGAAGAGTTCAAGGCAGAACTTGTTGACGCTGCCCAACAGTACGTTAAGGCACATGCCTCTGACACAGAGGTGGCTACTTGGAAGGCGAAGATCGATACCAGGATTACAGAAGATAAGTCTCTCCAATCCCAAGTCTTAGATTGGTTTTACGACAACAGCAACAAGCTTAGGGATAGAGACCCAAAGGCGATCAAGGAAGCTTGTCTTTTCTTCCTCAGACTTTCTGCGGCTGGTGAGTCACCGCCTTGGCAGGTTAGGGAACATCTCTCAAGGGATAATATCCGAGAGTTCATCCGGATTCTGAGAGAAAAGGAAGTAGCACAGACAACCCCTAAAGAATAACTAGGAATGACAATTATTGTATTTCTATGACAATTTGTTGTCATGTGGTTTTTCGTATTAAGAAATTTATTTGTCAAACATATAAATAAGGAGGAACCAAAAATGATTACAGGACTAGTCATAGAGCTTGGTGGAACGGTTTCCTTTACCGACAATTCTGTTTTGCATTTCCAGGGAATGAGTGACGATGGTGTTGGTCTTACATCGTCAGTAACCGGAACCGAAGGCTACCAGGCCTCAGCAGAAATTCACAACAACTCAGCTTGGGAAGACATCCTTGCTAATGGCATCTTTGTGAATGCAAGCTGGGCGATTGCTGCCTTCGCTCTGAATCCGACTGTGGTCGCAACAGGTAAGGTCATCAGTGATCTGGTACTCAGGATGACCATCAAGATGACCACTGATGGTAACAACATCAATGCTGATTATGCTTTCCCGCCAGCATCCCCAAATCTTGGCCTTGGGACCGGAAAGCAATTCGAATGTGCGATCCTTTACCAAAATGGTTCGCGTTATTATAATACAACCCTCTGTGACGCGATGATCTCTGAGATTGGTGATCATCCTGCTGCTTTGGCTTACTTCCAGGCTGCTCTCAATGCTGCTCTGGAAGATGTCACAATGACCATAGTTTGATTGTTTGTGGTATCTTCAGTTCTAGTATTTGAAGCTGATGCTTACAAATACTAAAGCTGAAGAACATATGGCGCGATTGATGAAATCAGTCGATGATTATTTCGTAGCACATATCAAAGACAAAGAAGTAGTTGGAGATGAAGTTCTAGAGGAACATCAATTTCTCATGGACGAGGTGCACCTATTTGGTGAGCAGTTGGCTTCTTACCCGCATTTCTTTGAAATCTTGGAAGCATGGATGGTGGATATAAGTGGAACTGGTGATATGGCCGAGATCAAGGAATACCCAGAGGATTTTGTCGAATTCATCAAGAAGCAGGGGTCACTTGCTGCTGGCGTGCAACAATATATTGAAGATCAAGGATTTGAGATAACAGATCGTGGCGGTGGTAAGGGAAGATGGACTCTTGGTGTTCCTTGTACTACGACAAATATGAGGAAATTAACAGCTATTCTACACGCCCAATTTGCAAGGGCTATTGACGCTGGTACGATCCGCATCTACGTGCGGTTTTTTCATTGGAGACTTCCGACCCTGAGGAACATGGCTGATGTGAACCGGTACCTCAAGAAAGACAAAGGAGATCAATAATGCCAGGAACAAATGTAACAAGACTGGTGAAGAACTCAGCAAAGGTGATTGTACAAAAAGGTTGAATAAACTACAAAGGCCTCTTTCACATAATGATTTTTTATTGTTCAGAACGAAAACAGTGGTTTCTTACGGATATGGCTTTGATGTCAATGTCCTTTCATTGGGATGGTTGCCCGAACGCGATCAAGTGATTTTGTGATTCGCCCAACGTGATAGAAATAAGTGAGGGAGGAAATATGAAACGAGAAGTTCGTTACGTAGAACAAGAAGCCGACCCCAAAAGAGGGTGGCTCGTCACACCAACTTGCGAACACCTGATCTGGGTTAAGACAAAGCATCGTCCCTTGCAGGAACTTGTTGATTGCCCATATTGTGCGTTGCTGACTCGTCCTCGTGTGGGGGTTGGGGTGTTTGTTTTTAGTGAGCGGTTCTTTCTTCTTGGGAAGAGAAAAGGGTCTCATGGTGCTGGCCACTGGTCCCTACCAGGAGGCCATCTGGAATATGGGGAGTCATTTGAGAAATGTTGTGTCAGAGAAGTGGCAGAAGAGACTGGTTTGAAGATCAAGGATATTTCTTTTCTGACGGCGACGAACGACATTTTTGATGTAGAGGAGTTGCTTTTCTTCTTCCAGAAATGAGGTGACGTTTGACCACGAAGATCCTGAACGACCAATGGTCTCTTTTGTCACAACAACTTTACCATTGTACTGATCTAACAAAGCCAGCTGCACCATCGAATCATGACTTTCATTTCTGGGCTATGAGAGCACGCGGTCTGGAGCAGCATGTCGAGGGGTTGATTAGGGAAAATGAGAAGCTGGAGGAAGCGATATCGAAGATCCGAAAGCTGTCGAAGCAGTCACGTGGGAGTCCACATCTTCTGCCGAAAGATCTGGAGATAGACAAGATTTGTGAATCAGTTCTGCCTGAGAATCCGGAAGACCCGAAAGAGGAGAATACATGTACAACCCCTACCAAGGAATAAATTGGCAGATCCGGAAGGCAACCAAGATCCACAAAGCGATCCGCAACAGGGGAATTGAGGAGAATCTCCTGGATAGTGCTGAGATTTCTTGTGGGATGCAAGGAGAGTTGACACAAGATGGTCTCTTGATGATCTTGGAGATGTCCCATTATTTGCTTAGTCACCAAGTATTCTGTGTTTCCGCTGGATTAGCACAGCGTCTCCTAGAGACGAAGATTGAGATTCCGCCAGAAAATCTTCATATTCCTTTTCGACTTTTCGAGGTGTGTTTTGAAGATTCTTTTGAATTGAAAGAAGGAGTGAAAGCTCCTTCTTGTTTGATCATGTATCGCCCTGATGAAGCTCAGCGTTCAACCATGACGGCTTTCCTACAGAAGATTGCAAAGCGCCTTGCTGATAAACTGAATTATCTCCGTGCCGAAAAGGGGCTTCCTCCTGGTCCGATTCCAGAACCTCTTGTTGACCAATCTGTGACTGAGTTGTATAGTTGTCGTTATCGTTCTTCTACTGATGATAGTATTTGTCACGCGACGATAAACCTAGAGAAGTCCAAGGGTAAGTCTATAGATGATGTGATCGATAATATGGGTGTATTACCTGGTTCAACGGTTATGGAATTGTCAAAGGAAGACTTAGATGTCCAGAAGCGTTTATCGAAGATTGTTTTTGGTTTGCTTTGTTATTTGAACACTGATGATCCGGATGTTTCTGTGTTCAAGGATAAGAATCGCCCGAAGCTTGGTTGCGGGGTGAATTCTGTGGTTGTTGGTAAGGATTTTCAGGCGAGTCCTGGGTGGCACTTGCGTTCTGCTCATTGGCGGGTATTGGAACATGAACGATTCAAGAGGGACCCGAACGGCAAAATTCGGTGTGTCTGGGTACGAAGTGCGGAAGTTGGTAAAGGGCAAGAGGCTGCCCAAGTACCAGCCAAGGTGATCGAGTTAGGAGGAGACGAGAATGTTCATGTTGAATAATGAGAACCAAGACAGAAAAGAATTGGACGACATATTGGAAAAGATGGGTGCCAAGTGTGTGGAAGATAAGGTAGAAGATGGTGACGAAGATGGTGACGAGGACGACGACGACGAAGTAGAGCCAGAGGACGAGGATCTGGACGATCTTGACGATGATGAATTCGATGATGATGAAGATGGTGGCTTTGATGAGGACTTTGACGAAGACGAATAGGGTGGGGAAACCCACCACAGGCATTACCTAGACTGTCTTTACCCCTGGGAGCAGTCTAGGTAATGCCACAAAGGATTTGTGATGATTCATCTGAAACCGGCCTGTCTGATTGCAAACGTGCTGATGGTGTGGCCGCACAAAGAGGTGCCTCTGTGCACAATCGGTAAGATCGTCAATAAACTTGAAGACATTGATATTTCAGTCAACTGGTATCGACCGTACGTTATGGAGGCTTTTTGTCTTTATGGCGACATCTTTCATTTGGAGGACGGAAAAGTCAGTAAAGGGAAGAAATTCGATGAATTTGGACCTGACTTTATGAGAGAGGAATTCAATTATACATTGATGCCGCTCGTATTGGACGCAATCCGTGTTATAATTCTACAACATAGTATTTAAGCACAAGAAAAGTTCAAGACGACCCAAGGAGAGAAAAATGAGTAAAATTTTCAAGGCAGTCCCATTGGCCAGCCGGATGCGCCCAACGGCTCTAGACGAAGTAGTAGGGCAGGCAGAACTTTTGGGAAAGAATGCCCCATTCCGGAAGATGGTGGAAGCAGACACCCTGCGATCAGCAATTTTCTACGGTCCTGCCGGAACAGGCAAGACAACGCTGGCAGAAGTCATTGCCAAAACAACCAAACGTCTGTTTTCCAAAATGAACGCCACAAGCGCGACCGTAAAAGAAATACGGTCGTTGGGCAAGCAAATGGAGACAGCCAATTCGTCCTGTGTCTTGTTTGTGGATGAGTGTCTTTCTTATAACTCGCTTATTGTTGTCAGGGTAGATCAAGAAATACAACTTCTGCCGATTGGTTATATCGTTGACAATAAACTTGCTTGTGATGTCCTGTCTGTTAATGAGAAAAGTGAGTACGAATGGCAACCTGTTATTAGCTGGAGTGTTACTAAGCCCAAACCAATGATCGAGATACAAGTAGAGGTTGATGGAATAGAGACTACACTTAAGTGTAGCGAAGATCATCTAATTTTTACGAAAAACAGGGGTTGGGTTCAGGCCCAATATCTTACTGCGGAGGATGAACTCGTGTCTCCGATCAAAGATATTATGGAGGGAGAACACGATTTTTCAGAAACACTGCGAAATATGTTCAACCCAGTTTGAAACACAATACTCGTGGGTGAAGTACTGCGGTAATGATTGTAAATCTGCAGCTCTAGATTGGGCGAACAGGACGAGATTTTTATTAAAGTGCGAATTCTGCAATAGAGAATTTAGCGCAGATAGACTGACCAAGAAATTTTGTTCCTGTGAGTGTAAGAATAATTCGTTGAGGACTTTTGATCATCTACAGGCAATAGAATTAGCAAACCAAGGATTCACGTTGCGAGAAATCAGTGTATATCTTGGGGCAAGGAGTTCCTCGATCTGTTCTTTTCTCAAAGAAAACAACATCAGTATAACAAATCATAGATATCGGACAGAATTGACGCAAGAACAAAGATCAATCATACTTGGATCAACAATGGGTGATGCAAGTCTGGCAAAGATCCCAAGTGGAAAATATAGAGCTGTTTTCAGGCATGGACCCAGACAATACAGATATCTTATCTGGAAATACAATAAACTTCGAAATATTACAAGAACAAAACCAAAAAGAAAACAGACTCCAAATGCCTTTGGGAAAGAATCAATGAGTTTTGCGACAATTACGAACGGCACAATTACTGATATGGCTCTACAGATTTATAAAAACGGAACCAAGACAATTAACCGACAGATCTTGGATCAGATCGATACATTAGCTTTGGCTGTTTGGTTCATGGACGACGGATATTTGTCAAAGAATGGTGGCTCGTTGAGTTCTCATTCTTTTAATATTATAGAAAATAAAATGATAGCTACTTGGTTGTCAGATCGCTATAGATTAAGAGAACCACGACTTGGTTATGATAAACGCTGTGATAAATGGTACGTGGTTATATACACCGAATTGTCTAGAAAAATTGCAGACGATATCGCCCCGTATTTGATAGAAGAAATGCGATACAAGGTTTCCTGGTTAGGAGAGTCAAATGATTAAAATAAAATCAATCAGAAGAATTCCAGATGAAAAGAATCTGTATGATCTTGGAGTAGAAAAGAATCACAATTTTTTCGCAGATATGATTCTTGTCCATAATTGTCATCGCTTCTCTTCGACGCAGAGTGACGTGCTCCTGCCACTTGTTGAATCCGGTCTGATTACTTTTATTGGTGCAACCACTGAAAATCCATTCCATGCGCTTACCGGTCCATTGGTCTCCAGGTCGCAGGTATTTAGACTTGAGCCTCTTTCCGAGAAAGAACTTGCCAAATTGATGATCCGAGCTGTTCAATTTTGCAAGAAACTCAATATTGAGATAGGAATTGAGCCAGATGCGGCCAGGCATATGATAAGGATGGCTTGCGGCGATGGTCGAAAATTGATTTCTATTTTCGAGACTTGCGTTGATTTGGCTGAGAATGGTGTTGTGACAGAAGAAATCGCTATTGGTGTTGCGCCATCGAAATACATGCCTCTGACCGAGGATGCGCATTTCGATTTTGCGAGTGCTTATCAGGGAAGCATCCAAGCTTCTGATCCAGACGCTGCTGTCTTCTGGTTGGCGAGATGGTTGGAGTCTGGCGAAGATCCACGATATATCGCACGTCGCTTGATGGTATCAGCCTCTGAAGACGCGTCGAGTAATCCACAGGCGGCGATGTTGGCCCATTCGGCATATATTTCTGCCTGCGAGATTGGACGACCGGAGTGTGACATAATCATGGCGCATGCGACGGTGGTAACAGCAACTAGCCCAAGGGATAAGTCTGCTGCGATGGCTATTTGGTCTGCTCTTTCCGATGTCAGGACTGCTGCGGATGTTCAGGTTCCTAAGGAAATGAAGGACAGTCATTATAAAGGTGCCGCGCAGATGGGTCAGGGTGGTTACAAGGACGGACAGGATCAGTCGAAGTATGTTGGTGTAAACAAGCAGTATTACAAGCCTTGGGTATAGTTTTCTTGGTTGAAGCCGCTGGTAGAAAAGGCCCACAGGAGGACAAGAGATGATTGAAGCGGTTGCGGCAGATCCCATCACAGAGGAAGCAGAGCTTCCCGAGGGTGCCACTGGCGAGTTACTCTTCAAGGTGCTTGGTCCAAGTGGCGACGACCGGATTGTCTGGCAAAAGGGCTTTCTGGACTCCATTAAGGAGGCCCGTGAGAAGTTTTATGAGCTTCTCAAGAAGGGCTACGTTGCCTACGCTGTGAAGAGTAACGGAATGCGCACCAACCGTCGTATGTTCAAGTTCGATCCGAGAGTGGAAGAGGTTGTGATGGTTCCGATGCTTCAAGGGGGTTAAACGCCAATGGTGGTTTTTGGTTCCTATTGTGCAGGCACGGGAAGTGTAACTTCTAGTGCAACCTCTGTTTCTTCCTCTGGTACCTACTATCTTGCGGCTTCCGACACAGGATGCACAGATGACTATTCTGGCTATGTTACCATATCGAATCACCGACAATCGTTTTACGACACAAGGGGATACGAGGTAATTAATAGTGATAATGGTTACAGCACAGGATCGGCAATTAATCTTGATACTTCGATCATTTACGATTCGTACCTAGATAACCAGATCATCTATCTTAAGAAGCCTGTGACATACTACAGTAATATCATAATCTCTACGGATAATTCATCTTCGATTGCACTCCCGTTCACCGCTGAACAGGAGAAGGCGCTGAAAAAGCAGGAATTCCGGAACAGAATCAGGAGACAGCTTGCGCCGGAGGCTCGACCAGAGAACGAAGGCTTGCTCAGATGCAACAATGATCCTGCTGAATTGAAGGCGAGAGGACTTCTGCGCGAACTGGTTGGAGAGAAGGCATTCCGCGACTACCTGAGGCGTGGTTTCATTTCGGTCAAGGGCAAGTCTGGTCTGTTCTACCGGATCTTTGGTGGGACAAGGCATATGACTTCGTACGCCAAGCATGATGATGGTAAGTTCTATCCGCATGAGGACATTTGTGTGGTGTTCTGCGATCGTAACCTTCCGCTTACGGATGGGGTTGTCATGCGGTTGCTTTTGGTTGAGAACGACGAGTTTGCTCTCAGACGTCTTGCGAACGTGCGAGCGATGCGCCCGCAAACAACAAGCAAACCAATTGTTGGACTTGTTGCTTAACCTGGAGGAATGATGGCGCGAACGCTCATCGAGTTCCATTGTAATGATTGCAATGGTTGGTTCATTGTCAATCACAACTTGTCTTGGGATGGTGACTTCCTTTTTGTGTGCCCCAAGTGTGGTAGAGAACATCCGAGGCGTGTCAGAAAAGGTCAGATGAACGACAACCGCTACGAGGTAAGGACCATTGGTGGGAAGACAGTTCCTTTCAACATCAGTAGGGAAACAAGCACGGCATCT
>Ga0265297_10011146_pt1 | contig 11072 bp, 8 predicted proteins | sample Munlanlwell13791_FD_192502 | JGI IMG/M metagenome (GOLD analysis project Ga0265297, IMG submission 192502) | Leachate microbial communities from a municipal landfill in Southern Ontario, Canada - Leachate well 137-91 | ecosystem: Engineered > Solid waste > Landfill > Unclassified | place...
ATATTCGTCAGTTTTTTTTCTTTGACAATATTAACATTCAAATCGCTACTGCGGTTGCGTTCGCCGACGATCATTCCCGCGTAAACTTCCGTGCCGATTTCTACAATCATTTCTCCGCGGTCTTCCATAGCATAGCTGGCGTAAGCTGTAACCCTGCCGGGCCGGTCAGCAATCAATACCCCGGTCAGGCGCTGTGGTATCGATCCTGTCCAGGGAGCATAATCTTCCAATAATGAATTCATCACACCTCCGCCTTTGGTGTCTGTCAAAAACTGACTGCGGAACCCGATCAATCCCCGGGATGGGATTAGAAATTCCATGCTGACCCTGCCTGAACCTTTGTTAACCAGGCTTTCCATCCGTCCTTTTCTGATGGATAATTTTTCGGTGATTTTTCCAACGAATTCTTCCGGTATATCCAGAAAAAGTCGCTCCACCGGTTCATATGTTTTTCCGTTTTGCTGTCTTGTTATTACCTGAGGGCGTGAAACCATTAATTCATATCCTTCACGCCTCATGGTTTCAATGAGCACCGCCATTTGCAGTTCACCCCTTCCGCAAACTTCAAAGGCATCGGTTCTTTCCAGCTTTTTAATTTTAATGGCGACGTTTCTCAGAGCTTCTTTTTCCAGACGTTCCAGCAAGTGGCGTGAGGTAAGATATTTTCCTTCTTTGCCGGCAAAAGGACCGTTGTTGACATAAAACATCATAGACACCGTCGGTTCATCTACCTGCAAACGTGGAAGTGGCCGCGGATCGGTAAGAGATGAAATGGTATCACCGATGGTGACATTTTCCACTCCCGATAAGGCGATAATATCGCCGGACTCAACCGATTCCACCAGTTTTTTGGTCAGGCCGTAAAAAGTGTAAAGCGCAGTGAATTTGATTCCAGGAATTATTTTTTCCTGGGTGCATAGGCTGTAATTATTGTTCATTTCCAGTTTGCCGCTTTGCAGACGTCCGACGGCAATTTGTCCAACATAGGAATCGTAATCCAGATTGGTAACCAGAAGCTGCGGGATATCTTCATCATTTCCTTCCGGCGATGGTATATGTTCAATGATTGTTTGCAGCAGCGGCTGCAGATCGGAACTGTCATCGCCTAATTTTTTATGGCTGACACCAATTTTGGCTATAGTATAAAGTATCGGAAATTCAATTTGATTTTCTTCCGCGCCTAAATCAATGAAAAGATCATAGGTTTCATTGATAACTTCTTCAATGCGGGCATCGCTTCGATCAATTTTATTGATGACTAAAATTACCGGGAGGCCAAGCTTCAAAGCTTTTTTTAAAACAAATCGTGTTTGCGGCAGGGGACCTTCGCTGGCATCAACCAGAAGTATTGCGCCGTCGACCATATTGAGGCTGCGTTCCACTTCGCCGCCGAAATCGGCATGACCGGGCGTATCCACTATGTTAATTTTTACTCCGTTATAATCCACCGCGGTATTTTTTGCAGTTATGGTAATGCCGCGCTCTTTTTCCAGATCCATCGAATCCATCACGCGATCCTCGACGGCCTGATTTATCCGGAATACTCCCGTCTGCTTCAGCATAGCGTTAAGCAGCGTTGTCTTGCCATGATCAACATGGGAAATAATAGCAATATTCCTTAAATGAGCTTTCTTCATTTACTTAAATCCTTCCGGGTTATGATTTTTAACTAAAATTATTGACTTACAACCGTTTTGAACACAACCAATTTTTATTCAGGGATGGTCTAGATAGTCTTTGTTTTAAAAAATTACAACAAAAAACTTATATTTAGGCCGATTATTTCTTTCAAACTGAATAAAACGTTCTAATCTTCAATAATTTAAGAAAGTTGCCATAAAGAAGGATTTCTTATTATATTCAAATTAATTAGCAGAAATCAGCTTTAAGCAATGTTAATTATTACACTAATTATCTTGACTTGTGCACGAATATTCTTTATAGCCGAACGACATTAACAGGGGAAATTGATATAAAAAAAATTAGGAGTTCATAAATATAATCATGCTGAATTTTTTGCCGTCGAGTGTTCGGGGGGTAATTGCAAGTTTTCTTTTATTCATAAATATTTTGTTTTGGGTAACAATCTTATTTGTGTTTGCTATTCCGAAAATTCTTCTGCCTTGGCCACCATTGCTTAAAGTAATAAATAGAATTCTTCACTGGATTGGGGAAAATTGGATTGCAGGTAACAGCGGCTGGATGTGGCTTACTCAAAAAACCGAATGGGATGTTCAAGGAGTAGAAGGTTTGAGCCATGAAGGCTGGTACCTTGTTGTCAGCAATCATCAATCCTGGGTTGATATCCTGGTAATGCAACACTTGTTAAATCGCAAAATTCCTCTTTTGAAATTTTTTATCAAGAGAGAACTGATCAAGGTGCCTTTAATGGGATTTGCCTGGTGGGCGCTGGATTATCCATTTCTGTATCGCCACAGTTCCGAATATCTGAAAGCACATCCCGAACAGGCCGGCAAAGATTTTGAGGCAACCCGCAAGGCCTGCGAGAAATTTGCCACTGTTCCCACCAGCGTGATGAATTTTATTGAAGGTACACGTTTTACAAAGGAAAAACACGATAAACAGGAAAGTCCATACAAATTTCTTCTTCGTCCCAAATCCGGCGGACTCGCGCTGGCATTAAACGTTCTTGGCGAAAAATTTAAATCCATGCTGGATATTACCATTGTCTATCCGGATGGGATTCCGGGCTTCGGAGATTTTCTGTGCGGGAAAGTAAAACGGATAACTGTTCGCATGAGAACAATAGAAATTCCTCAAAATCTATTGCACGGAGATTATGAAGGCGATCAGGTCTTTCGCGAGTCTATGCACAAATGGGTGCAAAAACTGTGGCAGGAAAAAGATCAGCAAATACAAAAATTGTTGAAAAATCCGAAATCAAAGCCAAAATCAAAGCCAAAACGAAAATAAAAAAGATATTTTTCACACTTAATAAATTTACAGACTTTATATCGGGATGATTCTTGTGTCGTTTCCAAAAGGTCTTTTATGTTAAGTTGACCCTTGATTTAATTTCACAAGTTTTCGTTCATATGCTTTCTTCATAGATAGAAAATCCATCTAACAAAAAAATCTTGACATATTCCTGAGAATATTTAAACGTACGGTTAAACCATATGGTTAAAAAAGAAGGTGTCAGCATTGATTAAAAAAGTGATAGATTTGGAAAAACCGGGTAAAACTGCTGGTAAAATTTTAAAAGCGGCAAGAGCTGTATTTGCCGAAAACGGTTATAACGGCACGCACGTTAATGAAATCGCCAAACGTGCCGGTGTGAATAAGGCAACCCTCTATTACCAGATCGGCGACAAAGATACCCTTTATGCCAATGTAATCCATCAGGTTCTGGGTAACACCGCCCAGAACATTGCTGCGTCCGTGGCCAAAGTTGACCATCCCGAAGAGAAACTCAAGGCTTATATAGCGTACATTGCTGATGCCATAGATAAAAACCCGGAATGGCCGCCGATTATGATGCGGGAAATAGCTGCGAACGGCGCTCATCTTCCTCGGGTTGTCATTGAGGACATCGTTGCTGTATTGACTATTCTTATTGGTATTCTGGACGAAGGAGTAAGGAAAAGAATATTTATTGAAGTACCTCCTTTTCTTGTTCATATGATGATAGTGGGAACAATTCTTTTTTATAAAAAGGCACAACCGATTAAAGAAAGACAAGCATGGCTGCCTGCTGATATTAAAGCCCTTGATAAAAAATTAAAAGGTAGTTTAGGCGAAGAAGTAACGAGGCTGGTACTAAAGGCGATAAAACGATGAACAACAACTGAAAGCGATACTAACTGTTTTAAGATTAGTGCTCAATGTTGTAGTTTTAAAAAGTAAACGGGGGAGGTTCGAACGTTGAAAAAAAGAATAATAATTATTGTTTTTATAATTCTCTTTGTAACTGTCGGGATGCTTGTTTATTTCGGACAGAAAAATAATCGCGAAAAAGGACTTTTCTATTCCGGTACGATAGAAACAACACAGGCGAATTTATCTTTTCAGGTTCCCGGACGCGTTGCTAAAGTCAACGTTCAGGAAGGACAGTCCGTGGCGAAAGGTCAAATAATAGCAGAACTTGACCCTGAGGAACTTGAAGCGCGCTATGAGCAGAACAAAGCAAACCTGGAGCGTGCACAAAAAGTCAGAAAACAATTGGAAACAATGCTGGAGATTAGCAGGAAAACGCTTCCGTCGGAAGTTGCCAGAGCCAAAGCAAATGTGCAAAGTGCTCAAGACACTTTAAGTAATGCGGAGAAAAATTACAGACGTTTTGAAGAGTTGTTCGGTAAAGGTGTGATTACGGAAAAAGAACGCGACAGCATGAAACTTACGTATGAAGTTGCCCAGTCACGTTTGGCTGAAAGTGAATCGGTGCTGAAACTGGCGCAGGGTAATTTAACGAAGATAGATGCGGTCAAACAGGATATCGAAGTTGCCGCTGCACAGATCGACGCGGCAAAAGCATCATTAAATCAGGCTTCCATTCAGTTAGCCTACGCGCAGTTAAAATCTCCCATGGGCGGTATCATAACCAGCCGCAATGTTGAGCCTGGAGAAACGGTAACTTCAGGAAGAGAAGTCATGACTGTTTCCGATCTTTCCCGGGTCGATTTAAAGATATTTGTGGATGAAACAGAAATTGGCAGGGTCAGGCCAGGTCAGAAGGTGGATATAAAGGTAGATACTTTTCCCGGTAAAACTTACACCGGAACAGTTTCTTTTATTTCTCCGGAAGGAGAATTTACCCCCAAAATAATCCAGACAAAAAAAGAACGGGTAAAACTTGTATATATGGTCAAAGTATCCATTACAAATCATGACTTTGAACTTAAAGCGGGAATGCCTGCTGATGCCTGGTTACGATGATAGTGGAGTCCGGTATGGCTGCTGTTCCGGAAAATTTCACGCCCATGGTGGATATAAAAAACGTTACCATGCGCTTCAACAGCGTGGAAGCGGTTAAGAATATTTCTCTGAATGTGGGAAAAGGCAATATTTTCGGTTTGGTTGGTTCCGACGGCGCAGGCAAATCAACTCTACTGAGACTGATTGCCACCATGATCGAACCAACGCAAGGCAAAATTTTTGTAAACGGTCTTGATGTCGTAACCCAAAAACAAAAAATAAAAAACATTATAGGTTATATGCCCCAGCGCTTCGGTCTCTATCAGGATTTAACCGTTGATGAAAACATGCAATTTTTTATGGATGTTTTTGATGTACCAAAGAGTCAAAGAAAAGTCCGCCGTGAAAAATATCTTGGGTTTTCCAATCTTTTGTCTTTTACAAACCGGTTGGCCGGCAATCTTTCCGGCGGGATGAAACAGAAACTGGGTTTGGCATGCGTGCTTGTGCATGAACCTCAATTGCTGATTCTCGATGAGCCGACCAACGGTGTTGATCCGGTATCGCGCCATGAATTCTGGGATATATTGGGCAGCATGAAAGACGAAGGTATGACTATTCTGGTTTCCACCGCTTATCTTGATGAAGGAGAAAAGTGCAATACTCTGGGATTGATGCATAAATCCATTTTACTGGATACGGCCTCTCCTGCAGCTATCCGCGGCGAGCGTAAGACTCTGGAGGAGGCGATTATTGAACGAATCAAACAAGTAGACGGAGCGCTGGCGAATGATACCTTCCAACTCTGATTCCATCTCCGTAACCAATCTGGAGAAAAGATTCGGCAATTTTGTTGCCGTTGACAAAATTTCCTTTTCCGTCCGGAAAGGAGAAATTTTCGGCTTTCTCGGTTCAAATGGTTCAGGCAAGTCCACCACCATCCGTATGCTGTGCGGCATCATCACGCCGACATCGGGTGGTGGGACAGTGGCCGGGCATGACATCATCAAAGAGGCGGAAGAAATCAAACAATCCATCGGCTACATGTCGCAGAAATTCTCACTTTACGAGGATTTGACCCCTTATGAGAATTTGCGGTTTTATCTGGGGATATACAGTATTCATCAGAAGCAGTGGCCAGAGCGCATTGACTGGGTTTTGAATATGGCGCGCCTGCAGGAAGCGCGCGATCGTAAAACAAAAGAACTTCCACAGGGTTGGCGTCAGCGACTGGCGCTGGGCTGTTCACTTTTGCACAAACCGGACATTTTATTCCTGGATGAACCGACATCGGGCGTCGATCCCGTCACCCGCAGTCATTTCTGGAATTTCATCAAGCAGCTTGCCTCCGGTGGCATGACAATATTTGTGACGACGCATTACATGGATGAAGCACAGCTTTGTGAGAGAATCGTTTTAATTAACGAAGGTCGCATTGTCGAGACGGGCTCTCCGGCTCAGATAATTGCCGACGCCTGTCCGGGTCAGCCGGATGCCGATTTAAACGACGCTTTTATCAAATTGATGAAAAGGAACGGAAATTGAAGATAATCAGACTCAAAGCCATCATCCGCAAGGAATTCTATCACCTGATTCGGGACTATCGCAGCCTGTATCTGGCCTTCGCGATTCCGCTGATACTGATTATTCTTTTCGGGTACGCTTTAAGTCTTGATGTGGACAACGTCCCGACGGTCATTGTCGATTACGACAAATCGGAATTCAGCCGTGATTTTATCCGTAAACTAGAAGCGTCTTCCTATTTCAATGTCAAGGGAAACCTTTCCCGGACAAAGGACGCCGTTGATTATCTTGATCATGACCGGGCGAAGGTGGCGATTGTCATTCCTCCGGATTTCAAGAAGAATATTCTAGCTGACCGGGAAGTTCAAATGCAGGTGATTATTGATGCCAGCGACCCGACATTCGGAAATATCATCCGTAGTTATATTACCGCCTTTATTGAAAGGTATAACCAGAAAATCCTGGCTGGTTTTCTAAACCGTCAGGGTGGCGCGGAGCTGAAACCTCCGGTGGATGGACGCGTGCGGATCTGGTTCAATGAAGATCTGGAAAGCCGTAATTTCATCATTCCGGGAATTGTTGCCATCATCATCATGATCGTCGGCGCCTTGCTATCGTCTCTGGTCATTGCGCGCGAGTATGAGAACGGCACAATGGAAACCATCAAATCAATGCCTGTTCGGGCGCCGGAAGTTCTGCTGGGCAAGGCCATTCCCTATTTCTTTATCGGACTGACGGATGTGTTGATATCCATTTTGCTGGGGCAACTTCTTTTCGGTATCGTGATGAAGGGGAATTTCTGGCTGATGATTCTCTCTTCTTCTCTTTATTTAATGGTCGCTTTATCGTTGGGGCTTTTGATTTCCAGTGTGACCAAATCGCAAATGCTGGCCAATCAGGTTGCCATTATGACGACCTATCTACCATCGCTGCTCCTTTCCGATTTTGTCTTTCCCGTCGTCAATATGCCGGAGTTTCTGCAATATATAACGCTGATTGTTCCGGCGCGATATTTCATTGAGATTTTATCGGGTATTTATCTGCGTAATCTCGGGTTCGCCTATTTGTGGCCGAGCATGCTGGTTTTGCTGGTAATGTTTATTATCCTCAGTATTATCAATTTTCGTTTATTGAAAAAGGAAGGGCTATGAGCTGGCTGAGAATCCGGGAACTCGTACGCAAGGAATTTATTCAGCTGCTCAGCGACAGGCGCAACCGCGCCATCATGTTTATTTTTCCCTTTATTCAAATGCTGATTTTCGGTTATGTGGTTAATTACGACATCACTCATATTCGCATGGCTGTCCTGGATCATTCCAAAACACAGGAAAGCCGCAGACTTCTGGATAATTTTACGGGAAATAATATTTTCCACATCACCCATTACATGACTGATGAACGTCAGATGACCGAACTGCTGCTCCGGGGCAAAATCGATATGGGAATCAAGATCGACCGCGATTTTGCTTCCGTTATCAGAGCGGGGCAAACAGCACCTGTCCAGGTTCTGGTTGATGGTTCGATGAGTAACATGGCTTCCATGAGAGTGGCGTATACCGTGTCTGTTCTGGATAAATTCAACCGCGATACCCTGCATGACCTTTATCCGATGAATATGAGCTACGGAAAAGTGGATGCCCGCATCCGAACCTGGTACAATCCGAATCTTGAAAGCCGGTACTTTTTTGTTCCCGGCATCGTCGCTTTTTTGATCATGCTTACAAGCTTTATTCTGACCTCCATTGCAATTATCCGCGAAAAGGAAGACGGCACGATGGAACAGCTGATTGTCACGCCGATGAAATCCTACGAATTTATCATCGGCAAAACGATTCCCTATATTATTTTATCTCTTTTTCAGCTTTTTGCCGTTACTGCCGTCGCCGTTTACTGGTTTGACATACCCTTCATGGGAAGTCTCTTTCTGCTTTTTATCGCCACTTGTCTTTTTATGCTGAGCACGCTGGGGATCGGGCTTTTTATATCCACCATCGCGGCGACCAAACAGCAGGCTATGATGACGGCCTTCTTTTTCATCCTGCCGTTTTTCATGCTTAGCGGATTTGTGTTTCCAATCTCGAACATGCCCGAAGCGGTACAATGGCTCACGTATTTGAATCCGTTGAGATTTTTTCTGGTCATCATCAGGGATATTTTCCTGAAAGGAGTCGGCTTTGATGTCCTCTGGCCGCAATACCTGGCGCTGACCATCATGGGATCAATCGTTTTTACCGGCGCCATCGCGCGCTCCAAAAAACGGCTGGATTAGTAGCTATTTCTCGTATATTATGGCCGCGAAATAGATGTAGGGATCGTTACCCGAACGATCCGATAAGCGACACCTTCCGGGAAATGTGCCCTACGTTTTTGAGGAAACAACTTTATGCTCAAAGTAATTACAGAACAGGCAGCCATTAAAAGATATGCCGGACAATTCAATAAAAAGTTCAGACCTTTTGTTGACGAGGAAATAAAAGTGAAGCTCGGTCATCAGGGCGCAAGTTTTTCTGCGAAAGTGTCATGGTCGAGCAGTTTGGGTATCTGGAAATTCTCACGCGCTGTAAAGGAAGTAAGATATTGGAACGCCTTCGGTATAGGAAGACCGGAAACCTCCACCGTTCTCTCTATTGCTTCCGAGATTAATTTCCCTTGGTCTCAGATAGACCGGAAAACAGGAGGTGCTTTTGCCCGTGATGTCTGGGGGAATGTTTTCGTTGTCCACCGCGGTAAAATCGGTGGCGGGAAAAAAGGCGTCGGCAAATCGCTTTTCGAACAAAATTATCGCGGAGTCTGGTCGTTTATGGAGGATGGTGATTCTATCAGCCAGGTGGCTGTTATAGGGAATCTTGCCTCTGGTCGGTTTGCTCTGCAGGCTGCGCAATTTGTCAAAAAAATAGAAATGTTGAAATCATCAGCCGCCGCATCTGCTCAGATGGAAATGGATTTTTCGGAAATAATTTTTCGGGAAGACTTGATAGGAAGCGAAACACCCCTGCCCGAAAACGAGATAATTTCTGCATGCGATCATGACCTTGTTGTCAGCAAATTGGCCGGACTTCTTCAACAGCAGAAAATCAAAATAGGAAACGATACGGAAAACGAACTTTTTGCGGTTGATTCCCCTGGAAATAGAATTTCTCACATTTTCGAAATTGTGACCGACACAAAAGAAAAAAGCGTGCTGGCTGCCGTAGGCAAATTACTTTTGCAGACATCGGTGGCCGCTGTGAATCCTCTTCCTGTTTTAGTTTTACCGGAAGAGAAAATAAATTATTACGAACAGGAATTAAGAAGAATCAACATATCCGTTATCGGTTTTCAGTGGGATGGAGAGAAGGCTGTCTTTACCGGTCTTAAAAAAATCATGGTTGAATAATGCTCTAAGCGTCAGGTAATAAAAGTTTCCCGAAATCAAAAATAATTCTATTCCCGTGCAGAAAATGGTTGTGAATCATGAGATAGATCTTCTAAATGTGTATCTTTGTCCAAAGCTTCCCGTTCTTCTTCAAAATCAGCAAATTCACGGGCGACATTTCTGAACTTTTCCTGAATTTCAAGAAAAGCATCTACCATGTCAGGATCAAAGTGAGTTCCCCTTCCTTTTTTAATAATATCCACGGCCAGGGCATGAGAAAGCGGTGGTTTGTAAACCCTTTTACTGGTTAAAGCATCGTAAACATCAGCCAGGGCCATAAGCCTGCCGCTGATAGGAATTTCATCACCTTTTAATCCTTGTGGAAATCCTGAGCCATCCCATTTTTCCTGATGAGAGAGAGCAATTTCTGCGGCAATTGTTAAAAATGAATTTTTGCCGAGTTTACGAACAGAAGATTCGATTACATCATGACCGATTGTTGTATGAGTTTTCATGATTTTAACTTCTTCCTCGGTCAGTCTGGTTGGCTTAAGCAGAATATTATCGGGGATAGCGACTTTGCCTATATCATGCAGAGGGGCAGACTTATAAAGCATGTCAATGTTTTCATCGCTGAGAAAATGTTTGTATTTGTCGTTCTGCTTGATATGTTCGGCCAGTAATTTTACATACATTCTTGTTCGCTTGATATGCCCGCCGGTTTCTTTGTCACGATATTCGGCCAGAGTTGCCATGCTTTCAATGGTTACATCCTGCGTGACGAGCAGTTCACTCATACCGGATAACATTTTCCTTTCTTCCAGCCTGTGTTTTAGAACAGTCAGAAACATGTAATTACAGACGACTGCTGCGATGGGGAAGGCAGTTCCCACAAACAAACCCATACGAAAAAAAACCTGTTGGGTTGCCAGCCATAACCCTGCAACAAAAACCAACATAACAATAAAACCAAAGGCGGCGCCTCTGAAAGCAATAAAAAGGCTTAAGATTATACCCGAACCTATAATAAGCATTATTAATACACCGTTAGACCAACCAGGTATGGAAATAAAGTCGTTATTCAGTAGATTATCAACAACTGTAGCATGTACTTCCACGCCGGGAAATATCTGACCAAAGGGAGTATTCAACAATTCTTTTAAGCCGACCGCCGAGGTGCCGACAAAAATAATCTTTCCCCGCAGTCGTTCTGATGAAACTTTGCGATCCAAAATATCGGCTGCAGACACATAGTCATATCTGTTATCCGAGCTCCGGAACTTAATAAGCATCTGACCGTACTCATCAACAGGTATAG
>Ga0265297_10011147_pt1 | contig 11071 bp, 14 predicted proteins | sample Munlanlwell13791_FD_192502 | JGI IMG/M metagenome (GOLD analysis project Ga0265297, IMG submission 192502) | Leachate microbial communities from a municipal landfill in Southern Ontario, Canada - Leachate well 137-91 | ecosystem: Engineered > Solid waste > Landfill > Unclassified | place...
ACTATTAGTAAAGATATCTCCTCTAAAGAAGAAATTATAAATGTAGCTAGTATTTCTGCTAATAATGATTACGAGGTTGGTAATTATATCGCAGAAGCTATAGAAAAAGCTGGGGATGAAGGAATAATAATAGTAGAGGATTCTAAAGGAATAGATACTACAATAGATGTAGTAGAGGGCATGCAATTTGATAGAGGTTACATATCAGGAGGTTTTATAAATAAAAAACAAACAATGGAAGTACAATTAAAGAATGTTTACGTATTAATTTGTAATGATTCTTTAACACAACTTTCTTCCTTAGCTGCAATAATGGAGTTCGTTCACAGAGAGAATAGATCTCTATTAGTTATAGCGGATGAGTTTAGTGAAGAAGTAAGTAAAACTTTACTGATAAATCATATTAAAGGAGTAATTAATTGTTGTGGGGTTATATCTCCCGGACATGGAGATAGAAGATCTGATTTGTTGGAAGATATTGCTGTTTTTACTAACGGGAATGTACTTGGTAAAGATATTCCGATCTCTCAAGCAAGTATTCATTATTTAGGATATGCGGAAAAAGTAATTATTAGTAAAAATAAAACTATTATAGTAGAAGGGAGCGGAAAAGAAGAAAAAATTAGAGAAAGAGTAGAACAGATTAGATTCTCCATAAATAATACTTCCGTAGATTTTGATAAACAAAGGTTACAAGAAAGACTAGGGAAATTGACTGGAGGAATAGTAGTCTTGAGGGTAGGAGCCATTACAGAATCCGAATTGCAAGAAAAGAAAATGAGAATTGAAGATGCTTTACATGCAACAAGAGCAGCATTAGAGGAGGGAGTAGTTCCAGGCGGAGGAGTATCCTTTATAAGAGCTAGAAGAAGATTGAAACAATTAGATACTTTTACCTATAAAAAAGGCAACTTACAGGATCAAAAAACTGGAGTAAATATTGTATATAAGGCATTAGAAGTTCCTCTTTTAAGTATTTGTAGCAACGCAGGATTAACAGGAGAAGTAATTCTTCAAGAAGTAGAAAAGAATGATAATATTTCTTATGGGTATGATGCTCTAAATGAGGAATATGGGGATTTATTTTCTTTAGGAGTAATAGACCCTTTAAAAGTAGTTAGACTTTCTTTAGAGAACGCCTCTTCCATTGCAGGTATGTTCTTAACAACTCAAGGGGTAATATCCCAATCTCAAAAAGAAAGAGATTATATAGATGGTATAGTAACTCAATCAATGAAATAACAATAAAAAAAATGAAAACTTTAAAGAATGTAGGCATTAAGATTATTAATGAGGAGTGTATTATAACTCATATTTATAGAATACCTTATAAATTTTATAGAAAAGGAAAAAAAGAAATTATTAAAGGGTATTTTAATAAATATGATACTTATTATAGAATGTTTAAAAAGAAATCATATTATTACGTACAACTTATGTTTTGTCTATCGTGTATTCAAGATATAGAAACAATCAAAGATGTAATTGTTTTTAATAAGGATAATCTAAAAAAATTATGGACTTCTCAAATATCTTCCTCAGTTATAAAGAAAAAGTAGAAATTCAAAAAAAATTAGGAGAGTTCTTTCATGCAGAATTATATAAAAATGAAGACATTTTAAATTATTGCATTAACATTAGAAGATTTACAGAAGAAGATATAAAAACTTTTCAAATTGGTTACAATCCTAATTCAGTTATTTTATCTACTTTTTTAAATGAAAACAATATAAATTATGATGAATTAACATTTTTAGGGTTTTTGACAAAAAATGAAGATGATTCTTTTTATGATAAGTTTTCAGATAGACTTATATTCCCCATCTTTGATACTTTCGGAGGGATAACAGGGTTTAGCGGAAGAGTTTGGAGAGAAGGAGATAGTAGAGCAAAATATATTTTAAACAATAATTCTTCTATTTTTCAAAAATCTTTAAATTTATACGGGTTATACCAAAATTTAGAATACATTGTAAAACATAAAACAGTATTAGTAGTAGAAGGCAATACAGACGTAATATCTTGTAGAAGAGCAGGAATTCCTATTGGGGTATGTGCATTTGGAACATCTTTTATGGAAGAGCATTTGAAAGTATTAATGCTATATGCAGATACTTTCCTTTTTTGTCAAGACGATGATGATGCAGGGAAAAAATCAACAGAAAAAATTCAGAAGTTACTTAGTTCTTATAAAGATATAAAAGTAGGATATTTAAAATTAAGTGGGGCAAAAGACCCGGATGACTTTATAAAACTATACGGAGGGGATTCCTTAAAGAAAGGGGTAATAGACTTGAGGAATTCCTTATTTGAATCAAGTGTATAATATAAAGAAAGAAGAATGAGAAATGAAAATAAGCATTTCTGCCAAGGAAGTGATTAAAGTTAGACAATCATTAGATTGTTCTTTACAAGAAGCACATAGTATGGTTATTAAAGAAAAACTTCTTGAAAAAGTAAGAGAAATGAAATCGTCAGAAGATATAAGAGATGTTATCACTTTTATTCTTAATAATTCTAACATTACGTTTAATAGGTATAAATAATGAAACTTCTTACTAAATTTATAATAAGAGAAGAGATTTTTGGTAGGTTGGAAGAAGTTAGAAGGGATGGGAATTTAGTGTTTAATTTAGATTATACTTCTGAACACGACGCAATTAAGGATATAGAGAAATATATGGATACGGAAGATTCTCAAGATGTTGTTTCAGGAACATTTATAGTCTTAAAGACTTTTACTATTGTATGGGATTAAAAAGAAAACATAGAAATATTGATAAAGAAAAAGTTAACTACCCTATATTAGAAATACCTTTAAAGTTAGATATAAATTACCCTGTTTTAAATTTAACAGAACAAGATAAATTTAATATTGTAAATAATCTTAAAGGGAAGTTAGGGAGAGCTATTTTAAGAGTAGATACTAACGAAATCATCACTACTGTATCAGATGATTATAAAACTATTAGTCATGTGGATATGTTTAATAATGTAGAAGAAACACTGCATATGAGTGGGCTACACTTTGAATTGTTTGATATTAACGAAGGAGGCAAACACAGGAATAGAGTGTATGCAAATTATTTATTACCTTCTTATTCTTTCGACATAAATGGGGATGTTTGGGTACCATTTATACAGGCTTATAGTTGTTATGATAAATTTTTATCTTACGGGTTGTTAACAGGTTTGTACAGAAAAGAATCAGAAAGTGCATTTCTTGTATTTAATAGAGCTCTTTTAGCTAAGAGAAGACATGTAAGAGGAAAAGTAGAATTAAAAGAAGATATGATTAACATTGGTAAGTGGATATCAGAGTTAGGAACAATAAGAAGAACAATAAAAAATTATTTAGATAAACCTACTACAGAAGACTCTTTACAAGCTATAATAGAAATAGTTTTAAGAGTAAAAATGCATAGAAAAAGATTATTTTCTCATAAATTATTAGAGAACTATAAAATTCAATTTGGCAATAACTATTATACTGCATTAATCTCTTTAATGGAATATGCTACACATTACCTTTTTAATTTAAATAGAAAAAGACCATATGACTTATCTAGGGAATCCCAAATTTTAATAGGGGATAATTTTATATAAAATGATCTTAATTTTAAGAGAAGAAGAATATAAAGAATTAAAACGCCAACCACATTTTTCTAAAAATAAGATAGTAGTAGTGATTTCTTCAAGAGAAATAAGGATAGTAAAAAATAATAGAGGATTAACTGGAGTATATACCGTAAATGATTTAATTAGATTAATAAGAGAAGTATTACATATTATGAAGGGGAAAAAATGAAACAAGTTCAAGATTCTCAGTCTGTTGCTAAAAGAAAAGCATTAGATGACACTATTACAAACATAGAAAAGCAATATGGGAAAGGCACTATAATGAGATTAGGAGATAAACCCAACCACGTTATAGATGTTATTCCTACAGGATGTATCTCTTTGGATTATGCGTTAGGGGTAGGAGGCATCCCCCGAGGAAGAATAATAGAAATATATGGCCCTGAGGCGGGTGGGAAGTGCGTAGTTGAAAATACGTGGGTATTAACCAGGAAAGGGTTATCTAAAATAGGAGATTTTAAGGAAGAAGATACAGCAGAGGAAAAGTTTACTCCCAAAGAAGTAGATTTATATACTAAAGAAGGGTTTAAAAAAACAGATGCATTTTATAATGGGGGATTAAAGAATACTATAAGAGTAACTACTAATGCGGGGTTTGAGTTGGAAGGGACAAACAATCATCCTGTGTATATTTTAGATGATAATGGGCATTTTCTTTTTAGAAGATTAGAAGATTTAAAAGATACGGATTATGTATGTATACAAAGAAACCAAAATGTTTTTAGTAAAACGGATTATGTTTTTCCTCCATTTATTTTTAAAAAGAGAAAGTATGATTATAAGTCTAAAGTGTTTAAATTACCTAAGAAGATGAGTAAGGATTTTGCAAGGTTTATAGCTTATGTAATAGCAGAAGGGGGGCAAGGAGGAAGACATAATTTTAATTTTACTAATACAGATGTAAATATGTTAAAAGATTTTGAGAGATTGTCTAAAAAATTGTTTGGATATTCTCCTATTTTAACTACTCCAAAAGATGGAGGGGTAAGTTTTTATGAAATTAATAGTTCTTATATCTCCTCTTTTTTGAAGGAGCATGAAATACTTAGAGGAGTATCTAAGGATAAAGTTATACCTAAGTGTATACTACACTCTAGTAAAGGGGTGATTCAAGAGTTTTTAACTACTTTTTTCGATTGTGAAGGATATTCCCCACATAAGAGTAAAGGGAATACTATAGAATTATCTTCTGCTTCTAAGGAGTTAAGTGAACAACTGCAATTATTATTATTAAATTTTGGAATTTTTTCAAAAAGAACTAAATCTTTTATGATGGCAACTAATGGGAGTAAGATTAAAAGAGAGTATTGGAATATTCATATATCGGATTTTTCTTCTTTAAAAAGATTTCAAAAGTTTATAGGGTTTAAACTACTTTATAAGAAAAACAATCTTTCTTCTGTTATAAATAGAGAAAAACGTTGCAATAACACTAATACTGAAAGTATTCCTTATGCGCATTCTTTGTTAAGAAGTTTAAAAAAAGATATTATGATAGATCAAGGTACGGAAAAACAAGGAAAGAATGTTAAAGGAAGAGGAATTATTAATATACTTGGAGAAGATTTATGTTCTAGAATAGATGACGTAATTTATGGATGGTGCAATTTATCATATGCAGTATTAAAAAGAATATTAAAAAAGTTACAACCTTATAACCACATTTCATCTGTTAAGATTTTAAAAGACATATATGAGAAAAACTTCTTTTTTGATAAAGTAGTTTTAAAAGAGAAGAATACAAACATGGTTTATGATTTTAGTGTTCCCCAAGAGCACTCATTTTTTAGTAATGGATTCCTTAGTCATAATACTACCATGAGCTTACATATTTTAGCAGAATGTCAAAAAAGAGGAGGAGTAGCTGCATTTGTAGATGCAGAACATGCGCTGGATACTAAATATGCTAAGAGATTAGGGGTTAATACAGATGATTTATTATTATCACAACCGGATTATGGAGAACAAGCTTTAGAAATAGTAGATATGTTAGTACATAGTCATGCAGTAGATATTATCGTGATAGATTCAGTAGCGGCGTTAGTTCCCAAATCTGAAATTGAAGGAGATATGGGAGACCCCCAAATGGCTGTGCAGGCTAGATTAATGTCTCAAGCACTAAGAAAGTTAACAGGAGCAGTAGCAAAATCTAACACTTGTGTGATTTTTATTAATCAATTAAGGGATAAGATTGGCGTAATTTTTGGTAACCCAGAGACGACAACTGGCGGTAACGCTCTTAAGTTTTATGCTTCCGTAAGATTAGATGTACGAAGAGTATCTGTTATTAAAAAAGAAGGAAAGGATATTACAGGTAATAAGACGAGAATAAAAGTAGTTAAGAATAAAGTAGCTCCTCCTTTCAGGGAGGTAATAGTAGATATAGTTTTTGGGGAAGGTATAGATTCTATCGCAGATATAATAGAGTTAGCCTCTACCCAAGAATTAGTGAAGAAGGCGGGAGGATGGTATACATATGGAAATGATAAATTTCAAGGAGATAAATTTAAAGAGTTCTTAAAAAATAACCCGGATGTGTTAAAAGATATTACAGATAAATTAAGAGAGAAGTTGAATGATAATTCTTTAATAATACCTACCCCCATTGAAAATTTACCTCAATAAAAGAGAAATATAGAAATGGCTAAATTTAAAATGACTATGTATGATGTTCCTAATTATCCTATAGATAAGTATATCTCGGAGTTAGCGGAATTAATGGAGGAAATACATAGTAAGAAAGATAATATATATGAAGTACCCTTCTCAGAATTATCTCAAATACAATTTGAATTAGATACATCCCCAGACGAGAGTATAGAAGTATTTAATGAGAAGTATGCATATGCACAAAGTCATTATAATAGGGTATCTTATATATTAATACAAGTGAAGAAAGAGTTAAAGACGTGGCAGTTTTACAAAGGAAGGTTAAAAATTTTATATAGAAAAGCTAAAAATTTGTTATTAATTAATAGACCTGATATAAAGGCTTTACGAAATCAAACACTACAAGAAGCTGCAATACAATATGAATTAGACGATTTACTAGATATGATAGAATGGCTTGATGTAATTATCGACGGAGTAAAACATGATGTAGATATTGTTACAATAAAAATGGATACATTAGACAAAGCTATTATAAACCTTAATAGACAGCAAAGAGTTGTGGAAGATGAAATGGCTTTAAATGGAGTAATTGGAATTAAAGGAGTAAAATCACAAATGATGAGGTAAGTGTATAATATACTTTTTACCCTTCATAGTTTAAGTTAATAAAAAATAAAGGAGCAAAATTATGGCTATAGTTAAAATTAAGGAAGGTTATGATGTTAGGCCTCAAGGTCTTTACGTATTACAAGTCAAAAAAATAGACGTACGTATAGCAGAGAAAGGTCCTAACGCAGGCAATCAATTTTTAGCATGGGAAGATTTAATTTTAGAATCCCCTGATCATCCGGATTTAGTAGGAGAAAATTATTCTCATACTACTCCTCCTGGGTGTTCCCCAAAATCAAAATATTATTCCCTATTCCAAGCCTTAGGAGCAGGCATCCCTGATGGGAAAAAGGAATTGGATTTGGATACGGATCTGTTAATTGGTAAAACTTTTATAGCTGAAATTATAATTACAAAGGTTAATGATACAGAAAGAAATGAATTTAAAAACATATGGTCAGTAGAGGAATTTACTAATTTACAAAGAAGAACAGATGCATTAAAACAAAAGTTAACCGGAGGAGTTCCTTCTCAAACTCAGGTTGTAACAGGAAGTACTATAACTCCACCAGCACAAACACAAGTAGTTTCAGAAGTCCCCTCACAACAGACAGTATTTACTCCACCCACTAGTACCATTCTTGGAGGAGGATCCCCATCGAGTATACTTACTACTCCTGTTACTCAAAATACAAATATGAACGCTCCTATAAATACAGGAGATAAAAGATTAAGTTCATTCCCAACATAATATAAGGAAAAGCATGGCTAGTTGGAAAGCTAAAAAAGGGAACCCATTTGAACGTTTAATAGCCTATAACTTAATGTTATTAGGCTATGACGTTAATCGTATAGATGATAACACTAAAGGTATAGATCTGCTAGCAAATAAACTTAATACTGGTTTATTTATTATAGAGTGTAAATTTCATAAATCTTTTTCTTGGAATGAAATTGAAAAGGTGTTTAATAAAACAGCTAATACCGCAGCTCGTAGTTTTCCTAATACACATTATTCTCCTATCTTTATTTTTAAAAGCAATCAACAACCTATATTAGTAGCATACAAAGATGTAATACATTATAAACTTCATGTAACTACTTTTCATACATTTTTTCAGATGAAGGAAGATCAAAAAATACAACAAATTCCTAAAGGGTATAAAGTATGGAAAGTTTTGGAGGGTAAGAAAAATGAGTAATTGTTTAATTTTAGATATAGAAACATTGCCTAATGATTTAAATGAAAATATGGAATTCTTGTTAAACAAAAAAGTGCAGAATGAATTAGAAGAAAAAAAAGAGAGGAGGAAATTAGAGTATAGATTTCATGAACCTCCTTACGCAAGAGTTTGTTCTATTTCCACTATATGGTCTTCTGATGGAGAATCTATATCCAGAGAGGAAATATTCTTTTCAAGAAATGATGAAAAAAAAGTAATAGAGGAGTTTATTGCTTATATATCTAAATTTTCAGGAGTGTTCGTTCATTATAATGGATTAGATTTTGATGTTCCTTTTATTTTAGCTAAATGCGCTCTTTACGGAATTGACCCTCCTCAAAGATTTTGTAATCTAACTAGATTTAGAACAAACCCTCATTATGATATAATGCAAGTATATACAGCTTGGGGCAAATTTAGAGTTAATTTAGCAGAGTTATTAATAACATTTGGTATATCTAATTCTAAAGACGTATTACAAGGGAAAGATACTCTATCCTTCCTTTTAGAAGCATCAGATGAAGATATTCAAAAGTATAATATAGAGGATGTTAGATCCACTTTTGAATTATATAAAAGAGTTAATAAAGTGTTTAAATAAGGATAGTTATGGAAATATATTTAGTTTTATTTTTAATAGTTTGGGGATATTTTCGATATATAGGACCTATTATAGTTACATTTAAAAAAACATCTCCTTTGTCTAAGAAACCTACTAAGGCATATGATAAAGCGGCTTGTTGGGATGCCTACTCCACGGAAACGAAAGTAATTCCAGTAGGACAATGGAGGGAAATCCCCTTGGGAATTATTATAGCTCCCTGGCCTCATATTTACATACCTTTTTTTAAATTCACTCTTACACCTTTAGGGAATGTTGCATATAAATTACATGGGAGAAGCGGGTTAGCAATTAAAAAAGGATTAAGAAATCACTTAGGGATTATAGATAATGATTACCGAAAAGAATTAAGTGCTATAGTGTATAATAATGGCACATATCCAGTTCAAATAAAAGAAGGGGATAGAATTTGTCAAATTGAGTTTTTTAGAGTACCTACTTCTATATTTATAGAAAGAAAAAAATTATCTAATTCTAATAGAGGAGAAAAAGGACATGGAAGTTCCGGTAGATAATGTTATTTCCGATGTAGATTTGATGTATAAGTTGAGTTATAATATTTTATCATTTAGAATGAATAGCCCCCAAAAAGCATTATATAATTATGATAAAAAATGGGGGAAAACTTTTCAAGATTTAACTAAAGATGAAATTATATCTTGGGGGAATTCTCATTTATGCGGGATATTGAAAGAAGAAAATGAAATAATCCCTCGTAAGGATTGGGATTTAGCGGGCTTGAAAGGAGCCACATCCTCGCAACTACTTCACCCTCATTTTGATATTATGAAAGATTATTTCTTTCATAATTTTACTCCCTCTTCTTCAATCGCGGTAGTAATGTTATGTGCCAATAAAAAGCCATACTCTCATAATTCTACTATAAAACAATATTATAAATTAAGTAAACAAAGAAACGCAGATTTTTTTATATTATCTAACCCAGGAGTAATTCCTATTCAATATGATAATCATTATCCATTTAGATGGTATGAATGGAATGAATATGAAGAAACTCCTGAAATTAAAAAATTATATTATGAAGTGACTAAACAAAGAATTGAAGAATGGTTTAATAAGTTCTTACAATATAAAAAAGTTATTTCTGTAGTACGCCCAGGAGAAACGTCCCAAGCATTTTTAACAAGTAATATTCCTCAAGGAAGGTATAATGTTTTTTCGGAGGAGAATATGAAAAAAATTACGGATGTTTATTTACCTAAGTTTAAAACTACAGGATTATTAAAAACTAGACTTTTATCATTAAGTTTAACAAAAGATCTTTTTTTACAATGTTTTGATAATTAAAAAAAAAGGAAAAAATATGAGTATTTACTTAAATATAGCTCCCTGTTCTTGGAATAGATGCAAGTTTTGTGCATATGAATTCTTAAAGAAAGATGGCACTCCTACTCCAGATGAGATGAAAAAACTAATAGATAGGGAAATGGACGAACATGTTAAAAAAGGACAACCTTATGTAAAGATTTTTAATGGGGGAAGTTGGTTTTATAATGAAGTACCAAGAGAATTGAGGGATGTAGTTTATAATTATTTAGAAGAAATTAATTTCAAAAAATTGAGAGTAGAAAATACTTTTAATTTAATTATTTGGGATGAAATAAAAGAATTAGTAGATAGAGGATTTGATTTAACAATTAGTTGGGGACTGGAAGCAGCCAATGATAGAATTTTGAAAGAGGTAGATAAAGGAGTTACTATTGAAAAAGTGGGAAGGATGTTAAAAAGAGCTAAGGACTTAGGAATTAAAAACTTAGTGTATCTTTTAGCAGGATTGCCGACTACTACAGTAGAAGATTACTTTGAAACCATAGATTGGATAACAGAAAGAAAAGATTTAATAGATGAGATAAGTGTTCTTACATATACTCCGATTAAAGGTAGTTATTATTACACACATTTGTGGAAAACAGATCAGTTTACCGTAATTAATAAAGAAGATTGGAAAAGGTGTAGGGAGTATACAAGAGAAAAATTAAAAGATACCAACATTTCTATTACCTTTACTACTTACAACTGGAGATTTTATCAAGGAAAGAAATATAGCGATGTGTATAAAAAGAAGGAAAAAACTGCAGAAGATCAAAAAGAATAAAAAAAATGATACCAAATCTATATACAATACAATCTCAAGAGATTAGTCCTGATGGATATTATCCTCCCCCTCCTCATCTTATATATATGGATAGATTACCTACATATAAAGAAGAGGAACAAAGATTAATATCTGCCATAATAACAGCAGTTGGGGAATATATTAATGAAGAATTTGAAGCACTTTTATTTCATAAGAAAGGGTTTATTATTAGATTTCCTCATAACAGAAAATTTCCGTTGTTCATCA
>Ga0265297_10011148_pt1 | contig 11071 bp, 6 predicted proteins | sample Munlanlwell13791_FD_192502 | JGI IMG/M metagenome (GOLD analysis project Ga0265297, IMG submission 192502) | Leachate microbial communities from a municipal landfill in Southern Ontario, Canada - Leachate well 137-91 | ecosystem: Engineered > Solid waste > Landfill > Unclassified | place...
GTTAAAACCTGTAGTTGTCAGAGCGTAATCCAGGTCTACATCATTTGGTGACCAGCACCAGATTACAAGATGAGCTGTAGTATCTGCTGGCAATTCCTCTACTACTTCCTCTTCCTCTTCAGCTACTTCTTCTTCTGCAACTTCTTCTTCAGTTGCTTCTTCTTCAGTTGCTTCTTCTGCAACTTCTTCTTCTTTACAACCATATAATGAAAAAGCTGCAATCATTGATATGCTCAGCACCAAAACTACTACCCATAATAATGATTTTTTCATTTTCAAATCCTTTCACTACATTACTTTAATTATAAAAAAAATATATAACTACTTTAGGATCACCCCCTTTTATTTTATTAACTTAGACGAAAGTTTTTAAATTAATAAGTTCACATAAACTTAATTTATTGAATTTCATATCCTGCATCTTAACTCTATAAGCAAATAAAAAAGTGAAAAAATATTTTAAAACTCATAGTGTAATACCAAGTGCTTGCGCAAGTGCTTACTTATAATATAAAAAAATATTAACTGTGTCAAGTTTTAGAAATCCTACTTTTTTACCCTACTAAATGATGATTTTATAGATTTTATTAATTTTCTACCCAGGTTCAATCTTTTATTCATGTAAGCATAAATTGTAAGAGATAAGACTATAACCAGGCCAAAAACAAACTGGGTCCAGAATCCTGAAATCCCACCTGAAACGATTCCGGCCTCCAGAGATCCCATGATGATAGACCCGACAAAAGTTCCGAAAATGGTTCCCATCCCACCGAAAACCGAAGTTCCTCCTATAAAAACGGAAGCCAGGGACTTCATAAGATAACCCTCACCTGTCGACGGCCATAAATACAATACTTCCAAAGTGGCAATCACACCAACAAACGCAGCACAGACTCCAACCTGCATAAATACGATTGTTTTTACTCTGTTAACATTTATGCCCATCATCTTTGCACTTACCGCATCATCGCCTGTGTAAAGTATATGGGCACCAAATCTGTGACGGTTTAAGATCACTGCGAAAACTATAGCAATGACAACAGCCCACACTGCCTGTGCTGGAACCAGACCTCCTATTCTTCCAACCAGTGCCTTGTATAAAACTGTCCCCTGTGTATTTACGAGAGATAAACCCTGCCCTCCACTTGCTATATAAACAAGACCACGCCATAGAAACATCATCCCTATGGTTAATATCAATGAAGGGATCCCTACTCTTACTATCAGAACACTGTTTATAAATCCGGCTAGCATGCCTACTGCAAGACAGATGAAGAAAGCCAGGTAAATATTGCTCGTCTGATTAAACACAAACGAAAACAACCATGCGCAAAACCCCATCACCGAAGGAAAAGAAAGATCGATCTCTCCTAAAATAATAACCGGTGTTAACGATAAAGCTAAAATAGCTGAAAAAGGAATAGTTGACATAAAAGCATAATAGATCCTGTAGCTAAGAAAAGTTTTGGGATTTCCAATAATAAATATTACAAATACAATTAATAACACTCCCAGTATACTCAACTGTAACTTGGATTCACTTATTTTTAGTTTAATTTTTTCCAGCATTTTTTACTGTTCCTCTTATAATCACCATTTTTAAACTTTTTACTGAATCAAGCTTACCATCATTCTAATAATCTGCCCTGGATAATCCCTTATTCCCAGGGCAAATTCCAATTCTTCCTGCAGCCGTGTTTTTCTTTATCGCTGCCTTAAGCTAACAGGCCAATACTCCATGCTTCGCTATATATTCTAACTTTTCAACTAGCTCATCCAGTGATAGGTCCTTCTTTAGAAATTCTCCTATAGTATTTCCGCGATCTACAATAACAAATCTATCTGCTACCGAATAAACATGATAAATACTATGAGTTATAAAAATACAGGATTTACCATGCTCTTTTATCCACCTGACAAAGTCCAATACTTTATTAGTCTCGGAAAGCGAAAGATTGTTGGTAGGTTCATCTAAGATAATTAATTGCGCGTCAAAATAAAGAGCCCTGGCTATCGCTATTCCCTGCTTTTCTCCACCTGATAAACCCATAACACCAAGATTGGAGGTAAGACCTGACTGTGTAAATCCGATCATTGTCTTTAGCAGGTTAATTGCTTCTTTTTGTGATTCACCTATTTTTATAAATCCTGTCCGCCCATAGGTCAATTCTCTTCCCATAAAAAGATTTCGCCAGATGTTCTGCTTTTCAGCCAGAGCTCTGTCCTGAAAAACAGTTTCAATTCCTATATTGCGTGAATTTTCAACAGTATGCCTTTTTATCTCCTCACCCTTCCAATAAATCTTCCCCTCATCCTGCTTCTCTACTCCGGTCAGTACTTTAATCAGAGTGGACTTACCGGCACCATTATCTCCTATCAGTCCTACAATTTCATTTCTTCCAATAGTAAAATTCACTCCATTTAACGCAGTAACTGCTCCATAGGATTTATGTATGTTTACCATTTTTACCAATGGCGAAGTTACTAATGGATTTGGAGAAATTACTGTGTTATCTGTCATAGGTTATCTAATCCCTTCCGCTGCCAGACTTTCCAGGGCATCTACGTTATCTGCATTCACAAAACCGCTTCCGGTATCAATGCTGAGACCTGAAAAATAGTATGTCTTGGCCAGGCAAACCTGCAGAATCGGCAGGTATCCCTGCAGCCATGGCTGTTGATCAAGTACAAGCCCCAGGTATCCGGATTTAATAGCCTCGACCGAAGCTGATGAAAGATCAAAGCCCGCTGCATTTATTTCACCCGGTTCTACATTCGCTGCTTTTAAATATGTTCCCACTGTTGAAGTAAGTGCACCGTGGTCAGTTACTATTAATTTAACATCCGGATTAGCAGATATATATCCGGTTATTACCGGGGTGCCCATAGTTGCATCTGAGTTTATTTCATCTGAAATTTCCAGGTAATCAACTGTCAGGCCTGCCTCTTCGAGTGCATCTATAACACCCTGTGTCCTCAATCCACGTGTTTCCTGTGCTAAAAGACCCCAGACAAAAGCTCTGTCTCCTTCTTTAAGGTCAAATTCCAGCACGCTCTGCCTGCCTAAAGCAACTCCTGCAGAGTAGTTGGAGGCGCCAACATAGCCAAAACCATTAGCACCATACTTTGCCTGAATACTTGGAAGTTCCGTATTCTGGCTGGTTACTATAATTCCTTCTGATTCAGCCTCGTCTACCAGTGGTGCAAATGCGTCTACTCCAGGGTGTCCCATGATACAAATACCGTCAGGTACTGCTGCAATAGCTTCTTTAAACTGTGATATCATTTTATCCGGGTCCCAATCGGACCAAACATAGGTCACAGTTGGTCCCAGATCCTCTTCTGCGGCTTTTGCTCCATTGTAAACAACGCTGGCAAATGGACCCCCTTCAGGTCCGCCTGGGAAAAACCATATGGTTACTCCTTCGAAATGTTTTTCTGCAGCACCTTCCCCTGACTTTTCATTACAGCCATACAATGAAAAAGCTGCAATCATTGATATGCTTAATATCACTATTACTACCGCGAACAATGACTTTTTCATTTTTCAAATCCTTTCATTACAATTCTTAAATTATAAAAATTACTTATATTTATAAATCACCTCCCTTTTGTTGAATTTTTTGGTATCTAAATATTTTCAAGATTTCTTTATACCTCTAATGATTCTATAAGATTAATAAACTGTACCAGTAACACACGTATGTAGCAGTAAATCCGACTCAATATAAAAAAGTTACCAGGTTCCGCAGTATTGCCTTAAAGAAGACAGTTCAAGATTAGTGAAGGGAGGCTAATCCTAACCATTTACTCACCACATACGTGTGTTACTGGTACAATACCTAAAATTATTTATTCTTGAACAAATCCTCTTTTTATTTAACTTTACAAGTGCTTGCGCAAGTGCTTTCTCATATTATAAAAAAATACTGCTTATGTCAAGTTTGGAATTGTCTTTAATCGCCTGTTAGTCACTCAAAATAAAATCTATATAATACGTGTTTTTAATTAAACCATCTTCTGATATGACATTAATAGCAGCCATGCCAGGAATCATTAAAGGAGGTATAATTACCATTCTGCCATTATCGGCAACTTCTGCTGAAATTTCCGGCATTGCACCATCTACTGAAATCGTATATTCTGTCTTATTGCTGTCAAATCCTTCTATGGTCTCACCTTCTATTTTTAAATCTGTCAGGGATGCGGTTGTATTATATGTAACAACATCACCTGTGACTTCGAGTTCCAATATTCTTAAAAAGCCATCCGCTGTTCCCGGGGATTTACTTTCCATATCCAGCCTGAGCCGTATAGTCTCAACTAACTCAAATGTTATAGTTGTCGCCTGATTTTGTTCGGTTGCCCAGTTTATATCAGCATTATTAACCTCTGCAAAACTGCTTCCATCCCAATAAGATACCTTCATCGACTGCGGCATATTGCTTATAGCAAAATAGACAGTTAAATTACCAATCTTCTGTGGATTGGGCCAGGTTATTGACACCCAGTCATTCAGTCTTGCCTTGCTGAATGCCGGCAGAAGATCCGTTGCCTGTTTATTATAATAGTTTGACCAACCTCCCGAAGTCCTATTTCCATCAAGCATTGAAGCCGGCAGGATCTCCGGAGTACCTGTGTAACTTGCATCCGCAATTGGCTGCAGCCTACTTTCCGAACTTGCTATATTTTGGTTCGCAATAACATCATCTGTCACTCTTATATTAGCCTCAGCCTTAACGGCAGTTTCAGTGACGCTACCTTTCACTGTAAATTGTCCGGGGGATTCATACTCTTCCGGATCTATTGCGTCCCATGTAACAGGCACGAACTGGTCTACGCCGTCATTGTATACCAGCCTTACAGTTGTCGGCAGAGCAGGTGCGGTTTCCGTGGGTACTGCAGTTGAATATGATTCTATTCCCGCAACATCATATACTGTAATTATTGCTTCTGCCCGGGTGTTCTCACCGGTTACCTGACCATTTATTGTATATATACCACACCTGGAATTCATATCCCCTTCTAATTCACCCCATTCGGCCGGCAATGACCGCTGGGTATTATTCGCATATATCCCCTGCACCGTTTCGGGAAGAATCGGGTCCTCTCCCACCATAGTTCTTATAAATACAGGTTCAATAGCAACAGATTCGTCCTGACCGGTTTCTAACAACGAATAAATTGTCGTCGCCGCAGGGAGCAAACCTGAAGATTCAGCTTTAACGGTTATAGAACCAGGGGTTCCGACTGACTGGATGATTGCCAGAGCTTTACCGTTGAATGCCTCCCTGTATGAAACCTTGTAGCTTTCTGTGCTTTCCTGGCGTCCATTATCAACACCCACAAGCGTACCTCCGGTAACTGTAAAATCTATTAAGTTATCGGCTCCCGGAACCACAACACCATTTGAGTCAATAACTTCTATTGTTATAAACGATAAACTTTTGCCATCAGCTGTAATGACCTTATTATCCGGTGTTAATCTCATTGTATATGGAGATCCGGCTGTTCTTATTTCATCCCTGGCTACTTCCTCACCATCTTTCGTTGCTATTGCTGTAAGGGTCCCCTCCTCAAACGGTATATTCCAGGTAAGATGCAATTTTCCGGCACTACCGTTGGGACTGGTGTAACTGCCCGGATATCTGCCTCCGCCCATTGTCTTATCATCAAATGTAGCTTCCGTGGTTTCCAGATAGTCCCGTCCGTCTACAGTAGTCTTATGATCAAAGGTCCTAATACCCATGGACTTACCGTTCAGTAATAGCTCTACCGTATCTACATTTGCATAAGCCCAAACCTGCACTACTTCGCCGGGTCCATAATCTGTCCAATTCATCGGCAGCAGATGAACCATTGGCTCAGATGTCCATTGGCTCTTGAAAAGGTAATACAAATCTTTTAGGAAACCTGCTGTGTCGACTGCGCCAAAGAAAGAACTTTTCACCGGGAACGTATTGAAGTAGGGAGTCGGCTCTCCGATATAGTCAAACCCGGACCACAGGAACTCGCCGATGAAAAATTTCCGGTCCCTGTCTTTTTTTAAACCATATTCGCCGGGCATCGTCCAGGAAGCCATATTATTATCAAAGGATGACGCTCCTCTTCGACCTGGAGTGTAATTCTCACCAGTATTTAAATTATTGGGCTCCTGATATATACCTCGTGTGGATGTTGACGAGGAGGATTCCGATTCAAAGATAAATTTATCGGGGTACTTTAAATGCATTGCGTCCACTGATGACGCTGTATTGTAATTTAAACCTACTCCGTCAAGCAGGAGAAGAATCTTATGAAACGGCGAATTATCATCGGGTATGCTTTTATACCCGTTCGAACCCCATACTACAGGTCTTGTGGTATCAATTGATTTGATTGCATCAATAAGCATTTGAGCAGTTCCTACGTCTGGATCCCGGATCTCATTACCGATGGACCACATGATAACCGACGGAGAATTTTTAGCAGCATTGACCATTTCCTTAATATCTGCATCGCCGTTCTCATTAAAGAAACGCCCATAATCATAAGTGTTTTTTCCGGTTTGCCAGCAGTCAAATGCTTCAACCATTAACAATATGCCTGAGTTCTCGGCTGCCTGGAGGATCTCCGGGGCAGGTGGATTATGTGCCGTTCTGATCGCGTTTACCCCCATATCTTTCATTATTTTCATCTGCCGCAATATTGCATCGTAATTTACAGACGAACCAAGTGCGCCCAGATCATGATGCAAATTTACTCCCTGGATTTTTGTATATTCACCATTCAGCGAGAAGCCTTCTTTAGGATCAATCTCAAAGTATCTGATACCAAATGTGGTAATATATGTATCGATCACATTTCCTTCAACAACCAGATCGCTTTCCAGTGTATATAAATATGGATTATCAAATGCCCAGAGGATAGGACTGTCGACTCTGATGTCATTCTCAAAGGTATACTCCTTCCCGTCAAGGGTTGTGTCTGAATTGGACTCCGCCACTACTTTACCATCTGAATCAATAATTCTAGATATCAGCTTTATGGTTTCTGCCTTTCCGCTTTCATTGGAGATATCTGTCTTGATGTGCACATTTGCATAATCATTTTTGTAAGTATTTTCAAGATCCGTGGTAGTTACAAAAGTACCCCATCTCTTTACAAAGATATCATCCGTAACAACCAGACGGACATTTCTGTAAATACCGCTTCCGGAATACCATCTGCTGCTTGGTAAAGGATTTTGAACCTTTATGGCTATTACATTTGGAGTCACGCCATCAGTATGGACCAATTCAGTTAAATCAAAGCTGAATCCTGTATAGCCATAATGATGGTTGCTCAATAACTCGCCATTTAAATACACGAATGAATCCATATATATTCCGTCAAATTCTATGGAGATCTTTTTATCTTTCATTGAAACAGGCAGTATAAATGTTTTACGGTACCAGCCCAAACCGCCCTGCAGGAATCCGGTCCCGGGGTCAGTCCCTGTTCCGGGTCCTTTAACAGGAACCAATTCTATGCTCCAGTCGTGTGGCAAGTTCAATATTCTCCAGGCCGAATCATCATAAGATGGGTCCTGAGCGTTTTCATATTTACCGCTTGGATCCTCTACGCCGGCAGCATTTACCAGCAAGAATTTCCATTCCTTTCCAAAATCCAGACTTCTACTGCCGTCGTAGCTGATTTTAACCGCACTTGAATCAAGAACTTCCTTTTCTTCTGCTGTAAGCTCTGCTGCGTCATCTGCAGCCACCTGCTCACTTCTACAAGCAACAGAAAGGCTAAAAGTCAAAAATAAAGCCAAAAAGATACTTATAAATTTTATTCTTCTATTCATGAAATCTCCCTGATTATTTGTCTCGCATATTTAATATTATCTGTAACCAATGAATGTGTCATTCTATAAATTTCTAATCCCTGGGTAATTGAATTTATCAGCTTAAATAAAAGTAAAAATATAAATTATTAAAAAGATTATTTAAGTTATATTTTAGAGTTGGATTCGATTATAATAAAATCAATCTTCTAACTATCGACCCTTCTCTCGGAAGTGCTTTTTCTTATAATAAGTTTTGTCTTAAAAACACAGGTCTGTTTTAGTAACTTTTTATTTCTAATTCTGTTAAGGAGTAATTCCATCGCGATTCTGCCTATTCTATACCTCTCTAATTCTATAGTAGTCAATGCAGGCGAAACGATTTCAGTCAATGCTATATTATCCAGACCGATAATGGATATATCATCAGGAACTTTAATACCGCTGGCCTGAAAAGCCTTCATCGCTCCTACAGCCGTAAGATCATTTGAACAAACAACTGCCGTGGGAAGTACTTTTTCTTTCAATATTTTTTGAACCATTCTATAACCGCCATCTATTTTGTGATCACCTTCAAATATTTTATAGTTCAAGTCGATATTTTTATGTTTTTCTATTGCATCTATAAAATTCCTGGTCCTTATTTTTGCTGTTTTCAACGTCTTCGGGCCGCTTATAAAATAGATGTTTCGATGTTTAAGAGAAACCAGATGAGCGATGGCTTCCGCTATACCGACTTTATAATCAAAATAAAGACTGTCCACGCTTATATTTCTTTTACCCCAATCAACCAGCACAAAACTTACGTCAGTATCCATAAGTTGATCTATTATTGAGCTGTCTACCTGGCTTGAAGCAACAATTATTCCATCTATTTTCCTTTTAACCAAAGCTCCTATGGATCTTAAACCTTTTTCAATATCGTAATCAGTGTTACATAAGAATACATTATAATCATTCTTTACAGCCAATTCCTCTACTCCCTGAACAAGTTCCGGATAGAATGGGTTTCTAATATCGGAAATAACCAGACCAATAGTATGTGTTTTCCCTGTAGCAAGGCTCCTGGCAAGCAAGTTGGGCTGATATTTTAATTTTTTCATTACTTCAAGTACCCTTTTTTTTGTCTCAGGCATTACGAACCTTGTCTCGTTTATTACATGAGAGACCGTGGTCGGAGAAACCTTTGCTATTCTTGCTATGTCATTGTAATTAACCATTGCATACTCCTAACGTCTATAAAATAGAGTAAGCGCTTGCGCAATATTTATTCTATCATAACTGCGTTTAGAAAAAAATATAAATCGCCCACACAAAAAACTTTTAAATTTTTAAATAATATTAATATCCGATAAAAGGGCTTTAAATAAATTATATATCTAAAATTTATATTTTTATAAAAGAATAAATTAACCTATAATCATAATATATAGAAAATTATAATTTATTATTTCTATTTTACATATTTATTTAAGAAAAACGTGAATAAAATACTTTTATATTCAAAAAATAAAAAAAATATAAATAAAATAATTGGTTTTAAAGATTTTGAAGGTTTCAATATAAAGATAGGAGAATTTGATAAACTCCCCTCTCAGCCTGATAAAATCTTTATAATTATTCTTGATATTACTCTTAAAGATAAAGATGATGATATCCCTATTAAAAATATCATTGAAATTGCTGATAAACATAACATTGTTAAATTTGTAATACTTAAGCCGGATCAAATAAGCTTTTTGTTAGAATACGAGACTGCTTTCGACGATTTTATGTTTGATAACCGGCTCGAGGAAGAACTCCTTGTAAGAATAAAGATTATTCTTCAAAAAAAGGATCTTTTACCTTCCAAAAATGCCATTGTAACAGGCGGACTGATATTAGATATAGATAAGTATCAAATAACAGTTGACCGGAAACCTGTAGAGGTCACTTTCAAGGAATTCGAACTTTTAAAAATCCTCATGCAGAACCAGAATAAAGTATTCACCCGAAATAAGCTCTTATCTGCAGTCTGGGAGTATGATTTCTATGGCGGCAGCAGAACCGTAGATGTGCATATGCGAAGACTGCGCTCCAAAATCCCTCCACCATATAATCTGATGTTAAAAACTGTCAGGAATGTCGGCTATATGTTCTCTCCTCAAATTTAGTTCTTAATAGTTCCAAACTAATAGTATCTGAGCTTTTAATAATTAACATACTTTTAACAGAAACGTAACCTCCCCGTAAAATCAATGTTGTAAAATGCTCTGCATTATAAAAAATCAAAGGAGGTTAAAAATGGAAAACCTGGCAATTAATCTTGATACCGTGTGGATATTGTTTACTGCATTTCTGGTATTTTTCATGCAGGCCGGATTCGCTATGGTAGAAACAGGGTTCACCAGGGCCAAAAATTCCGTAAATATTCTCATGAAAAATCTGATTGATTTTTGTGTGGGAAGTGTTCTATTTTTTCTTATTGGATTCGGATTAATGTTTGGTAAAGATGCAGGAGGTTTTATCGGAACCAATAACTTTATTGTCTCAATAATCGGACAGTCAGATACTTCAACCTTTGCCTTCTGGATATTCCAGACCGTATTTGCTGCTACAGCAGCTACTATCGTTTCCGGGGCTGTTGCCGAAAGGATCAAATTTAAAAACTATTTGATTTACTCAGTATTTATATCAGCTCTGATATATCCCATAGTAGGTCACTGGATCTGGGGCGGCGGATGGCTGGCAAATATGGGTATGATTGACTTTGCCGGCTCTACCGTAGTTCATTCCGTAGGCGGATGGGCCGGACTTGCCGGGGCTATCATACTTGGCCCAAGACTTGGTAAATATAACAAAGATGGGACCTCAAACGCTATAACCGGTCATAATATTCCGCTTGCGGCTCTTGGGGTATTTATTTTATGGTTTGGCTGGTATGGATTTAATCCGGGAAGCACTCTTTCTGCAAGCAGCCCCGCCATATCCACTGTAGCGGTTACAACCACCCTTGCTGCTTCGACAGGAGCGCTGGCTGCAATGTTCTTTACCTGGATAAGATATAAAAAACCGGATGCTTCTATGACTCTTAACGGTGCACTGGCCGGACTGGTTGGTATTACTGCAGGATGTGCAGTCGTATCGCCGTACAGCGCAATGATTATCGGTGTTTTGTGTGGAATAATTGTATGTATATCCGTAGAACTATTTGATAAGAAGTTTAAAATCGATGATCCCGTAGGAGCAGTATCCGTTCATGGTGTTTGCGGTCTCTTCGGTACT
>Ga0265297_10011149_pt1 | contig 11070 bp, 13 predicted proteins | sample Munlanlwell13791_FD_192502 | JGI IMG/M metagenome (GOLD analysis project Ga0265297, IMG submission 192502) | Leachate microbial communities from a municipal landfill in Southern Ontario, Canada - Leachate well 137-91 | ecosystem: Engineered > Solid waste > Landfill > Unclassified | place...
CCTGCTTACTATGAGGCAATAGAGATGCTAGGGCATATATATCTTAAAGAAAACAGGTTAGATGACGCGATAAGGATGTTTAAAGCTGCGATACGGATATACCCTGACCGGGCTACCGCTTATAATGGGTTAGGAGTAGCTTATGCCCGTAATAATCGATATAAAGAAGCGATCCAGGTAACGCTTATTGCTTTAAAAAATAATCCTTATTTTGACGAGGCACGGCATAACCTCGATGCATATTATGAGAAATCCGGCCATAAAGCCAAGTAGCATAATTCTTCTTGCCCCGTTAGATTTTTTATGGTAATTTATATATAATAAATTTTTGATGATACCCGTAAAGATGAAAGACGTTATTCCATAATAGGTTAGAATGAAAAATAGACTTGGTAAAAGTTTTGTGATGATTATGGTTATTACTGCGATTTCTGCCCTTATTTTAAGGATCGCGATTAAAGAAATAATCAAGCGAAATATCGTCCAGAATGAATCATATGCCTCATCGACCCTAAAGTTGATTTCCGTGGCTTTAGAAAATTATGCCAAGGATAACCGCGGGACTTATCCTGCAAGCCTTTCTGTTCTAACGCAAACCAAACCAGCGTATCTCGATAAAGATTATATAAAGTTATCTCCTTTAAAAGGGTATATTTTTGATTGTGGCAGGCTTGAGCCATCAGGGTATAGCTGCACTGCAACGCCTATGAAATGTAAATTAAACGGTAATATCGTCTATAATGTCATTACCGGAGGGACCTTGATTTTAGATGAATGCAGCAAAAAGGAGAAATAATAAATGAAGAGAGGTTTTACATTAGTAGAAGTAATGGTCGTAGTGATAGTTTTAATGATTCTGGTCAGTCTTTCTATACCTAATATTTTGCGTTCGCGGGTCGTTGCTTACGAAGGAACGGCAATTTCAAACCTCAAGACTTTAAGTAACGCCTGTCAGATCTACCATGCAAACGTAGGATACTATCCGGATAATATAGATGCGCTTACCACTACCGATCCGCCATACGTTGATACCTCTTTTGGCAGCAGTAGTGATTACACTAAACAAAGGTATAAATTCGAATATGACAAAGTAAACGCGGATAGCTTTACTATCAATGCCAATTCTGTCTCTTCCGGTTTGTTAAAGGGGAGGTATTTTTTTATTGATGAAACCGGTATAATCCGCGCAAACTCCGATAAAGCCGCCGGCCCTAAAGATGAAAGTATCGAATAAAAGTTTTACTTTAGCCGAACTTATGATCGCATCGGCAGTTTTAGTTACAGTGCTCGCCGGCCTTTTGGCTGTTTTTGTCAACTGCATATTCTTAAATGAACTTAACCGCAGGCTCACCCTTGCTTATAGCGCTGTCGAGGCGGAGATGGAGGCTATAAAGAATACGCCTTTTGCTAATCTTGACGCGTTAAACGGGACAACTTTTGATTTGAATGGTTTTACTGCGGGTGATGCTATCGGCAGGATAGAAGTCAGCAATGAAGGCTCCAGCGATGTGAAGAGGGTAAGGATAATTGCCTCTTTCAGGAACCGTAAAAGAATAATCGGAGAAGATAAAAATCTTAATGGCGCGTTGGATACCGGCGAAGATGCGGACTTGAATAATGAACTTAATTCACCTGTAGAATTGATAACCCTGATTACAAGATGAAAAAGGGGTTTACCATAATAGAGGCTTTGATAACTCTTGGAATTTTGAGTTTTGTTGTCATCGGGATATACGCAGTCTTTAATATGGCGGATAAGACTTATAATGAAGATATGGGCCTGGTGGATTTACAGCAAGAAGTGCGCCAGGCGATAGGTGGAATGGTCAGGGAGATCAGGCAGGGCAGTAGGGCTTCTATGAACATAGATGTTAACGGCGCCTTGACATTTTCCATACCCAATGCCGCCAATATTACATACCAGCTTAATACCGGTTCTCACCAGATCATCCGCCAGTTAAGCGGCACAAGCAAAGTATTAGCTAATGATATTCAGGGTTTAAATTTTTGTTGGTGGGATGGCGTTGGCTGTTGCGCAAGCAGCTGCGGTAATTTACAGGTCTTACGGGTTAGTATAGATGCGAGTAAAATGGCCAGGAGAAGGCTGTTGAGTTTTTCTTTAGCGGAACAGATAAGGTTGAGGAACTAAAATGAATAAAAAAGGGATCGCCTTAATTTTTAGTTTTATAGTGATTGTGGTCTTGATAATTTTAGGCGCGGCTTTAGTTTCGCGCAGCGTATTTGAGCGCGCCAGTACGCGCAGGTATACGGAATCTACCCAGGCTTTCTGGCTGGCAGAGGCAGGGGCCAATCAGGCGATAGCGGAAATTAGGGCGCGTATCCGAGGTGATGTAGACGCAAGCGATAATCCCATTGGATTAGTCGGGCGGGTCAAAGGAAGCGATCCGTCTTTTACATACAGTAGTTATAGCAATGATCCTTTGGGATTTTTACATGATTTTGCTTATCCTACCGGAGGGGCTCAATTTACTTCTTCCGGGGTCCTTACTATATCCGACACAAATTTGACCAGCGGTGTTCCCGGAGGCTATGCCGCTACGATCACCGTGGCTGCCAACGGTAATCCAAGCAGCCCGTCGAATGAGGTGTATGTTTTTCCTTATAATTATTTAATAGAATCTATAGGGACTACTCCCACGGGCGAGAGGACGGTAAGGTTGTCGCAGGGCACTTTTAATGTTACCGTTACGCGGGACAACTTTGCCCGGTTTGCCCTTTTTACCAATCATCACCAGATGCCTAACGGGACAACCGTCTGGTTTATGGGGAGTACAAATTTCGCCGGGCCAGTACACACCAATGGATATTTTGCCTTTGCCAATAATCCTTCCGGTACTTTTACCCAGGAAGTAACACAGGTTTCTTCTACTGCCTTATTCTATAATGATAGCGCGTATAATCATCTGACTTTAGATGCGGATAGTAATCCACCTCATGATGTCCCCCAGTTCCTGGGAGGGTTTAGCCGGGGCATAAGTACAATTACTCTGCCTTCTTCGGTTACCCAGCAGGACTTAAAGGATGAGGCGACAGGCGAGCAAGATGATACTTCTTGGGCAAATGGTATTTATGTGCCTCGGGATGTAAGCAATAATGTAGCCGGCGGTATTTATATTAAAGGCGATGCCAGCACCCTTACGATGGCAGTAGTTAGCGGCCAGCCGGTTTATACTATTACGCAGGGAGGGAATACCAAGAAGATTACTGTTGATTATACTAATAATAGGACTACTGTAGCTAATGTCTCAGGCAGCGGCGGAACGCCTCCTGGGACATACACGGGTATTCCTAATGGCGTCGGAAACGAGGGTATAATTATTTACGATAAAGGTAGTATCAGTAATTTCTCCGGCACAGTGGAAGCTAATACAAAAGCTACCGTGACTAGCTCAGGCAGTATTTCTATAAGCAGCCATGTTATGTATCAGAATTATCATTCTGGCTCTACGCCTGATGCTACCGGATATACAAATACTTTAGGGATCCTTGCCTGGGATGGAGATGTATCAATCAGCACTTCCGCGCCTCCTGACTTAAATATCCATGGTATAGTTATGGCTCCGGGGCAAGGCCATGTATTTAAGGTTGATAGCCATGATGATAGAAGGCGTGGCTCAAGGGGGACAGTTACTTTATTAGGCGGGGTAATCAGTGATTACTATGGGGCTTTTAATACTTTTTCAGGTACGACCGTTGTTTCAGGCTATGCCAGGAATTTTGTCTATGATGGCAGGATGCTTCAAGGAGGAACGCCTCCTTATTTTCCTTATCTTACTAATTATACTACTTCCGGGGATGATCAGGATGCTAACGGTGTAAGGGACCTAGACAAAAAGCTCACCTGGGAAGAGAGAGGGCCTTAAGATGGATAAGCGCGTTATTATTTTTATCGGCGCCTTTATTATAATACTTGTTGTTGTGATTTTTTCACTGCATATCTCGGTCCAGGAGAAAAAAACAGGGCCGCTGCCTGCTGTTAAGGGCCAGGTAATCGAGAAGCAGGTTTTAAAGAAAGATAAGCCGGATAGAAAAGACAGAAAAACTATTTTCAGGCAGCAACAGAACAGGGCCCCTGTTGATAGCGATCCGCCTTCGGGCTAACGGCGATTTTTATGATAAAATTTCCACTGACAAAACTAAAAGAAAAATTCGCAAAAGAAACTTTTTCTGTAGGATTGGACATCGGCGCATCGGCAGTAAAGCTGGTAAAATTAAGGTTCTTTAAGGATCAGGTCCAGCTTTCTGGTTTTGAATTAGCCGAGACCCAGGTTGATCTGACGGAGATCCTCAAGAATATCAGCCGCGCGCAGAATATTAATAAGGTCAATATTTCGGTTTGCGGGCCATCGACCATCATCAGGTACGTTAGTTTCCCGCGCATGAGCGAGATCGACCTGAAGAAATCCCTCCAGTTTGAAGCCCAGAGGCATATTCCTTTTCCATTGAATGAACTTATCCTGGACGCTTATACTTTAAAAGAAAATTTTTCCGATAATAAAATGCTTTTATTATTGGCGGCAGTAAAAAAAGAATTTCTGGGCCAGCGCCTGAAATTGGTTGAGGACGCCGGTTTTAAGCCTAATTTATTAGATATCGATGCGATAGCCTTAATCAATGCTTTTAATTTTAATTATCCTCAAGAAGCAGCAAGCGATAATCCCAAGAGCAGGACTGTGGCCTTGTTGAATATCGGCGCATCTTTGAGCAACTTGAGCGTATTGGAAGGAGAAGTCCCTTGTTTAAGCAGGGATATTCAGATAGCAGGGGCTAAATTTACGCAGAAACTGATAGATGTATTCGGATTAGACTCTAAATCCGCTGAAAGCCTGAAACTTAAGCCCGATCAAGAGAGGGCGGAGAAGGTAAAGGGCGCTATCGAATCAGTGCTTACCAATCTTGCTGCCGAGATCAGGGTATCTTTTGATTTTTATGAAAGCCAGAGTTCATCTGCCGTCTCCAAAATATTCTTAACCGGAGGAGGCAGCCTATTCCCGGGCTTAAAGGATATGCTTTCTAATCTATTAGGCATAGAAGTAGAATACTGGGATCCTTTTTCCCGTATAACTATCGCTGGTAACCTGGATTCCGAAAAAGTTAAGGCGCAGGCTGCTCAATTGGCGGTTGCCATAGGGCTGGCCCTGCGGCAATAGTAATGATAGAGATAAATTTATTACCCCAGGAATTAAAAGCGAAGAGCAAAACTAAGAAAATAGCTATTGTCAAAGATGCTAAAGCTTTGCTTTATCTTATTCCGGTTATTTTGGCGGTATTTATTTGCGTGCATTTTTATCTAGCCGTAGCCGGTATAGTCAAGGGTAGCCAGATACGGGCGTTAAAAAATAAATGGGCTGGCCTGGAAGCAAAGAGAAAAACATTGGAAGATTTGAAGAAAGAGCACATGGCAGTTTCTTCGGATGCATCTTTTTTGCAGCAATTGACCAGCCAAAGGATCGATTGGGCGCAAAAACTAAATAGATTGAGCCTGGATTTACCTTCGGGGGTTTGGTTTGTGGATCTGTCTACAGGGCGCCGGGATTTAGTCTTAAAAGGGGCTGCCGTATCTTTGCAAAAAGAAGAGATGATCCTGATCAATAAATTTATCAACAACCTGAAAAAAGACCCGTTATTCTTTCAGGATTTTACTGCGTTAGAATTGACTTCATATCAACGCAGGGTTATCGGGGGTTATGATATAGTGGATTTCGTGCTTACGGGGACATTTAAATCCAGATGATAAATTTTAAGATTCCGGAATTAGATAATAAGGCAATAATTTTAGTTATCATAGTAGCCGTTGTTATTTTTTACTCCGATTTTTCATTCGTTATGGCTCCTCAATTAAAAGGCATAAAAGAATTGGACCCAAAAATAAAAAAGTTAAAGCTGGACTTGGATAATTTTACGCGTGATTCCAGGCTTATAGAACAGTCCCGGGCGCAAAGTAAGCTTAGTATAAAAGGTAAAAAGATCCTTTCCGAAGAACAGGTACCTGCTTTACTGAACGACATTTCTGCTATCGCCAATAAGAACAATATCAGGATCATGCAGGTTATCCCTGCCAAAGAAGCTAAGGGTAAAGAAGAGAAGTCTCTTTCAGATAATTCAAAATTTACGCCTTACTCGATAACATTGGATATATCCTGTGACTACCATCATTTGGGGGCATTTATAAATAGCTTAGAGAACGCTGAAGAATTTATGTCCGTAGAAGAAATAGATATTATTCCTGATTCCGCTAATTCTTTATTAGAGAAGGCTAAGCTGGTGCTGAAGACTTATGTCAAAAAATAGCGCTGTTATAATTTTTACGCTTCTATCCCTGGTTTTTATAAACGCTGCCTCTGGCGAAGAGGAGTTTGTGTATAACTCCAAGGGCAAACGCGATCCTTTTATACCCCTGGTCACGCCGGACGGCAGGTTTTTGAAATTGGATAAGGAAGAGCAAACGCAAGGGGGCTTGATGATAGAGGGCATTATTTATGATAAACAAGGGGTTTCATACGCCATAGTTAATGGCGAGGTGGTAAAGATCGGCGATAGAGTCGCTGATTATCAAGTCCTGAAAATAGAAGACCAAAAGATAATATTCATCAAAGAAGGTGAACCTATCGAAGTTGAGATCAAAAAGGAGGAACCTTGAAAAAAATATATTTAAAGAGTTTATTATTTACAGCTATTCTCTTTACGAGCCTCTCTTTATATTCGGTTTTATCCGCGCAGGAGAAGCCTAAAGAAGCGGGCCCGCCTGTTCAGGTTGAGGTAGTCCCGGAAAAAGAAGTGAAGGCGCAAGCGAATACGCCGGTCATTGAGGTGTTGAGCAACCCGCAAAATGTTACCCTGGATTTTAAGGAAGCGGATATACATAATGTCTTAAAGATCATTTCTTATAAGTCCGGCGTAAATATCGTGACTACTCCTGAAGTAATGGGCAATGTTACGGTAAGGCTTATAGACGTGCCCTGGGAGACAGCTTTGGATGTATTGTTAAAAACTTATGGCTTTGGTTACCAGAGGCAGGGTAATATCATTTTGGTAACGAAGATGGAAAACATATCCAAGATACAGGCAGAAGAACCATTGCAGACAGAAGTTTTTGTGCTTAAATTTTTGGATGCCCAGGATGCCCAAAAGATACTTATTCCGTTGTTGTCGCCGCGCGGAAGAATTTCTGTTTTATATGCGAAAGGCCAGAAAGGTTGGCAGTTCGGGTCTTTTAAGATCGGTAAAGACTCCGGCGGTACCAGCGGAGCTTTAGAGAGAGAAAAAGCTGAGCAGCCAAAATCAGAGACTGTCTCCATCGAAAAAACAAGCGCAGGCGATATAATTTCGCGTAAAGCGGAACTTGAAGGCTCGGTGAAATCCAAGACAATAGTGATTACGGATACCGCTTCCTCTTTAGATAGGATCCGTAATGTTATTCTTCCCCAGATAGATAAGATGCCGAAGCAGGTTTTAATTGAGGCAAAGTTGATGGAGGTAAACAGGGATAAACTAAGGGATATAGGTTTTGATTGGGGGTTGGGTAGCATAACCAGCGCAGAAACCAGCACTATTACTACTGATGCCGTGCGTAAAGGTGCGAATGGCTTGGCTACGGATAAGGCAGGCGGCCATATATTGGGCTCGGACTTTGCGCCTTCTATTTTTGGCGCTAAGGAAACTGCGTTGCTTGGGTATGAGCCATATAATGCGGGTGCCGAGTTTATATTCCAGAAATTAACCGGAACAAAAATGGAAGTAATAATCCATGCCCTGGAAGAGGATGTGAATACCAATACCTTATCTGCGCCGCGGGTCCTGACCCTGGATAATCAGGAGGCCTCGATATTGGTAGGTTACCATACCCCTATTTTAAAATCTACGGTAACCGCAGGTTCGGCTGCCCAAGGTACGGGCGCGACGGTAACTCAGGATTTGGATTATTATCAGGAGATCGGTATCAGGTTAAATGTGGTGCCGCAGGTCAATGAAGAAGGTTATATCAATATGATTATTCATCCCAGCGTTACCTCTTCTAATACCAATGTGACTGCTACTTCTGTGGCAAGCGGTGTCACTACTACCACAAGTTATCCTGTAATAGATGTGCGCGAGACACAGACGCAGATCTTAACCAGGGACGGAGAAACAGTTGTTATCGGCGGGCTTCTTAAAGACGTAAAGAGTAAAGAGACGATAGGTGTTCCGTTTCTTGGCAGCATTCCTTTATTGGGCGCTCTTTTTAGAAGGGATACTTATGATACCCAGAAAGTGGACCTGCTCATATTTATTACTGCCCGTCTTTTAAAAGAGAGTGAGTTTACGCCTGAAGAGATCGCCAGATTAGAAAAACAATTAGGCCAGGAGAGGATTGTCAAGACTGAAGTAGTGGCAGAAAATAATAAAAAGAAACAAAAATAAAATACCTCTTTATTATTGTGTATAAAATAAGTTTTATTTTTAGTAAAAAAGGCTACATAAAATATATCTCTCATTTAGACCTGATGCGTTTATTTACGCGCGCATTCCGCCGTGCGGATTTACCGCTTAAGATGACTGAAGGGTTCAGTCCGCATCCTAAATTCAGCATTAAGCGGGCGCTAAAATTAGGCCTTGAAAGCGACAATGAGGAAGCGTCGGTGATGTTGAAAGAATTGGTAGAGCCCGGTGCTTTTAAGGAGAGATTACAGAAAGAACTGCCAGAAGGGATAGAGATCAGCCATGCCGAAGGAAATCTTAATTAATGTTGAACCGCAGGAGAAACGCGTTTGTATAATTAACGAAGGGCGCCTGGAGGAGTTTTATATCGAGCGTCCCCAGGACAGGACTATTGTCAGTAACATCTATAAAGGTAAAATTGAGGCGGCACTACCTTCTATAGGCGCTGCATTTGTAGACATCGGCTTACCCAAAAAAGGCTTCCTTTACCTGTCAGAAATAGAAAATGCTTTTGAGTCTTTGGATACGCCAAAGCAGGCTGCCCCTAAGGCAGAGATAAAGAAAGGCCAGGAAGTATTAGTCCAGGTAGTCAAGGAATCATTTGGCACAAAAGGCCCGAGGCTCTCTACCGGTATCGGCCTTGCAGGCAGGTATCTTGTATTGATGCCTCAGGATAATCAAATAGGGGTATCGCGCAGGATAGAGGATGATGAGGAAAGAAGGCGGCTGCGCCAAATATTCCATGAACTGAATCTACCCAAAGACGTGGGTTTTATTGTGCGTACTGCGGCAAGCGGTAAATCAAAGCAGGAATTATCGCACGATGCCTTATTTTTACTGAAGCTTTGGAACAGGATCAAGAAAATAATAGAGCGCAGTAAAGCCCCGAGCCTTATCTATGAGGAATATGATCTGACTTTAAGGGTGATCAGGGACTCTTTTACCGACGATGTTTCAAAATTGATCGTAGATTCCAAGCCCGAATATTACCGGATCATGCGTTTTATGAAGACGTTCTTAAGTTACCTTTCCCGTAAGGTGGAATTATATAAGGGCGATGATTTATTCGGCGATAAAGATGTCGAAAGGCAGATCAATAAGATATTTGAGAGTAAGGTCTATCTGAAATCCAAGGCTTACATTATTATCGAGCCGACCGAAGGTTTAGTCGTGATCGATGTGAACAGCGGGGGTTTTAAAAAGAGGTTTGCGCAGGAGGAGACAGCTTTTAAGGTGAACTGCGAGGCAGCGCAGGAAGCCGCCCATCAATTAAAGCTACGCGATTTAGGCGGGATTATCGTCATCGATTTTATTGACATGGAAAGGGAATCTCATCGTCGGGAAGTGCTGAATGTGCTGAAGAAAGCACTAAGTAAAGACAAAGCCAAATACGATATTCTAGGGATATCCAAATTTGGCCTCGTTGAGATGACCAGGGAACGTATACATAATACGGTCCAGACGCTTTCTTATCAGACCTGCCCCTATTGTACGGGCAGAGGCAAGGTAAGGTCGCCCGCAACAATCGCTATTTATGCGGTAAAAGAACTAAAGAAGTTTTTAAAGGGTAAGTCACTAAGGCAGGTTAATATCACTCTTAATCCGGAAGTCGTCGAGGAGGTCCTAAAAGATAAGGTAAGCCTGAGTTTCCTGGAGCGAAGGTTCCGGATAAAGATAAATCTGATTTCCAATCCGGCTTTGCACATCGAAGACGTAAGGATATCATCGTAACAGCTTTAAAAGAGCGTTTAATTTTTAGAATATAAGGGCCGGCTTTTATGATATGAAATCAAGAAGCCGGTTTTCTTTTTATGCAGGCCGATAAAATAAAAAATTATATTCTGATCGTAGTGTTAGCGCTGATTAGTTTCGCTATTTATGCCAACAGCCTGCGCGGAGATTTCCTTATCGACGATGCAGGAGGCATCCTCTATAACGCGCGCATCCATGATTTAAAGGCTTATTTTTCCGGGGATTTCCATATTGCCCCGGGCTTCTTATGGCAATTGGTCAATATTTTTAATTGGCAGGTATCAGGCCTGAACCCTTTTTATTATCACCTTTTTAATGTCCTGGTTAATACGCTCTGCGTGGTCTTGCTTTTTATTCTTTGTAATATTTTGTTCAAGAATCGGAGACTGTCATTCTTTTCCAGCCTTATCTTTGCCATACATCCTTTGCATAGCGAGGCAGTCAGTTGGATTTCCGCGGGGCATTACCCTTTTTCCAGCCTGTTTTTTATAAGCTCTATGATATTCTATTGTTTGGCCGATAGGTCAATATTGAATTTTATCTTATCGCTTGCCTTTTATGCCTTGGGGATTTTCGCAGGCAATGCAACTGTTGTTTTGCCGCTTATGTTCATCGCCTACGAATTATTTTTTAAGGAAGTTTCCGTCGGGAATAAGCCTTCGCGCAACTTCAGGATCTTAACTATATCTTTGATGTTTGTTCTTTCTTTTATTTTTATGGCAGCTGTTTTTATCGCGAGGGAAAACTACCTGCACTATGTTTTTTCAAAGTCCGGCCCCGCATATTTAATCGCAGCAACGAAGCAGATAGTATATTATTTGAAGATCCTTTATATGCCGGTAGAGCGCGGGCTCTACCATCCTTTCGGCTACGCTACGG
>Ga0265297_10011150_pt1 | contig 11070 bp, 21 predicted proteins | sample Munlanlwell13791_FD_192502 | JGI IMG/M metagenome (GOLD analysis project Ga0265297, IMG submission 192502) | Leachate microbial communities from a municipal landfill in Southern Ontario, Canada - Leachate well 137-91 | ecosystem: Engineered > Solid waste > Landfill > Unclassified | place...
CGCAGCTCCCCATGCCGTCCGCGTAGGAATCCCAACGCTGCGCGGCGATGTTCGCCCCGCTATCCTCGCGGATGTCCCCTAGTGTCTCCCCCGTAGCTTCGTTCTCGTATTCGTAGCGTTGCGATGGTTCTGTGAACAGCGTGGCACGCTGCCGCACGATGGAGTTGAATAAGTACATCCGCACGATTTCCTGTTGCCCCGCGAGAATCGCCTCTTTCGCTGCGTAGTCCAATTTCACGCGGGAGTTGGCGCGATACAGGGCGGAAGTCTCGACTCCCAACATATCCTTTTCGGCCACCACAACTTGCGCGTATCTCGCAATCATTGCGTCCCGTACGAGGTCGATGTCGCCCTCTCCGACGAGGCTGCGCGCCATCTGCGAAATCTTCGAGGCGTCCACGCCTGTCGAGCATTTGGACAGGTCCAGTACCTTGTGACGGCGCTTAGGATTCGTGCGGTTTAGGATACTCATGGTTTCCTCGTTGCCTTGAACGCTTCTGCCATTTTGCCGTCAAGGCTTATATTGATTGTGGTAGGTTCCCCCGCGCCGGATGTCTTTTTCCATTCATGCAGAAAGCCGCGAATGTCGGAGCGCAGGCCCTTGATTTCGTCGAGAACTTCTGTCATCGTTGGTTCACAACGCCTCTCAATCCACTTCTGCGGACCATCTGGACAACTACAAAGTGTGTCGTCGTTGGGAATGCCACAGTGATACCACACCTGATAGGCGCATTGTTTCTCCAGGCTTGGCTTCCAGTTTCGACAGAAATTGACACCAATACACTCCGACATTTCATCCCCCCGCGTGATTTGTGTGTTTCGCCCACTGTGGCGGCGTGAGTCCGACGAGCAAATATAACCAGGCGTCTCGCATATCCTCAATCCCGATGCCCTCTTTCTTATCCTTCAAGAAATAGGACGTCGTTCCAGGTTCCGGCCAAACATCCCCCTCCATAACCTCGACAATACCCCGTCCCGCCCGCGCTTGCAAACTAATCAGATCTTTCGACACGCAAAAGCGGCGTTCCCCGGCCGTGTTGCACAGCATCGCCGCCGCGTGCTGCCCCTGAATGTCTTTCGACGCCTGCCACCCTGTGATTGGTACGGCGTTGATTCCTCGCTGTACGAACGCCATTTCGGCCGTATCCCCTGCGTTCCCAGGCGTCCTGTAGTCTGCCCCGAGATACACGCGGGAGGGCATACCGAACCGTTCGATCATCTCTCCGAGGCTCGCCCACGCTCCGGTCGCGGATGGCGTCGACTCGCCAACCGCGACAAGGACATTTCCGGGCAGGATGCGCACCCCATTAGAATCGATGGCGGGCACTGCTTGGCACACAATCCAAGCCGACTGCGCGCCACCCAGGTCAACTCCCCATACGCAAGGCAGTGTAGGATCGTATCGATGCCAATGTCGGTTTGATCTAGGCCACAGCGTAGCCGTGTCGCGTCCATCCCAATCCCTCCATCCTGTCCATACGCGGCCTTCGAGCGCCACCCATTCCGCGTCCAATTCTTGAGCTGCGAAGCGGTCGTCAAGCTCCGCGATAGTGCGCGCGTAGAGTGCGGGGTCCACATCCCGAGTGCGGGTGTAGTAAGCAGCGGCGCGGTCTGTCTCTGTACACCGCGTGCCGTTCTCGTCCGTCTGCGGTGCTACTAGACCTAGCTTATTGGCATGTGCCCAAAACCAGTTTCGCACTGGTGTCGTTGTGAAATTCAGAGTCTTGGCGTACCCCTCCGCACCGCGCAGCATGAACCGCGAGATCACGATTGGGTCGCGGTCTTGGTCGATGGGGTTGCGGTCGCGCGCAATCTCGTCGTGCCCGATGGTGCAAGCGGTAGGGCCACGGAACGGAGGGTCGTCGTGGATGCGCTTCGCCTGCCTCGAACGAAGCCGGGTCTTGCTCCCCGTGTAGCGCCATTCGATGTCGAATTCCTGCCCCTGCGTTCGTAGGTTGTAGAGTTCGGGGTTGATGAGGGACCGAATCACGGGGATGAGGATGTCGCGGATCTTACCGCTCGTCTGCTCCGTAAGATACGAGATGGCGCCGGGATTGACGAGGTTGGCGGACCAAGCGTCCTTTGCGACCAAGAATCCCGTCTTGTGCGTACCCCTGCCCCCGAGTAGGAAATTCTCAGAGCGCCACGAATGCAGGAACAGATCGTGCGGCGTGCCCTGCGCCTCCAGTTGAAAGGCGGGCGTGTACAGGGCGCGCTCAAGTGCGGGTTCGACTGTTATCAAAATTCACCGCAATCCGTTTGCTCGGGATATTTGTATTTGTTCCCGACTTTAACTAGTCCAACAATACCACGCCCGAGTTTCTCGGATCTGTAAATATTAGATATTACCCCCGGATCCTCTCTGCATTTCAGATCTCCGCTACCACCGACATAAAGAACCCAACAATTTTTATATATTGAGTAAAATAGTCGGTTAATTTTTATTTCATTTTCGGACAACCATGCGCAAACCGTTTTTCTTGTCCACTGAAATCCGTAGAAAAAAATGCGTCTCAAATCTGTCCTGTTTTCGACCATCCATTGTTTCGTTTTGTAATTTGTCTCTAATTGCCCGGCCCTGCCTACGGAATGGACATAACCGGTTCGGGTTGCCACTCCGGTGGCTGTCATTCTACAACAACCGTCACTGCCACCATATTCAAACCTGCCAGGATTCGCCATGGCATAGTCGTCAAACCAAATAGGTTCCATATCGACGTTTAGACAATCTCCGCACAGGTTCTCACCCTTAAATCTTACTATCTCTTTTTTCTTTATGTTAATTCCACAGCGCTCGCACGATGTCGGCCTGCGTGACAGTTTCAAGTGCGATGCCTTCATGCTGACGCGCATCCTTTCGCATGTAGCGGGGTCGTTGTGCCCACCAGGCTTGCGGCCCCGCGTTTCGATTGTAGCACGAATCACGGCACGCCTCCGTCCGCAGTTTCGGGTTCGGTTGTCGGCGTCTCGCTGATACACTCCCGCTCGTACTCTGCCGACCATGACCGGACTAGCGCGCCAAGCACCGTGGCCGTGGTGGCCGATACCAGCGTCGTAATACCGAGCCCAAGATCCCATGCCGTGCGTTCGTCTCCCGTCGCGTCCTTGGGTACGAGCGTCGCAACACCACCCGCGCCCGTGAGCCCGACGAGGCCGAGCACCACGGCGCTCGCCGTGTCCCGGCGTTCGAGGAGCATCTGACAGCGGGCATCTGCCAACTCCGACGGCATCGGCGCGAGGCCCATATTGTTGCCGCCACCGAAATGGTTTTCAGCGGCGTCGTAGTCCGTGGCAGTGAGTTGGGAGTGACTGGACGAGATGGGCGGCACGGAGCGGGCGACTGGAGAGCAACCGAACAGACCGGCCGCGCCGCAGATTCCGACGATGACGCAGATGACCGCGAGCACCGTGGCTAGGATGTATTCGCGCGTGGTGATGGTTTTCATTTCGTCCCCTCCTTCTCGTACAGGTACGACCAGCCGCGCTCGGCGGCGTAGGTTCGTGGGTCGGAAGATACTGGAAACTCGTTCGCCCACATGGACAACTCGTCGCATAGTTCGAGCCTCGCCGCGTCCCGCTCTGCCTGTAGCGCGTCACGCTGCGCGCGGAGGCCGGGGGCACAAACCAACTTATCGAAGCTCAACGTGTCCGATGTGGAGAACAGCTTGCCTAGGCAATCTCCCCAAGATGGACACTTCGTTACCGAGCACACCGGCTCGCCGTCCACGATGCGGGGCGCGATCTTCGGGTCGGTCATGGCTCCTCCTCTCGGGCGGGCGATGGGATGGGGGCGGCGATGAGATTGGCAACCTTCATCGCGTCATCGTCCGTGAAGTTGATCGCGTCGCTCCCGAGCGCCTCGAAGAACCTCGACAGACTCTCGCCTTCGATAACCCGTCGCCCGTCGTCGAGTTGAACAACAATCAATTCCACGCCGAAGATGGTAATCCGCGCCTCTGAGATCGCTTTTGGTAGTTGTTCGGTCATCTCCCCTCCTTCGTCGGCGGCTCCGTCGTCCACTCCCCTGCGGGCACCGGCACGGCGTCGGCGGCGGCGAGACGTGACATGGCTGCGTCGATGAACTGCCGCGGTGTCCACTCCAGTGATGGGCCGCAGAGTTCGGCCTCCATATCCTCGATGCGGAACCTCACACCTGGAACGCATTGTTCGTCACCAACATCCTCTACGACGGCAAACGACAACAGCCAGTCCAGCCGCTTCGCATCAGCCGCCCGCTCGACCCTCGCATCGGACAGCGGCGGGACGGGGGAACAAGCGGACGGGGTAGCACATCCGATGTTTTCGCACGCAGCACCACCGCACGTACACGGCAGATCACGCCACAGACACTTTCCTTCTTCGCTCATGCTCCCTCCTTTTCGTCTTCGCTCGATGCAAGCCCCGTGCCCGGCGCGGGGCGGGAGGCGAGGAATAGGGCGAGTTCGCTCTCAAAGTCGTCAATCCAGTTCACCCCACGCTGATCGCACCACTCCGCGAACTCCCGCACCGCCTCGGCGCGAGCGGCGGCGAGCTTCCGTGTCAGGTCTTCGATCTGGTCGTCTCGTATCTGGACATCGGCTTGCGCCGCTTCCATTTCATCCGTGGTCATCCACCCGATACAGTGTTCCTCACGCATGATGAGATCGGCCACGGAGTTCACCTCTTGTTCGGTGATGTCCTTGCCGTGCAATTTCTCGCCAGCAATTCGAACGGCTTCGCGCACCTTCGCAACGGCCCTATCCCTCTCTGCCTCCACCTCCCGCACGCGGGCGAGGGCGGTGTCTCGGGCGGAAATGCAATCTGCAATCGCTGCATTCTGCAATGACGCCGCACCACTCATCGCCAGCAATTGCGCCTCCGCCCGCTCTGCTCTCGCAACGGCGGCGGCGAGCGCGGAGGTGAGGTCGCGAATGTGATCTCCCAGCTTATCGAACGCGATGTGAATGTCGTCCATTTCAACCCACTTCCCGCCCAGAGAGGGCGGCACCGGCCATCTTCTCAATGTCCCGCATGTACCCCATGATGATCTCCCGATCAACGGGTGCGGGCTGTACTGTCATAACGTGCGCGGCGGCTTCGATTTTCTCCAACGCCTCCCGCAGCCGCGCGTTATCGGCCTCGAGTTCCGCGATCCGCTCGTCGCGCTCGCACACCTCACAGGAACGACGGAGCGAACCATGTGGACACTCGTCGCGCAGCGTACCTCGAAATCGGAAATTCACTGGATACTCGTCCATCTCACTCCCTCCCCTTCTCGCCGTCGCTCTTATCGCGTGCGCTTGTCTGTGCGTCTACGTTCGACGTCCATTCGACGCACCCGAAGTCCGGCATCGTATGGAACTTCGGCCACAGTCCCGATAGCCGCGCGAGGTCGGTATCGACGACGCACTCCCCGCCGTCTGCGGCGATCTTGTGCTCGCGCCAATGCCGGCAGGTTCCACAGCGTTTTGTTCGTTGTCGTGTCATGGTGTCCCCCTACCAGTCGAAATCCGGTGCATCTCGTTCTGGTGCCCGGGTTGGCTGCGTGTCCGTCGTCCCTCGCGGCTTCCGTATCCTCTCCTCGTATGCTGCCATGACGCTTGCAACCGGCATGCCAGAATCCAGCTCCCGCATGACCCGCATGCATTCGTTTCGGGCGTCGTCGATTTCGTCGCGTTCGTGCTGCGGGCGATCCCAATAGTCGACGTAGGTGGGCTTCTCGGGTATCCTGCGGGCGTTCTCGGCCTCGAGGTTGCGGACGGCCGAGATGATGTCCGCCACCTTGGGCGCGAACGTCTCCATTGTCACCAGCCGGCGCACGCCTTGGGTAACTACATCGTCCGAGATTTTAAACAACTCCTCGAACAACAGATCGATAACAGCGTCGTTCCGCTTGAACGTCGGAAAGCAGTTCGAGATCTGAGTCAGGGCTAGTTTGATTGTCTCAATCCGTGCCATGGTCGACCTCCTGCCTGCGGTGCCCGTTCTCGTCGTATCGTTCTTCAAAACGAGCGTCCCATCGGGCAGCCTCCTCGCGCTCCAGGCGTTCTTCGCGCTCCCGACGCGACTCCTCAACCGGAGCCGCCCGCGGTACGTCCTCCCACCCGGGTTTGTTCAGCCATGTTGCCGGCAGCGGTATGTACTTGCCGCCGTCCTTCGTCCAGTCCCATCCTGCCTTGTGTGCTTCGATAGATGCGAGAACCGCCTCGATGGGTGGACGATGCCACTTGTCCTCATGCCACGCCTTCATGGCCGGTCCCTTGCCGCTTTTCCACGGGTAGGCTTCCCAGAACCGGAGAAAGTCCTCCGTGTATTGGGGGACACGCCCCGCCTTGCGGGGGGTATGGGGGGTCCTAATTGGATCAGGTAATGGATCAGGGGAAGGAATAGGAATAGGATCAGGATCAGGGATTCGAAAGCCTTCCGAAAGCCTTTTGATAGCCTTCCCGAAGCCTTTCGAAAGGGGTTCTAAGCGGCAGTCATCCTTGCCGGGGTCTGCCTTGACTACGTCACAAAGTCCCTGTAACCATTGGAATTTGAGTGGCGAGTCGGGAATCTCATCGAAGTGAGTCGACCAACCTGTTATCACATTCGGAGACTCGGGTGGGTTGTGTTTAACGGCACCCGGTAGAAGTATCAATCTTGCCCCTTCGTCAATCCTGGCCCACCCCAATGAAACCACCCTATCGAAAGCCTTTCGAAAGCCTTCCGATAGCCTTTCGCCCATCTCGTCCGCCACCATGGAAAGGCTTGCCGGGATGAGCCCGGGGATGGACGTGGACAACGGTGACGTGAGTAGGTAGAGCCACAGACGTTGCTCAAGTGATGACAGAGAACGAAATTCGGGATCGCGCCAGATGAATCGTTCGACTCTAGAATATTTTCGGGACATATCCGACCTCGTACAACCCCCCTCGCCGCCTTAACTCAACGCCGGACGGGTGTGACGCAGACCAAAGAGGTCGGCCCCGTTCGACGTTGAGCAAAAGCGGTGAAGAGAATGTCTGCGTCACGTTTGAACCTTAGCACGAATCGCCCTCTGGCGTCAACTGTTTTCGCTCTTTTTTCCCATCAACCCCTCGCACTCCCCCACGATGCTGGCCGCCTTCGCAAGCCGGTTCGCCACGGCGCGGAGCACGTATCCCCTTCATGCGGCACGACTTCGCATAGTGCGCGTGCGGATTCGAGCGCGGAGCCGATAGCGAGGGACGCGGATTCGACGCGGTAGCGCAGTTTGCGCCGAGCCGAGGCCTCACTTCGTGAAGGCTTTGTCATTTTGTTCCTCCGTGTAGAGGCATGACCACCCGCGCGAGGCGGCGACGTCCTTTTGTGAGTCGTAGTTGGCCCTCAGGTTGTCGTACGTCGCGCAACAGAAATCCCGCCGCGCCTCGTCCCGCTGCGCGCGGAGGCCGGGGATGCAGATATCTCCGTCTACCGCGTCCATGTATCCAGACGAAGGACACGAAGGACGCTCAACCTCTCCGTTGGGGTCCATTTGCAAATCATAGTTCATCTTGATTATTACTCTATGCGGGCACATCTCGCCGCTGCACACCGGCTCCCCGTCCTCAATCCTTGGCTTTATCTCGCTTGACATTCTGACACCCCTCCCTGCGTAGCCACTGTGGTTCCCCCCACGGGTCCGACTCTCTATGCAATTTCAATGCCCGGCGCTCTTTCCATCGCACGCATACCCCGGCACCGGAGCGCAAGACTACCAACCAACGGCAGCGCCGTTTGCACGTCGAGCTGTTCATGTTCGCCCCTTACGCTCTCGCCAAAGCCCGTGACAACCTAGTCCACGTTTTGCCTTTTCTAATCAGACAAATCGCTTGTTTTGTGACGTTATATTTAGACGCCAAGAGGGTCGAAGTATCGGACGATTCCAATATTTCAACAACATCATGCTCTGTCAGTTTATGTCTCGGATGCTTTTCTCCATATAATAGCGTTCCGTGTATACTCTTTCTGGCCGTGTTTTTCTTGGCGCTCTCATATACGAGATTATCCAATCGGCAGTTTCTTTTATTTCCGTCAAGGTGTGACACTTGAAGCCCAGCGGGGCATTCTCCTACGAAAGACAAAAGAACAAGTCGATGGACGAGCAAGGTTGTTTCCGTGTTGTCCCTGCATAAAATGGCATGCAAGTAACCGCTTCCTTGCTCGTTCTGACTCAATTTTCGCGGCTTGTCGTACTTCGAATACGCGTTTCCATTCCTATACGTTGTCCTATAGATTTCTCCTTCTTCTGTTATCAAATAGTCAGGGTATCCCGGTATTTCGACAATCCGCATCTAGTTTCCCACCTGTTTTGACGCTGGTACATTACTCCCAAACTGTAGCCGAGAAAAATCCAAACCGTTGATCAAAATATTAATTTTCTGCCCCGTCGCTCCCGTGGCCTTCTCGTCCATGCGGTCCAATTCCGCGTTGGCGCGGGACATCGCGTGCATCGCTACGCCGATGCCGTCGCCGCAACGTGCCGCGAGGAGGTCCGCCCACCAGTCGAGCGCGCCGTCACGGAGGCGGACGAGCTTCGCCCTAACCTCCGCGTCGGTGTAGGCAACCGTCGGCGAGTGCAAGCCGATGGCCTGCGCCACCGTGGGGTCGAGCATCATGGTAGATCGCTTGCCACGCCGTTTCGGTTGCCCTGCCATCGAAGTCCCCTACTCCCCCTCGCCCCATCCTACCAACGATCCCACGCGAGCGCAACGGCGAACGCGAGCCAGGCGCAGACCGCGAGGAGGTCGAGGAGGGAGATTGAAGCGCTCATGGTTTCAACTCATACCAACGGCAACCCGTCGCACTCGTCGTCTTCGGTCGGCAACGGGTCGTTCGAAATCCACCACTCGAACATCTCTTGCCATGTGTCGAACTTCGCGGAGCCGAACCACTCCCGGCCGTCGCGCTGATTGCTACCAACGCGGCGTTCCCAAATCGCCTTGAACGATTTCTCCCAAAGACGAGCGAACCGAGGCCAACGCGCGAAATCCTCTCGGCGTCGACTCGACATCGGGCAACCGATGCACCCGAGACGCTTGAACCCTTCGTCGTAGAGTGAGCAGTAAGCGATCTCGCGGCTACGGATGTACGCCCACACGTCGTCATCGGTCCAAGAAATGATCGGATTGATTGCCCACTCGCCCGTCCTCTTGTGCGCCGTGACTTGCTTCCAGGCGTTGCGACGTCGCGGAGATTCGGCGGCGCGGATTCCAAGTATCATTCGACGTCCGGCTGGCGTCCGTGTCTCTTTGTACTCCTCGCAGCACCACCGATTGCGCCGCGTCGGGAAGCCTTTGACGGTGGACATGCGCGAGAAAAAGTTACCGTGCGGCGAGTGCTCCCACGACACGTCCGGGTGCTCTCGCTTGATGAACTTGCACAGTTCTGGTGGGTCGATAGTCGTGACGTTGTAGTGCCAATCGACAGCGACACCGGAGCGCCGCGCGAGTTCCTTGATGACGACCGAGTCCTTGCCGCCACTGAAACAACCATAATACGGCGCGTCCGTCGGCGCGAACGTCTGAAGGCATAGCACCGCAGCGCGCTCTAGTTCGTCCAGCGTGACGCCGCACCGGTCCAGTTTCATCTGCTCAGTCATCGGGCGACCTTTACATCGAAATATCCCGCCACCGCGTCAATCGCCTCCTGTAGTCCGTGGCACACGACCGCCATGTGCCCCGCCGTCGCGAGGTATGACAGCCACTCCGTCTGCGCCGGCGACAGCCGCCCCTTGTCCGCCTTCAATTCAATCCACAGGCCGTGGAAGCCCTTGCGCGCCGCCGGCCAGCAGATGTCGGGGACACCAGCTCTCACACCCATCCGCTTGCGGCGCAGCCCCGCTTGCGGCGTCCTCGCGCCCGCCGGGTCGGTGGCGATGTAGCGGCCGACGTCGGGATAGGCGCAGGCGATGACGTCGCACCAGCCGACGAGGGCGACCTGGATTGCGTATTCGGGGTGGTTCATCGATGCGCCCCGCACTCGTCGCATTTGTTTTCGAAATTGACGGACCCGCAATATGTGCATGTCCATGCACGTCCATGAATCCATCCGATGTTCGTCAATTCTTGGCCTGCTTTCAATAAAACACAACTCGCGTTATCTTGAGTTTCAATTGAAAATTCAATCTTTCTCGCTCTGTCAATCCAGGCTGGCATCACTCCCCCGCCTCCAATTTCGCATGAATGGCCGCCACGTCCATCAGTGGGAACCGGAACCGCAGATCGCCGCGCAGCGCCCGCACCCACCGCCCCCACAGCGCCGACTTCGGTGCGACGATCCACTGTCCTCCCTGCCCGCCCGTAGCCGACCCCTGCCCCATGAACCTCGTGACATACGGATTTTTCGTCGTGTGACCGGATCTGTCGTGCGCGTCGACCTGGCAGTGTACCGCGCCCGCACGGCAGAGCGCATCGCGGAGCATGTCCGCGAAACCTCCGTCCCCGCCGACGCCGGGACCGGAACCCGTTGAACAACAGTAGAGCGCTACGCGGACGAACGGGCACCCGCGGGCGAGTTCGGCGGCCAGCTCGTCGACGTGCGGCAGGCTGAACCCGAATTGAATCCCCGTGCGCCAACCGTGCCCGAATACGGCGAGGAGTGTGGGGGCGACGGCGTGGACATCTGCAAGCACCACTGCGCGCATGGCGGATTTCGTTGTGTGGTTATCGGCGTCGCTTTGCCAGTCGAGCGGGTTGACGCACGTGACGAACGCGGCGCGCTCCGGTTGAAACGCCCCGGTGGCGTCCTTTTTGCCGGGTGAGTCGTACATCGGAGCGATTGTTAGTGTTCTCATGGTATCCTCCGTTCCGCAATTTCGAATTTGTACACCCAAACCCACGACTCACGGTCGCGCTCCCACGCTCCGGAACCGTAGAGTTTGGCCCAATACGCCTCGAACACCTCGCGCGGAGAGGCATCCGGAAACAGATGTGTCCGCGTAATCCAGTGCATCATACCTTCGTCGATTGCATCCACGTCCGTAATCTTGCCGAGCCGTTCCGCGCGGACGGACTTAATCCACAGGACAAACGGAGCGAGCGCGGCGGGCATGATGCGAGCGGGGTTGTACTGGAGCCCCGCGTGCTCTCC
>Ga0265297_10011151_pt1 | contig 11070 bp, 24 predicted proteins | sample Munlanlwell13791_FD_192502 | JGI IMG/M metagenome (GOLD analysis project Ga0265297, IMG submission 192502) | Leachate microbial communities from a municipal landfill in Southern Ontario, Canada - Leachate well 137-91 | ecosystem: Engineered > Solid waste > Landfill > Unclassified | place...
ATATCCTTCAAAAGCTATGTGGGTCATTCTCTTGAATTGTCCATTAGCATATCCAGCGAATGAATGATAAACTTGTTTAGTTACAAATAAATCTCTATTCTTTAATAGAAGATCTCCTTCCTCTGATATCCAGATATAGTCATTTTTATCTAACCACAAAGAACTAAGCACATTAGGATTCCCCTTAACCATTAAACCCATATATTTTCTAAACTCATATATAACTATATCCCATTCATCTTGCTTAATTTCTTTAGTGCCCCTAGAACCATACTGTTTTAATCCATAATAAAATTTTTGAGGAGGAATACATACACAAAGTACATCTTTATCATCTATGCTGTTAGGATTTGTATTAGGCATATAAGTACCATGAGTTATAGACCCACGATAGCAAGTTAATATACTCCACTTACTTAACTCTGGTTTTTCTTTCAATAAGTCTTTTGGTAAACTCATATAATATTATTTCACCTTCTCCCATTTTTCTATTTCACCCTTTACTATTCTAAATAAAAGATGAACCTTGATTGTTTTTATCCTCATATCAGCACCGCAAGCATAATATAAATTAGTAGCATACTGTTTTAAGTTTCTTTTTAATAATTTCTTCTGTAAATGTCTAAATTCATACTCAAGCTGATCTTTAGTCACATTTATTTTAGGAAGCTTTTTATAAGGTAATAATATAGAGGTATCAAACTTATCATCCTTCACCATTCCTCTTTTCTTTAATTCTTTATATATTCCCCATAGATAATTTGATAAGTATTGTTTCGCTTTTTTTGTGGCCTTGAACCTGTTCAACTGAGGATGGTTGTAGTAAGGGGTTTTTATTGATTGCTTACCCCACAATGATTTTCCAGTTTGACTTTTGCCAATATAACTATCAATTATAGCATGACTCCCTTTAATTAATGCTCTCAGCCCAATTTTTCCCTCATTAAAACACCTGGATAAGCCAATATCGTCTAAGTAGGTTGTGGATAGGGACCATAGCCTCATATTTAAACTCTCCTATTTTAACCCCAAAAATTCTCTTTTTTTCTTTAAATACTTCCTCATCCTTTTCTCATCCCAATCAACCATATCTGTGCAGTTATCAATAATATCACATAATTTTACAAGCCATGCCTCTTTAGATTTTATGGTAAATTTTTTGGTTATAGGATCTTTAGTTACTTCTTTTATCAAAGATAAAACTTTTTCACCGAACTGTTCTTTTATGTATTCTTCTTTACAGCTAGTATCCTCTAAAATATCATGTAATATGCCTGCAATTTGGGTTGTGGGGCTTGCGCCCACTAAAACCAAAAGTAAATGAACATTTAAGATATGGCAAGAATAATCTCTGCCATCACTTCTCTTTTGTCCTTTATGATATTTTTCTGCCAAGAATACTGCTTGTATTACTTTTTCATATTCCATGCTTCCATCCCAAAATATTATATCAAAACTAAACTTATTGTCAAGTATTATTTATATTTATTTGTTCGCCCTTCTAACTTACTTTTTTTATATCCATAGTTTTGCCCATAAAACTCGCTATTCCAAATATAACCACAATTGTTACATTTCCAGTGTATATCATCCTCAGGCCTCATTGCTTTTATTTCTAACATACCGGAATACGAATCGTAGTCCTTGCTATGACAGCTGGGACAACAGATATCAAAGCCTTTGTTTATCTTCAACTTTACTTCTTCCCAAACCTTCTCATTCTCTTTATTATAAAATGCCTCAAACTCATTATCGTTCATCTTTTTTACCTTATTAATATCAAAACCTCTTAACTCGATTATTTTTTCTCTTTGTATTCTGAGCTCTTTTTGCGAGTCTTTAAGTTTTATATTTAACTTCTTATTAAATGCTTTTCGGGAAATGAGTTTCGGGATCTTAAATAAACTGGCCAATAGACATATAGGTAAGGATAATATAGCAAATATTATAAATACTATTAGTATTGATAAACATAATAGTTTTATAATCAAAAGTTTTAATTTTAAAATAATTTGATTTGATACTTTATTTTTTTTCATCTTAAATTGAATATTCTCTCAATCATGTCTTTAAATTCATCTACAGCATTATTGAACCCGAAATTCTCCCAATCCTTAACTGTCCTGCACTCTATCAATTTTCCTGTTAACTTTAAATCTTTACTACTTAATAAACAAATATGTTCTTTCTTTTTCGGCATTTCTTCTAAAAGTAATTGCTTTAAAGAAAGAAGAGTCCGATTTATATTTTTATATTTTTGCTTTTCTAAGAAAATACTTATCTCGTATAATTTTATCAATATTTCTTTGGCATTGTTTGTCTTTGCTTTACTCATATTTTATCATCTCTCCTTAATAATATTTCTTCCTCAAACAACAACTCTTCCTTATATCCGCAACCAAAGTTTAAGCAAAACATTACACGCCTTCTTTTATTGTCTTTCTTCCTAGTATAGCACTTAATAACCGCTGAGTTCTCTTTACAGTTAGGACAAAATTTTAGCATTTAGCCCTCTATGTATTCCTCTATTTCTTTTAAAACTCTAACTAGAGCTTTCTCTAAGATTTCTGTATCACCCAACCAGTCCTTATGCTCTATTAAAGATCTCAAATTATCTCTAATAGTACATAACTCTTTCAGCGTTCTTTTTTCTATTTTAATTTCCATTTCTTCCACCCTCTTTAAATATATCATAAATAAACTTATTGTCAAGTATTATTTTTTTTAATCATCTCTCTTAGGGTTCCCTCTTTGTGCTGATTATAATAATATTGCATTGAATTCCCGTTCTCATAAGCCTACAGAAAGTTGACAAGCAACTTTTTTGTTATGTTCTTCTTTCATCAAAGACCACTGAGCATTGCTACTCTGTAATTTATCTTCTCCAGAAGCGTTAATTCCCGCAGAACTTGCGGTATTATAATATTTACTTAAATTAATTGCCGCATTTAGATCTCTATTATGTCGTGTACCACATTGAGAACAAGTCCATTCTCTGTTAGATAAGTTTAAATCTATTTTTTTAAACTTACAAACATTACATAATTTAGATGAAGCAAAAAATCTATCCGCCAAAACTAATTGAATATTGTTCCATTTAGTTTTGTATTCAAATTGTCTTTTAATCTCTCCAAAAGAACTATCTGAAAGGGCTTGTGCTAAATTATGATTTTTAATCATATTAGAACTTAATAAATCTTCTATAACAATTGCTTTAGGTTGTTTATCCACTATAGCAGTCGTCATTTTATGGATATTATCTTTCCTAATATTACTAATTTTAAGATGTAGTTTGGATAATTTCTTCTGCTGTTTCTTTCTATTATTGCTTCCTTTAACCTTCCTACTTAGCCATCTTTGTTCTCTTTTTAATTTCTTTAAACGATTCTTATATGCCTTCGGATTTTTAAATGTTAATCCTTCTGAATCTACTGCTAAACTTTTTATACCAACATCTACACCTATGATTTTATCCGAATTATTATTTGGTAATTCTAATTCTTTTTCTATAGAAACAGATACAAAATATTTATTAGCTTGTTTTGATACTGTTACAGATAAAATATGATCATCTTTAGGTATATAATCTTTTTCTTTTAATCTTAAAACCCCCAATCTTGGAAGTTGTATTGTATTATTGGTAATATGTGTTGCACCTGTAAGCCTAAAAGACTGTTTACTATCTCTTTTTGATTTAAATTTAGGATAACCAATTTTTTTTCCTTTTTTAATACCTCTAAAAAAGTTTTGAAATGCTTTATCTAAATCCCTTAAGCTTTCCTGAAATACGCATTTTGAATAAGAATATGCCCAATTATATTCAGTTTTCTTTAATTTATTGAATTCTTTGTGTTGGCTTATCGCACTCGTAGATTTTTTTTCTTTTTCATAAAGTTCTTTTCGTTTAGCTAAACCCCAATTATATGCAAATCTAGCTCCACCAAAAAACATATCTATTTTTGATCTTTGTTCATTATTCAAATCTAATTCTGTTTTATATGTAATATTAATTTTCATTTAAGAACATTATTTTAGTTTTTAGCATTATATCCCCGCATTATTCTATCCAACTTTTCTTTAATAACTCTATTAGGTTTTTTAATAAGATCTTCTTCATATCTATAAATCGTCATCCAACTTATCCCAACCTTACTTGCTAAATCTTCTCTTGATAGATGATATTTATTCCTGAATTCTTTTATTGTCATATTATGCCTCCTTATCAACCTTCAACAAAAGTATAACATATGTTTAACACCTTTGTCAAGTTTTTTTTCATCTTTTCTAAAAGTATATCCATCTTTACAAAAACTCAAGTATTATTTATGTAATTTTTCTTCTTCCTTAATATATCTTTTAATGTTCCCTTCCTATGCTCATAAAAATAATACCCGCTGCTTTTCCCCCATCTCTTAACCATCTCATCTAAGGTAAAACCATATAATTTCCTATATTTAGAAACTTTTTTAATCGATCTTAAAGCCTCGCCAAAACATTCATTGCATAAAAGCTTTAAATTACTTAGGTCATGGTTATCCCTGCTACTATCGATATGTTTGACTTTATTCGCGGGCTGTTTGCATTGCTCACAGCGCCCTTTCTCTTGGTCTATCTTTATCAGCCTGTTCTTTTTTAATCTATAATGATCCTTATAATACGCTATCCACCTTTCCACATTACATTACGTTTACCTTTAGGGGAATATTTTATGTTATCGGCAGGCAGGCCTCTTTTAATCTTGTTCTCATGATGATGACAATATTTTTTGGTTGTTTTTTTATTACACCCATCAACTTCGCATTTTTTTAATATACCGAAAGGCGAGCCCCACCGCAAATTATTTTCATAATGGGCATGGCAATAGCCTTTGGCATAGTATTTTTTGGTGCAGTTGGATATTTTACATTGTTTTGTTTCAGGATTTATCTTCATATATTTTTACCATTTTTAAATATTCTAAAGCTATCTTCAACCCGGCTTTAAGTCCCTTACCATACAAATCATTAAACCCTTTTTTATTGCTGTCTTTTAATTCAACAGAAATTATTCTATATTCATCTTTAATCTTTTCTTTTGCTTCTTTTAAAGTCATCTTTCCTCCTCTTTTAATAACTCAATCCTTAATGTTAATACACCTGAGCCAATATATATTCTTTGAGGCTTGTAGGCATTAGATGAATTAGCCACCAAACATTCCTCTATACTACAATGTTTAAAACCAAAATGCTTAGCCAATATTTTATTTAAGTCATTAACCGTTAGTTCTCTTGTCTCTTTTAGAAGTTTTTGTTTAGGAGTATCTTTTACCTCTATTACGACATCAAGATCGTCAAAATCTTTTACTTTCAATAATACCCCTTCCGTTAGGTATCTTTTTTCACCACTAAAGTTATCTATAAAATATTTTAATTTACCTTTGATTAAGGTTTTGGGGGGCGAGTTGAGAGGCGCGGGACGCAAGTTGTCTAATGTTTTGTTTACCATATTTCGTATAATATTAATATCTTCAATTATTTTATTGTTTCTATCTATAAGTGAATCAAAAGATCCGTGAATCTCGGTATTGGTATTGTTCACCGCCTCTATAACCTCATTTAACTTATCTCCCATATCTTCCATGCAATAAGATCCCCCGAACTCATCAATATTTCTTTTTTCCAATGGTTCTATTTTTTTCATTTTTTACCTCCAATTAAAGCTAATCTCGCTGGGATTACTTTAGTTGTGTTGCAGTTATCACAGCACTTGCCTTTTTTTAATGGTTCGGCATTAGAGCCGCGGGACTGAGAACCTTTTTTCTTAATTTCTTTTTTACAGATACAACATTTCATTTGTCCTCCTTAATCTTAATCTCGTTTTCATTATAAAACTTTATTATCTTAGAGGCCAGAAACTCGGCGCACTCAAGGTGTTGATTGTAGCCAAAGGCTTTAATATAATCACCGCTGCTATAACCTTTATAAGGTAAATCTCCATTCATAGAGATATATCCTTCTTTACCATTTATAAAATATCCTTTCTTGCCAATTTCGATAGATAAAGGTATTGAAGAAGCTGTAGAATGTTTTGTCATAACTAAATTCTCTTGATCACAAAAATCTTCAATATATTTCATAAATTTTTCAATCTGTAATTCATTCATTTTTTTCCTCCAAAAGTTTTTGAGTTCTCAAACAATACAATTTATCGTTCCATATGATATTTTGATACAAAATTAAACTTTAAAAAGCCTAACTCATAATACCAATTTTTCCCCATAGAGTTATCAATAGCAATCCTGATCTCAAATATTTTAAAATATTGAGCATACCTATGGAGTATACATAATCTAAATTGAAACCAACTCACAAAATCAATTATCATCTCTCCCCTCCTCTTTATAAAACCCTACACAATGTTTTGAGATACAATCTATACAAGGATATTTATTATATTCTACCCTGACAGTCAAAAACTTTACCGCAATCTGGACACTTATGTTTGTGTTTGTTGTTCATTCCACCCGATAAAATTATAACACTTACTGTTTTCATTGTCAAGACTTATTTAAGATATTTCTGGGAAGGGGCTCGGGGCGCGGGATCAGGGGCGTGGGACCCTCAAAAAAGCCATCTAAAAACAGTTTTTAAAAAGAGGCAAAAAAGGGGTAAATATTAAAAAGGTTGTCAAGAGAAAATTAATATTGGGAGTGTCAAGATGAATTTAACGCAAAAATGAAATTTCTAATATAGTATTGATTCTTGCTGTTTTATCTTTTCGGGATTTTCGACCCCTTTTTTGATCTTTTGGGCGATGATTTTTGCAAATTTCTAATATAGTATTGAAAATTGACTTTTTGATCTTTTTGCACTTTTGCACCTCTAATTTGATCTTTTTGGGCTTTTTTTGGCTAAAAAGTGGCAAATTTCTAATATAGTATTGAAATTTGCGATTTTTTATCTCTATTTCAAAGCTAATTGACAGTTTGTGCTACTTTTTGGCGAAGTTTTCCATTAATTTCCACTAAATATGAGTTTTGAGAGAGGTTAAAATGTGGCTTAAAAATCCTTGTTTTTGAAAAAATTTTCAAAAGTCGTGAAAATGGGCGAAGTTTTCCATTAATTTCCATGTTTGCATAAACTTTTGGAGGGGGTGTTTAAAACTCGATTTTTTTAAAATCGTGGGGAAAAAATTTTTGGAAATCCATTAACTTTTAATGGAAAATAGTGGAAAACTTTGTATAAGTTATTGTGGCTAAAGCAGTTATGGACATATATTATGTTAACTTTTGGACTTTTTTTTGGTTTATAAGTTGTTGAAAGAGAATGAGTTATGAATGTTGTTTTTATCGTTTGTAAGTCATTGAAAGAGAATGAGTTATGAACGAAAAAATTAGGGCATTTTCGTTTGTAAGTTATTGAAACTCTAAGGGTTATACAAAGTTTTCCACTAAATTTTTGAAGTTTTCCACTAAATTTTTTTTCTTGATAAACCATTGAAAGAGAAAGAGTTATGAACGAGAGTTTTATAAGTTATTATGGAATAAAGAGTTATGACTTTTTAGGTATGTGGGTAAAAGTTGAGAGTTTGTGCTATTTTTGGGGTGAAAAAAGGCTCGAGGAAAGGGTGAAAAATGAGCTCAAAAATAGACTATTATAGACTTAGATGGAAAGTTATTTTTTATGATCTTTTTTCTATCATTTACTACTATTGAAATATAGTATTTATCTCTTTTTGCTTTGAACAAAGTGCATGTTTTTATTCTACCTTCAAATTTTTTGTATAACAAAGCGTTGATTTTGCCAATTTTAGGAAAGCTTATTTTGCCGGTTTTAAAATCAAATTGTACTTCTTTGAGCTTAGGTAAATAATTTATGAAAGTGAAGCAAGAAGGTTCGGATTTTTCTTTTTGATATGTTTTTACTTTTCTATTTAGAATCCAATCATAAATAAACTTTCCGCACTCAAAGTGTTTGTTTATTGAAGTAATTTGTTCTTGGTTAGGATATAGACGATATTTATATACTTTTACCATTACTTCTATTATATAAGGTTGTAGTTGGTAAGTCAAGGGGATAGGGGCGCGGGACCAAAACACCTAAAAGAAAGATTTTTGGAGAGGGGCTCGGATTTTTTAAGAGACCTGAATAGAGAAAGTTGGTCGGATTATTGAGAGTAGCTGAAAAAAGGAGAGGGGCTCGGAAAAAAGAGATCACCTGAAAAGATAAAATCGCTCGGAAAAAAGAGATCACCTGAAAAGATAAAATCGCTCGGAAAAAAGAGATCACCTGAAAAGATAAAATCGCTCGGAAAAAAGAGATCACCTGAAAAAGGAAACATTCTAATAATGATATATTACTCTTCATATATAATACCTCTATTTGATAGCCTGTATTAATTAAGGCCTTGTTTCTTGGCTGAAGGCGTATAATTATGGCTAAAGCCGGCTAAAAGCTAAATAAGGCTATTTATGGCTTTAATTGCTGTATTGTATAGCAGTTGTTAACCTAGCTGTACTAATTAACAGTTGTTAACCTAGCTGTACTAATCTATATTATCTTCTAGTTTTGCGAGCATAGAGGTTGTAAGACTGTTATGAAAGCCTTTCTGGCTGAAATAGTTGATTATTAATGTTGAGATAGTGTTGCGGGTTACATAATCACTGTTCTGATATAAGAGCTGCATATTGCGGGTAAACTCTTCATCTAACAAACAATCCACTTTAAACATATAGCACCTCCCTGTATTAAAAAATTAATTAATTAATTAATTATATTATATTTCTATATAAAAAAAGTGATTTAGGCGTTTTTTTTCTTTTTCTTTTTCTTTTCTTCTTATAGATGTTTTTTATTATATAGGTTTTGTAATACTTGACAATAATAGTTGACACTTACAGACTAAGTTTTTATTAGATTTCAAATTAAACATAGCTTATATATTTTTTCTAATGATTTCTCACAATCTTTAGGTAGATTATTAAGATCTAATTTTTCACAATCACCTCTAAACAAGAGTAAGGCTTGCCAGTCTTTGTTAGTAAGCTTAGGTGAAATGGAAAAGAAACAAGTAGGGCAAGGCCATCCATTGTGTTGTATATTACAGAATGTCTTTTTATAAAGAGCTCGTTTTAATTTTAGTTTATTCACGAAAGCAACCTCCCTTTTAGCTCGGTTTTTAAAAACTTACCGATAGTTTTCCTGGCTATGAAATATCTTCCCTTTCTCTATATAGCTGGTAAATATCACCGCTGGGTTGCCGTATACCTTTGAGGCGATAGAGTTGTCGTCTTGGACCCAGCCTATATTGGCGGTATCCCAGCGATCACCATAGAGGTTAAAGCCTTCTTTTAGATGGGCGTTGAGTAGCCTTTCTTGCTTTTTCATTTTTAAGCCTCCTCGGTTATTCTTTCCATATGTTTACATATATTCTCAATATATACTTTTGTTTTAGCTAATCCCTATACAAAAATATATTCTAGATCAACACTACCTTTTATATTATCATCCCATACAAGACCAGAGCTAAAGTCAAATTTCATTCCTCTTTGTGATGTAGTTCCCATTAAATACTCGGCATTGTGTTGTTGATAATATCTCTTTTGTTGAAAATAAGAGCAAGAGCTATCAGATAAAAGATCCCTTTCTTCTTGCTTTTTATCTCTTATTTTTTCATACCCCTGCATTATCTCTTTTTCTTTAGGTGTTAATGGTCTCTTACCTTTTCCATAAATTCTAAATCCATTCTCGGTAAATTCTAATAGGCTTGCTTTAGGATACTCAAGCCATGATTTTTTGCTTTCTGGTGTTTTAAAAGCGATACCATTACTTTGAATATGTATGACTTCTCTTTCTTCGTTGATCTCTTTTCCAAAGCGTGATTTTAGAATAACTTTAGTCCCGGGTGTAAGTTTTCGTTTTAGATCTGATAATGTTTTCATATTTTGCCTCCTTCTACTTTTGCAACGGCTTCATTTATTAATGAATAAATCCCGCTTAATAAGTCGGGATTATTCATTTTATAAATGTTTAAATATTGCTTGCATACCTTTAATAAATCTGGCGCATTTGCTATTAGTCGGGCATTAGCTTCCCAGTCCCTTTCAGTTTCTATACTTAATACACAAATATCCCTAGCGCCTGCCATGATTACGCCCTTGTCGCCTTCGTCAATTTTCCATTCTCCTTGAGTGTGTTTCATTTCCCTGCCTCCTTTTATTTTCGCTCGGTTTTTCATTCCTTCCTGAATACTATTTTTTTTTATTCTCAAAATACCTTAGCCATAAACTTTAATACTTCAATTCCTTTAGCATACTTCTGGAAGGTGCTTATTTGCTCTTTAAATACTCTGTCGGCTCTCTTTAGACTAAATTTATACTCTGATCCTAATACTAGGATAAAGATAAACACTGCTGCAATTAAAAATATAGCAAATTTAAATAGTTGGTTTATGAAATGCTTAAATAGTCTTTCCATAATACCTTCCTTTTTCTTTTTCATTTTCTCACCTCCTTTAATTTTTCTGATAATTCTTTTCCGGTATGCTTTAAATAAGCCTCTAACATTCCCTGGCCGTAGTCTTTTAAAATTTCGTTTTGTAATTCGTCCTCGGTTTTTATATTTATATAGATAGATTTTTTATGCGGATAATCTCTATATTTAACCTTAGCGATCGGCTTTCCTTGATGTTGCATTATATCTTTAACAAGAAAAGGCACCGCGCCGAAGAAGCCATCGGCATAAACTATTTTTCCTACCTCATGGTCGGATGGTTCAGATAGTTTTATGTTATAGTTCTCATTATTAGCTTTAAAGCCGGCTTGTTTTAGCTGTTCAATAATATTGTTAATTTCAAAGTCAAAGGCAAAGGTACAATGGTTGCCATTACGTCTTTTTAAGTCTTTTGATGTAAATTGCCAATAAGGTTTATTATTTATGGAGCTGTTGTCGTTTTCTATCTCAATTCTTTTAATGGTTAGCATAAGGCCTCCTTTTTTCGCTCGGTTTTTCAAGGGTTGCTGAATAGCGAGCTGTTAATTTTCCTGCTCTGGCTTGGCTCTGCCCTGCTCTGGCTTGGCTCTGCCCTGCCCTG
>Ga0265297_10011152_pt1 | contig 11070 bp, 11 predicted proteins | sample Munlanlwell13791_FD_192502 | JGI IMG/M metagenome (GOLD analysis project Ga0265297, IMG submission 192502) | Leachate microbial communities from a municipal landfill in Southern Ontario, Canada - Leachate well 137-91 | ecosystem: Engineered > Solid waste > Landfill > Unclassified | place...
GAACGCGGGCGCGGGGAGCGAAACGTCCTGGGCGCTTACACTGGACGCGGACAAGCTCCCTAAAATCCACCTGGCGCGCGGGACGTTGCGACAATACGGGGTGGTGGATGAACTGGGCGAAATGTGCATGGCCGTGCCGTCGAGCGGCTGGAACGCCTATGACGAGACCTTGCTAGGCAAGGAACTGGCTTTCGTGCCGTCCAACATCGGGCCGCAGGGGTCGTATAGGAATCGTTCGCAGGCGTGCACCTACGGTCATGTAGGTTTCAGCCTCGCCGACGTGTCTGCCGTGGACGCGGCCGGCATTGCCGCCGCCGCAGCGGACCACTCGCTGATGATACGCAACTGGCATTGTAACACTACGGCGAATGCGAACTTGTGCATCGACGAGATCGACGCCTGCATCGCAGCGGGCCTGAAAATCATAACTATACGCGACCTCTTGACGGGAAATTTATGAGAGGCGGCGGATTTGAGCGGATTTGCGAATTACGGGTGAGGAACAAAGTGCGAAAGTGCGAAGGCAAAGAAGTGCGAAAGTGCGTTTGAGCTCCGCACTCCGCACTAACGAGTTTTAGGCATGGGCGAACCGACCATATATGTCGAGCTGGACCAGGCCAAGTTCCAGGCGGCCGTGCGCGAATTGGCTGAAACGCCCGGCGGCATCGAGCGGGCGATAACCCGGGCCGTCAACGACGTGGCCGAGATGGCCCGCACCCAGGTCGTCCGCTACGTCACCGGCGAAATCAACCTGCCCGCCGGCCAAGTGCGGACGCGCAACACCAAACTCGCCCGGGCGCGCCGCGGTCAATCCGAGGCGATGGTGAATGTCATGGGCTACCGCGTGCCCATCACCCCCAAACATTTCGGGGCCCGCAAGGGCCGGCGGGGCGGAACTTACCAGATTCGACGCGGCGGTGGTCGAACATTCGTGCCGGGGTCCTTCTTGCAAACTATGCCCAAGACCGGACATCGGGGACTCTTTAAGCGTCGCGGCCAGCCGCGGTTGCCCATCGCCGCCCTGCGCGGGCCGTCCGTGCCGCACGTGCTGGAAGGAGTGCAGGAGTTCGCCGGCGGCGCGTTCGAGCAACTGATGAGCGAAAAGCTCCAGGAACGGTTTGATGCGCACGTGGGCTTGATGCTGGAGAAGAAGGGATAAGCAAGTGCGGAGAAAAGTGCGGTGAAAAGTGCGGAACAAAGTGCGATGAAAAGGGCGACTCCGCACTTCGCACTCCGCACTTCTTTGCCGACGCACTCCGCACTAATTGAGGTTGGGCAATGGCAGAACCCATAGTCGAGCTTATCGCGGCGAACCTGGCGGCGGCCATAACCAACGCCCTGCCCGCCATCCGCACGGCCGCGGGGCTGACCAGCGCCGAAGGCGCCGTCGAGCGGCCCAAACGGCTGGTCGGCGAGAGTCGGCCCGCCCACGGCCTGATCGTCATCGCCCAGGAGGACATGCCCCGCGCCGGCGACCCCGATTACCCCGGCAACCCCAACGCCGTCGGCTACAAGCAGCCCTTTGGCGTCTACTGCGGCTACCGGCCCGGCGACGACGCCACCGTCGCCCTGGACACCATGCTCAACCGCTTCGCCGCGGCCGTGGCCAAGGCGATCATGGCCGACCCCACGCGCGGGGGCAACGCCATCGGCCCCGAAACCGAGATCGAGGGCGTCGAATATCTGCACGACGACCCCAGCGGGACCGCCTGCGGCGCGATGCTGCGCGTGGCCGTAACGTACCGAGTGTCGGAAAAGGATTGGACCCAAAAAGGATAGTAAACAGTAGGCAGTAGACAGTAGACAGGAACAGAAAACAGTAGCCAGTAGCCAGTTCCGAACCGGCTACCGTCTACCGAGTACCGGCTACCAACAACAAGGAGAAAACCATGCCAGTTTACGGACCATTAGCATCGCGGCGTAAAGTCATACTGATCGGACTGGAGAGCACGCGCGGGACGGCGGTCGTGCCCGCCATCCCCATCAAGGCCTTCGACCCCGTGCACGACCCCACCGCCCCCTTCATCGAGCGCAAGCCGATCTCCGCCGGCGGCGGGCACGACGTGGGCGTGGTGGGCGAACGTACGGCCAAGATCAGCTTCCGGGCCGAGCTCCGCGGCAACGGCAACGCCGGCGCCGCCGATCTGGACGCCGGGATCGCCGCGGCGCTGCTGGCCTGCGGCTGGCAGAAGTCGGCCGGCGTGTACAAGCGCCAGCCCGCCTGCACCAGCCAGCAGACGGCCACGCTCTACACCTACGAGGACGGCCGGCTCAAGGCCGCCTGCGGCTGCGCCGGCACGGCCCGCCTGGAAGGGGCCCCGGGCCAGCTCTGCTCGTTTACGTTCGATTTCGAGGGCGTCTGGATCGCCCCGACCACGGCCGCCCTGCCGTCGCCGGCGCACAATTCAACCGTGCCCCCGCGCTTCGCCGGGGCGGCGGTGACCGTCACCAAAGGCTCGGACGTGTACAGCCCGCGCTTCAGCCGGTTCGCGCTGAACCTCAACAATAAACTCGCCGCCCTGCGCGACCCGGAGCCGGCCGCGGGCGTGCTCTGCTATAGCGTGCCCGAGTGGGACCCGCAGTGCGAGTTCGACGCCGAGGCCGTCCTGGCCGCCGTGGCCGACGTCTGGGCCGAATGGCTGGCCGGCACGCCCGGGGCGCTGGCCATCCAGGTCGGCTCGGCCGCGGGCAATCGCATCGACATCGACGCCCCCGTCTTCCAGTACCGCTCCATCGCCGGCGGCGACCGCGACGGGCTGCAATTGGACAACCTGACCGGCCAGTGCTGCGTCAGTTCCGCACCCGGCGACGAGCTGACGATAACGCCGTCGTAGGAAGACAGGGATCAGAAGGCAGTAGGCAGTAGACGGTAGGCAGGAACGGAAGACAGTAGCCGGTAGGCGGTGGTCGGTTCGGAACCGGCCACTGACTACCGACTCCCGACTACTAATAGAACGGAGTTCGCAATGTTAGCCCTGGATCCCAAGCAAACTTTTCCATGCGTCCTTAACGCCGATCGGGCGACGGAGAGAATTCGCCAGCCGCGGTTCTTCCTGCGGGCGCTGGCCGGCGACGAGGCCCGCGAGTACCGCAAGTTCAACGACGACGACGCGCTCAAGGGCCAGGACTACCCGACCGTGCGGGCGGGGCTGTTGAAACAGCTTGCCGTGGTCTTGGTCGGATGGATCAATGTCCGCGACGGCAACGGGTTGCCGCTGGAATATAAACCCGAGCTGTTGAACCACGTGCTGACTCAGGCCGGGGTCGGGGAACTGTACTACGCCGGGCTGTTGTACTGCCGCGTCGACGAGGCCGACGTAAAAAACTGATCCTGGCCGCCGGCGTGGGCTGGGGCCTCTGCGGCGGCGGAGGCTGCCCCGCCGATCCCAAGCGGTGTCCCCGGCGGCCGAGCGGGGACGAGCCGTTGGAGATGCAGTGCCCCGGCTGCCGCGGACTGGAACTGCCGCCGGGAGCGACCTGCACGGCCTGCGGCGGCACGGGCCGGCTGGAGATAACCGGCTGCCCGCTGGAGATCGCCGGCGACGACGCCTTCGAGATGGTGGCCGCCGCGAGATTGGCCCATGAAAAAGGCCCGCTGCCGGTCGCCGGCGGCTGGCTGGACCAGGCGGAAACCTTTCGCCAGGGCTGCCGGGTGGTCTGGGACGCGGACGCGCGGTGGCGCCAGAAGAAAATGGTAGCCAGTAGACGGTAGACAGTAACAGAAAACGGTAACCAGTAGCCAGTAGACAGTAGCCGGGTTGGTACCGGGTACCGGGTACCGAGTACCGGCTACCGGGTATAAGCAACATGAATCCCAAACAGATAGACATCGTGATCCGGGCCAGGGACGAGGCCTCCGCCATCGTCAAAGAAACGCTGACGCGCTTCCGGTCCGAGGCCCAATCCATCAATCAGGCCATGCTGGCCGACGCCCAGGCCCAGGCCCGCAAGGTCGCCGCCTTGGCGGCCGAGGGCAATAAACCGGCGGCGGCCTGGGCCGCGGGCAAGTCCCGCGATCTGTACAACCGGGCCGTACTGCAAGGCGCGGTCGCGTCGGGCCTGCTGACGATGGAGGACCGCAACCGCGGAGGCACGGTCTTCGGCGGTCGGGCCAGCGACGCCGAGATCGGGCTCATCAATGCCCGCACATCGCTGGCGTTGTCATCGTATCGTCAGCGGGTCGATCTGGAGGACCGCTACTACGCCGCCACGCATACCTATCTGCAAAACTCCCTGCGCGAGCACGACGTCTATTACTCCCATCTGCGCCGCCAACACGCCGGCAACACGCAGATGCTGACCCTGATCGACCGGACGTATCTAGCCGAGCGCAACCGGATGCTCCGGGAAAACGTTGGCGGGGGAGGAGGGGGGGGAAGTGTTTTTGGCCGCCGTTCTCCACTGGCGTATACCGCGAGATTTATCGCTGCCGACATGGCGGGGCAGTTCTCCCCCGAGGCTGGCTATGCCCTGTCCATGATGGCGTCGATGGAACGTTACGGTATGGGGGTCGCGGCCGGCGCCGCGCTCATTGCCGGCGGATTTATAACCGCAGCCGGAGCGATTAAAGAGGGGTTGTCCGGGCTGGACGCAATGCAAAAATCTGCCCGCGAACTCAATGCGGAAATGCAACAATTCGTCAAGGCCGTCGCCATCCCCAAACCGACCACCCCAACCGGGTTGAGGATGGAGGCGGGACTGAATGTTCTGGACGCCCAGATCGCCGCGGCGGAGGCGAAAGTCGAAGGTTTGACATCGTCGTTTTACACCGGGTTTGCTGGCTGGTTCGGCGGCGGGGATCAGCCCACGACTGGCCATTCTACGGCCGAGTTGGAAGCGGCCAAATATCATGTAGCCATTTTACGGCAACAGCGCGAGGGGATAGGCGCATCGGCAGGAAGAGAACAAGAGAAACAGGCGACGATAGCTGCGGAGGAGGCGAAAAAAAGCGAAGAACAACGGTCCAGCGACAATATTGCTCGCTGGTACAAAGGCGAGCATGAGATTCGCATGGCCGAAATTCGCGCCGACTTCGACGGGTACGAACAAAAGCGGCGATTGTTGGAAGAACAGCATGACTGGGAAATTAAAGAGGCCCGAAAACACGGCGCCGACATGGGGCAATTGTTGCGGGGCCAGTTCCTCGAGGACCGGCAAGCCGCCCGCGAGAACCTTAAACAGCGAACGCAGGAATGGCTGACTTGGTATAAATCCAACCAGTCCGCCCGCGAGGCCGCGGAGATGGCCGAGGCGAATCTGCTCACGGATCAGGGGGCCAGGATGCAGGCCCAGTTCGCCATCCGGGCCCAGCAAGAAATGCGCGCGGCCCGCGACCAGGGCGTCGATCCGCAACTGGTCGCCCGGCGGCTGATGGCGGAGGCGACCAAGGAGACGCGGGGCCTCCAGGCCCAGGAGACGCACACCACCGCCCCGCTGCTGGAGTCCCGCTTCCTGCGCGACGCGGGCACGACCGCCGCCGACCCGCGCTGGGCGACCGCGCTGAATGAGACGGCCAAACAGGAAACGACCATCCTGGACAACATAGCGAAAATGATCCAGCAGGCGATCGCCGGGACGGTCGTGGTCAAGCCGGCGGAGATGTAGGAAAGAGAGTGCGAAAGTGCGTAGGCAAAGAAGTGTGAAAGTGCGAAAGTGCGTTTTTCTCCGCACTCCGCACTCCGCACTATTCACCGAACTCCGTCCCGGCGCGCCGGGACACTTCGCACTTTTGAGGTAACGCCATGAGCGCACGCATAGTATCCGAGGACTGGAAACGCGCCGTCGCCGACGAGGACCGGGCCAGCCGGTTCTTCAACGTCGAGACCGACGCGGCCGATGAGGGGCCGGTCGTCGCCCGCCGGGCCACCGGCCTGCCCTATAAAAATCAGCCCCACCCCAAGGACCCCTGGTTGATCTGCCAGGGCAACCGCCTGGCCTCCGTGGAAGGCCCCGTGTCGTTCGTCATCGAAAGCTATTACGCCAAACGCACCACGCCCACCGGCTCAGGCTCCAATGAGGGCAATCCCCTGGATTTCCGGCCCGTCATCCGCCAGACCTGGATGGAGATCATCGAACCGCTGGATTATGGGTTGGAAAACCTTAACCCCTTGAGTCAGAAGCTGCTGGCCAATTCCGCCGGCGACCCCTTCGACCCGCCGGCGACCGAGACGATATACGTCCCGGTCTCCGTCGTCATCCGCCCCGAGCCGACCTGGACGCTGGCCAAGGCGTTGCAATATAACGATAGGCTCAACTCCGACACCGTCTTCGGTTGCCCGCCGGGGACGCTCTGGCTGCGGTGCGAGGGTGAACAGCAGTGGTCGGGCGATTGGCCCTATTGGTCGGTCACGTATCAGCTCGCGTATCTCAGTTACGTCCTGGACGGTAAAAAAATCGGCTGGCAGCGGCGGTTCCTGGACCAGGGGTTCCGCCGCGTGGTTCAATCCGGTTCGACGGTTTCGCGCGTGCCCATTAAAGACCTCGGGGGTGGAGACACAACCGTTCCGCGCAAACTGGACGGCCAGGGCCGGCCCTTGGCCGAGGGCGCCCCCGCGGTGTGGATATTGCGGTACACCAAATGGGGCGTGCCCTTCGGGCCGCTGAGACTGCCGCTGTGAAAAACGGAATTCACCACAGAGGACACAGAGAAAAGAAGCGGTTGTTTTTTCTTTCTAAAAAATCTCCGTGATCTCTGTGGTAAAGGTTTAAGGAGAAAATCATGGCCAAGATACGCTGGATCGGCGGGGCGATAGCCGTCGCCCAGGTCGACACCGTCACCCCCGCCAACGTCGAGATCGGCGACATCTTCAAAATCACGCTCACCGACGACGCCGGGCACAGTTATCAGATCAGCTACACCGCCGCCGCGGCCACGGTCAAGGACGTGGTCGAGGGCCTAAAAGCCCTGGCCGTGGCCGCCAAGTCCGCCGGCTATTCGCCCTGGGCGGACGTGACAGTCACCGAGGATGACGCCAAGTGCACCATCGCCGCCGACGACGCCGGCGTGCCCTTCTACGTCGCCACAGCCACCGTTGACGGCGGCGGCAACAACACCCAGACCCTGGTCGACGCCAACATCACGCCCAATTCCGGCCCTAACGACGCCAAGACCGCCGCCAACTGGTCCGGCGGCGCGCTGCCGGTCGCCGCCGACGAGGTATCCATCGATCGGACCGCTGACAACATCCTGTACGGGCTGGATTTTTCGGCGGTCCTGCTGGCGCGATTATTGCTGCCGGCCAGCTTCACCGGCAAGTTGGGCCAGGCCGAAGTTCTGGGGGCGGGGTATTTCAGGGTTGGAGCCACGATCGTCAATATCGGCGAGCAGCCCGGCAGCGTGTCGCTGAACGGCTCGCCCCGGATCAAACTGGACCTGGGCGCCGACGCCAGCACCATCGTGGTGTACTCGACCTCGGCGGCCGCCGAGGAAAGCGACATCGGCCTGCCCCCGGTCCGCATCCTGTGCAACAACGCCGCCACCGTGCTGCACCTGAAAAAAGGCAAGGCCGCCGTGGCCGGCGAAATCTTTTCCGAAGTTTCCACGCTGGCCTCCGCACAGCAGAGCTGGACCGACAGCCAGGCCACCGACACCGAGCTTACCCTGGGCGAGGGCTGCACCATCCCCGAGCTGACCAAGACCGGCGGGTCGGCCGTGGTCAATTGCGCCTTGACCACGCTGACCCAGCGCGGGCAGGGGACCTGCGAGACCCGCGGCGCCGGGGCCGTGGGCGCAATGGCGATCTACGGCGGGACCGTCTATCCCAACGCCACCGGCCAGATCGGCGCCATAACCATCGACGGCGACGGCGCCACGGTGGATTTCACCCGCTCCACCCAGCCGCGCGAGGTGGCCAGCGACATCATCTGCCGTCTCGGCGACGTGGCCTTCGATCCCGACGTTGTCGCCGGACCCGGCTCGGCCGTGCTGGTGGTCCGCAGCGACGAGCCGGTGAAATACGCGGCGACCAAGGCGTAAAAACGTGTCGCGGGCGTCCCGCCCGCGAGGTTCAGAGGCGCGGGCGAGACGCCCGCGACACACATGGCCGAGGAAATGCGATTCCTGACGCCCCAGCAGGTCCGCCGGCTGGCGGCCGTGCTGGCCTGGTACGAGCGCACCGCCGACAATAGCCCCGGACCCGCCGCCCGCGGCCCCCGATACGGCCCGCCGCCGGAGATTTGGCACTGCCAGGTCGTGGCCACGGGCCCGGCGGGCGAGGCCGACTACACCGACGAGCGCTACTGGCTCAAGCGCGTCCGCCCCAACAACACCGACGGCTCGGCCGTCTCCGCCGCCACGCTGGGCGAATACGCCATCGACGCCGTCGACCGGGCCATCTTCAACGCCTTCACCGCCACCAATCTGGCCGAGATGGCCGCCCACTCGCACAACCTCAAGGTCGACGACCCCGTCACCTGCTACCAGTGGGCGGACAAGTCCGAGCCGTATGTGATGAAACGGTTTTTTGTGGCGGGGCCGTTCGGCACGGCCGAGGAACCTTATGCCATGCTCCCCGCTGATCGCAGTACGGTCGGGGCGCAAAGCGATACTTGGGATCGCGACGATCAGCCCGAGGGCAAGGACGGCGTAACGTGGTTGGGGCCGCGGGTGGTTTACGACAAAAGCGTGGCCGGCGCGCCGGTGCTGCGCGAGTACACACGGACGGTAACCTATGACAGCATGGGCGCGGTGATCGCTATTTCCGCCGAAACCGCGCGGGCGCTCAACACCCCCAAAGACTGCACGGAAGTGTAAAATGGTCGATGATCTGGCATTTGACCCGGCGACCGACGATCTGGTGTTCAGCCCCGACACCGATGATTTGGCGCTGAACTGCCACCCCTGGGCCAAGTACAAGCTCACGCCCTGCTATAAAACCATTTGTACCCATTTCTGTGTTCCTGCGGCCGCCGAATATTACGCCGTGGCAATTAGCGGCGTGATGGGTTGTGATTGTCGGGGAGGCCTGATTGGTCGCGTTAAAACGCTGCCCCAAGTCGGCGAGTGCTACTTTTTTATTAAGAACATACATGACGGTTCGGATTATTGCTTGTGGGATATAGATTCGGCCAGTTGCACAAACGTTTTTCCTTATAAAACGTATTCGGATGCCGCGTGTGAACACGAGACGGCTTCACTTTTTGCGACCATTGCCAATTGTTATTTACAGAGAACGCATGGCGCATGGGATTTAGAGGTCGTGGCCGCTTCCGGGAATATCCGTCCCTTTCACGGTCATATAGATACAAGTTCGACTGGCGGATGCGATGGCGTTTTAACATTCAACAACACGGTGGATTGTAACTGGTCTGCTGGTGTTAATTGGATACAGGGACAGGCAATACTTATCCCCGGTTCCGGGATCGGTCGCTGTCCCGGCGGCTCGGCGATCTACACTAATACCGATCTGTCGGCCTATGTCAATCCAAGTAAAGCGGTCTTGATCGCGGGCGTCTGTTACCTGGTCTCCGTGAATACCGACGCACATTTGCCCGATGGCGACGTTACGGTGACGGCGTCCTACAACACTTGTCCATTGTGCTGCGCGGGCTGATTTGATGGAATTAACAGCAGAACGAATGGCCGAACTTCGGCAGCGGGGGATGAAGGCGGCCTTGGCAGGCAAACCTCCACCTGGCGGCAGACCTCCCTTGGCGAACGTTCCGCCGGAGGCGATGGCCATCTGTCGCCAATGCCAGAAGCCCGGTTGTCCGAACGTGTCCTGCCGCGGTTGCGGCGGCGCCGTGGACGTCTATATTGTTATGTCCTGCCCGGACGACCCGCCGCGATGGTAAGCTTATCATTCCCTGCTGGCTACCGACTACTGCCTACCTTTCGACTTCGCTCAGGGCGGCCCGACTACCGGCTGGCAACGTGGTGGGGGTGTGTTCCTTGAATTGAGGTAGATCGTCCGGCAGACGGATGAGCTTGGATGTGTCGCCTTCCAGGGCGTAGACGTACCATGCTCCGTCGATAATGATATGTGATAATAATCCATATCTGCCATCGAACTCGACCAGCGGATATGCAATGATCTCCGAACTCAAACGTGGTCGGTGGTTCGCCATTCTTTTGGTGTAATCATATTGGAATAATAGGTACAGCGTCGGAATATCTTCCAGGACGACCTCCACGGGCGCACCTTCGGTCTGCAATCTTACCCTGATCTTGGTTTGGGTCGGATAGACTTTGAGTAGGCTGGCATCATGTGCATCTAGCCTGCCGATTCGCCCCACGCTCCACGGCGTAGAATTATTGGAGCCGGGACCGTTCAATCTTGGTGCCCACCATGCCGGATCGGTTTTCGCCCCTTCGTGGGCAAGTTCCTTGGTGATGCCTTTTTCCGTTTCCCTCGCGTGCTTTGTATAAAGATCGCAGTAATATCTCTTAATTTCCGCCGTCTTATAAGCAAAAACAGGAACTTGTCCTGCAAGACCGGGAACGGGGTGCGTGGTCGTACTAGACAATGTTGTCAGTCCCGTCGGGTTGGTTATGTTGGGATCTATCTTCCCCTCCATCACCCCTTGCAGGAACAGGCGGTTATGGTCGAACGCCCTGCGAAGAAAGACGTTTCGTTCTGCCCATTGTTTGACGGCGAACTCCCGGTATGCCTCCCATTCCGCCTGCGTCGGCAGGGTGGTCGGCATGGGAATAACGGGCATGGTAGTTAACGGAGGGCGATCTAATACGCTCTCGTAAGCGGCTGGTTTGGTTACGACGGAGGACGGCTTGGTTGTGGCGCCGCGGTTCCGCAGTTGGGCCATGCGTTCGGCGGACATGGGTTGGCCGGCCATCCCCCACGATGCCAGCAGCAGCACGGCCAGAACCATTGTCGATTGACGATTTACGATTTTCGATTTTAAGGGCCGCTTCATGGTCGTCTCCCTTTATTCTTGGGGTTTTGACTGTGTAGTCGTTTGTACGGCGGCGGACAATTCGCGGAACCATTTGACGTTTATTTCCTCTTCTTGCCCCGTGGGCGGATCCTTTGAAACGCTGCTTTTTGGCATCGATTCGTATTTTTCCAAAACGTAGAAAGCCTTTACCGGGACCCATTTCCCCTTCTCGAATGC
>Ga0265297_10011153_pt1 | contig 11068 bp, 21 predicted proteins | sample Munlanlwell13791_FD_192502 | JGI IMG/M metagenome (GOLD analysis project Ga0265297, IMG submission 192502) | Leachate microbial communities from a municipal landfill in Southern Ontario, Canada - Leachate well 137-91 | ecosystem: Engineered > Solid waste > Landfill > Unclassified | place...
GGGGAGTGCCTGCATTGCCCGTTCACGCGGTACTACCCGGCCCCTTCGCTAAAGAGGAGCAACTGGACGAAGTGGAGCGTTTGAACGGCAAGCGGATCCCCCACCGGCGCCGGGTCCCGCTCAGGAAATACGCTGGGGATTTGTAGGAGGTTAGTTACGGGTAGCTATGTAGTATCTCTCTCACCTGCTGGGCGAGATGGAGGTCTCGCTGGATGGAGCGTTGCGTTACCCCCAGATGGTGGGCTATCTCGGCTGTGTCAAACTGGCGTTTCCGGGGGCGGCCCGGCCCCCGGCTCTCCAGGAGTAGCACCAAATAGGCGAGGCGGGCCGCCCGTTGGAGTATCTGGACGTCCCGCCCGATGCCTAGCTGAGGATTGCGGCCTGGCATCAACTGACCTTAAGGAGGCCAGCGGCGGCTTTGCGCGCCCGGCGCATGTCGGTTGCCAACTCGCTCCAGACCTCATCAGCCATGCTGTAGCACTCCCCCCGGGTGTCCTTAGTCGCCTCATCCTCCGCCTCGTCCGCTGTGGGATAGACGAGGAGAGTAGCTATGTTAACAAAATTGCCATGCGACCAACGGATAACCGCCCGCTGCTCCTTGACCGCTTGCTCAATATCAGCCTGGGTAATCTGGTTGCCATCGCCGGTGTAATACGGTGCCATTGCAATCTCCTCTTACATGCCTGCCTCTCGGTCAGGACTTATTGTAGTATCATGTTAGCCCAACAAGTTACCGGGGTCGGGTTGGGTGAGGGAGGGTTTAGAGCTGACAGCCTCCCAGAACCGCTCGATAGCATCCACCAGGGCGGCCTCCTGGGTGGGGGTGAGTGCCCGGAGTTTGGTGAGGAGAGACGAGCGGTCCACCCCCCACCGGGTATAGGTCTCCGCCCCGGTGTCCTCAGCGTTAGCCAGCAGGCCGAGGGGCAGGTGGCCGCCGGTGTAGGCCGAGCCGTTACTGATGTCCGCCAGGAGCGAGAGCTCGGCGGGGACAAATACCCCCTGGAGATTTCTCCGTTCCCAGTCCAAGAGCACGTAGTAGCGGGACAGGGACTCACGGATGGCCTCCGAAACCTCACCATGCCGGGACCGCTGGCGGATGAGGTCAACCAGGTCTGCGGGACACCAAAAATTGAGCCGAGACATCTATACCACCTCCATATAGAGAGCCTGGGCGAGAGGTTTATCCCGCCCCAGGTCGTCCATCATCTGTATCGGTTTGGCATCATAGTATATCGCACTCATCCAGTAATTGGTCTGATAGAGCCTCTCCAGCCGGGCCAGCTCATCCACAGCCTGACGATAGGTCAGGTGGGCCGAGCTAAACCATTTTTCAACCGGGGGAGTGTCGTTGAGCAGATACGGGGTGTATTTGACCTCGAATTTGCGGGTCCGGGTGGGGATTGCTATTGCTCGCTGGAGGCGTCTCTCGCCCGCCTCGATGGCCAGGTCAATCTCTCGTTCCTCTGCCTCCTCCATCGCTCTGATTTCCTGGTAGGTTTCATTCCCGCTCAGATGATTCATCTCACTCTCCTCTACCTCGTCGGTGTCCGACCGCAGGCTAGTGGTGTCTCACTACGGCATCATATTATCATACTGTATGATGGCTGTCAAGGGGCAAAGCAGAACACTCTATGCACAAAGATTAGAACGAAACATAAAGATTTCATAAAGAAACTGTAGAAAGGATACCAGGGGATGGCAAGAATACGAACGATAAAACCACAGTTCTGGACGGATGAGAAGGTGGGGAAGCTCTCCCTGGGTGCACGTCTCCTTTTTATCGGCACTTGGAACCTGGCTGATGACGAGGGACTTTTGGTCTGGAATGCCCGGTATCTTAAAGGCCAATTATTCCCTTACGATGAGCATGTTCCGGTTGCCCGGTATATGAAGGATTTGGTGGATAATGGGTTCATCATCTGCTATCAATCCGGTGATGATGTGTATGCTATGTGTAGGTCATTCGTATATCATCAGACTATTAACCGCCCACAACCTTCCCGACTTCCGTTGCCTTCATGTAAACAAATTCCCGAATTTAAGGCTAAATATACCCCTCAATTCACTGAATCATCACGGAGTATTCACGGAGTATTCACGGATGATTCAGTGCTGGAAAAGGAAGTGGAAAAGGAAAAGGAAGTGGAAGAGGAAGGTACTACTACACCCCCTGTAATCCCCCAAACTTCACATAATACTTTTTCACCAAATACTTTACCCTTTGAAAAAAACCAGGGGAAAACCCCTGTCACTGATAAGCCGGGGGAAACGCCATCACCCCCGGTTGCGCCGGCCCCCTCTTCCAGCGAGGAGGCCATACCCACCCAAAACCAGGGGCAAACAAATAGCCGGAAACCCCCAAAACAGCCCGTCACAGGGGCTACGCCGCACAACAGGGCACGCAATCCCCCTAACCCTACTCAGGACATGGGTAACGGTTTTGATGCCCCTGAAATTACACCGGAGCAGGAGCTAGTTAGTCGGGTCGTCAGCCAGCTAGCGGATGCCGGTATCCCTCCGTGCAATGCCCGGGACAGCGACACCGTGCACGAGATAGTCACCCAGCACGGTGAACATCTGGACTGGATACCACGGGCCATCAAGTCTTGCCGGGAACAGTGGGGCCGGGTGCTCTACCCCAAAAACATCCTGACATGCCTGGACAGGTGGGCGGCGGCAGGTGGTCCGAATGATGCCCTGGTCAGATTCCCTCAAGACAGGGGGAAGGGAGGGAAAGGGAACCAGCGGCACCGGGCGAGGGACCCTGCGGAGTATACGCACCATCCGGCCACAGTTACGACTGCCGAGGACTTAGAGGAGCTGAAACGTGAGCGAGAGCGACGAAACAACCCGCAAATACAAACAGCCGAATAGGACAGGAACCGCGGGCGTTGGGAACGGGTGCTGGCGACATCCTGACTGTTTTTCCTGCCCCTACCCGGATTGTGTGGCGAGTGCGAAAGATGCAAAAAGTCTCAGGGATTTTAGCGGGGGAGGCGAGCATGAGCGATAGGCCGCTATCTCATGCAGGCTGTGAAGGAGGAGTAAATGAGAATATCAGGTAGTGGGAATTACTCCTATTACTGCCCTCAATGTAGGACGTGGCTAGAAATACCCTTCATAGGTGGATGGAGGTGTAAATGCGGTTGGTCGGGGAAACCAGGGGCCATGTGGGTGCAGAATGTTGATACCAGTATGACTACGCCATCGATTACAGTTGATATAGGAGTTGATTATTGAGAGGAGAAAACCCCTTGAAACCCCTTGCCCTAGTTCCTTTTACTCATCATAGCCTGCGGGCTGGCTGTTGCTTATCCTGGGGCTTCTGGCGGGCTAATTCTGGATTGAAGGAGGGAGAAAAATGCACGGTTTTATCGGTGATTCACTGGTAACTATTGGGCTGGAGGGTCTCAGATGGATTAAAAAAATAGATATGTGCTATGGGGGAGAATCCACTTATGAGATTGAAGCCGCCTACAAAGGGGAAAAGGTAACAGTGCGTTATCCTGACAAAGCAGCCCGTGATGCAATCTATGAGAGGATTGCCATCGTTTTAGGCCAAGCAGACGCAAATAGGAGGGATTGATGGACAACGAGGAACTGCTGCTGACTGAAAAGGATATTACAAATCCTGACATCCCGGTAAGACTTACCGGCGAGGATTCAGATGGTTGGGATGTGCAAATAAAAGCACCCCGTAGATACTTATTACGGGCAGCCAAGAGCGAAGGGCTGTTGGATGACCAACTCAACAAAGCCCGTGACACTCTAATCCGCCAGGGCAGGCAGGAGGTAATTGACTGGTTCGATGAACATTCTCACCTGGGGGAATACGATACCCGGAGCATTGATGCTGATGACTGGCAAGCCCAAAAGAAAAAATGGCAGGAGGAGTAGATGGACTTCAAATGGTTTATCGTGCTGTGGATTTTCTATGCTATCTGTGTCTTGTGTGCTGTCGCTGGGGTAGTCTACATCGCATCACACTTTCTGGCTAAGGTGTGGTAAATGGTTCTCCGCTTCACAGACGAGGAGTGGACTAAATACCAGGCGGAACATTTTAGCGACGGTTTGGCCAAAGGTTTTGAGGCTAAAAATGGTGTCGCAATGCTTTCTCAGGCACAAAGTTTGGCCAAAGGTATGGCCAACAAATACCACGCAACTCCTACTGTCTACGAGACAATCTACGGCCCGGTCAGATTCGCTAGCAAGAAAGAGGCCACAGAAGCACAGAAGATAGACCTGGCGACACGGGCGGGGCAACACCGGGGCTTTCTCATTAACGTGCCCTTTCGACTGCCGGGGGGAGCCGTCCACCGTCTGGACTTCGCCATCCTGGAGAATGATGGGACAATCACCTGGCGGGAGGCCAAGGGTAAGGACTTGAGCATGGGGAAATGGAAACGCAGGCAGGTAGAGCAAATCTACAAAATCAGGATTGAGGTTGTGTAAGATGATAGGGAGATTAGATACAGATATAGAGCAAATGCAAATCACCAGAGACCCGGATGTGACTCGCTGGATAGACGAGTTACTAGCCCAAAACAGAATCATCCTGGACGCTAATCAGAAATTGCTTAAACATATAGCTGCGGCACCGATTATTTTTCGGCTGGGAAAGAACAGTCCGTAATGAGGTTAGAGGTATGAACTCCTGCCCTCGTTGCCTCGGCCAAATCGTAGCTGGTAGCTGCCTCCAGTGCGGCTATGAGCCTGTGAGGACTAGCGACCTGCCTCTTATGCGTGGTCATTCTGTCAGGGACTACGCAGGCGTCAAGCGTGAGTGGCGGCGCGGGCCAGCCCTGGTCAGCAAACGCAGACCGGAGGACTTTGAGATTATCGAGCGGGAAAAAGTAAGACGGAGATTAAGGGGGTAAAGATGGACGGTGAGTTAACCTTTGAAATTTTAGACAAGGCCATAGCTAAGGTGAAGGAACACGAGTGTAAAATTCAAGAGATACGGATAAATACTGAGGACTGGCGTAAGGCAAAGGAATCCCTCAAGGCATTATGCGATATGGTTATTGTTGATATAAAAATACCTGACGACATGATGTGGGGGATACCTGTGATTGCATTACCAGATTTGCCAGAGGGAACGATGTTGCTCTACTACGATAAAGAGCATTACGTGACGGTCAAACACGTTGGGCTAAATACAGATTAAGGGGGTGAAACTTGCCTAAAAAGGTTACGGGATGAGTTATTGAAGCTATATCCATTAAGTTAAAAAGGGGGCTGATTGTGGGAGATATAGGCAACAAATTACCCGATGGAGAAATCCTTACAAAGGCGAGGTTACACACTCTTAAAACAGGTTACGACCATTATCTGAGACTTCACGCTGATGCAGATGCTTGGTCTGAGTTCTGCCCTATTTGTAGAGAGCAGATTACGGAATTACGCCTTATTTGCCAAGACGAGATTGTGGATAGGGAGGGCTGATTGAAACACCCTGTGCGCGACTGGTATCCGCCCAGCATGACCTACACCTACAACTACATCGTGTGGCTGCTCCAGCACATGCCCTACCTTATGGCCGGGCTGTATCTCCGTGACCCCAGAGACACCGGTTACACCGAGGGACCCGGCAGCCGTCACGTCAGCACCCATGCCCCTTTCGAGCGGGCTGTAATCATCGGGGCGGAGCTGATGGTCAGGCTGGGCAGGTGTGATGATGGCCGTGTCAACGACGGTCTGCTGGCCCAGGCTCGCTACACGGACGGCAAGAGCGACAAGGAGATAGCCAAACAATACCACCTGCCCACGGATGAAGTGACACCCAGGATAGTGCGGGCTATCTGTTATGCCGCATCGGGCAAGCTCAGGCGGTGGGATAGCCACTTTATTGATTGCAGGGCGGGGGTGTGTCGCCCTGAGACTTATCGCCAGTTTCGTGAGAGGAAGGAATTATAGTTATGAGGCTAAATTAGTATTTTCAGGCATAGCACCTATTGACAGTAAGGAGTATAATGGTTAGGGGGGGTGTGATAAGAGCATGCGTCAGAAGGTAAAAGAGCGTCGGCGGCAAGAACGGGCAATCGAGTATCGAGTAAGTAAAATCTTCACCTTGAGGTCATCCGGTCTCACCTTCAGAGACATAGCCTCTCAAGTAGGTATCACCAGGCAAAGAGTCCACCAGCTTTATATTAGAAATGGCGGGATACCCTTTGAGAGAGAAATACGCCCCGGACAGAAACGATGCTCTCACTGTAAACAATGGTTGCCTATTACTAATTTCTACCAGAATAAGTCTGTAGATGATGGGCTTTCAAATCAGTGTAGGGCTTGTGATGACTGTAAATCAAGGAATTATCAGACGGTTCACCGTGAAAAAGTCAGAGAAATCGCCAAACGGAGTTACCTCAAACATAAAGACAGGGCGGCAGCTAGAGCATTGGCCCATGATGCTTTCCCTGTATCTCAGCCTTGTAGAGTCTGTGGTAAACCCGGCGAGCGACACCATGAGGACTATGCCACTCCCCTTGATATAACCTGGCTTTGCAGGAAGCATCATGCCGCACGTGAGAGAGAGCGCCGCAACCTGAACTAGGAGACCAATCGAATAGATAACTACTAGCCGTCCGAGAGGGCGGGTTTTTCTTTTGGTGCGACCCCCGGCGTTACAAGCGCCGTTTAGAGGGCAAGGGGGCTAAGGCACATCCTACATGGGTGGAGCCGAAGCCCCCTTAACTATTTCCAGGGGGAGAGCATGTCCAACTGCGAACTGATGAGTTTCTTCTATGGCCTGGAACCGCCCATGCTCGCCCTCATCCTGCGAGAGTGGGGGAAGCTCGGTCTTGACCTGGAGGCCGAGGCACAGAAGGCGATTGACGCCTGGGTGAAGCATTAGTGAACAATCCCGGTATCATCGTCTACTATGCCCGTATCCGTCAGGAGCGAGTGGACGACAGGCTTGACCGCCAGATTAAGCGGCAGGCGGTGAACAAAGTAGCCCCGTGCGGGAGACCGGTGCCGCCCAAGAAAAAAGCATGAACAAGAAAAAGACACAGAAAAACGGTAGGGAAAGTGGAGCTGGCCGCCCCCAGTTTAACCTTGACTGGAATCTGATTGCCAAACTCTGTGAAATCCAGTGCACCAAAGACGAGATTGCGTCAGTCCTGGGGGTTACGGGGCAGACAATCTACAACCGCTGCAAGAGCGAGCACAATCGCACGTTTGACGAGTATTGGACTGACCACCAGGGCCAGGGCAGGGTCTCGCTACGGCGGGCGCAGATGGATATGGCGCTGGGGCGGGAGGGCAAGCCGCTCCGGGATGACAATGGCAAAATCCTGCGGGATGACAAGGGAAAAATCCAGTGGGAGATTATACCGATAGAACCTAATCCTACCCTGCAAGTGTGGCTGGGCAAGCAATACCTGGGGCAGAAGGACAAGAGCGAGCTGTCCGGAGAGGGCGGAAAGCCGCTTTCCACACCGAGCTTTGTTTTCGTAATGCCGGACGGCAGTAAATACACGGCGAAGGAACTGGCGAGTGGTAGTAGCCGAAAAGACTAACTCCGTCACCCTCATGCCGGGCCAGGCCGCCTTGCTGACGGACTTTCAAAGCCAAATCTTGGCGGCCATTGCCGGAACGGGCGGCGGGAAAACTGCAACGGGCTACTTCTGGATTCACTCCCGCATGGAGGCTTTCCCCGGCTTCACCTGGGGGCTGGCGGAGCCTACCTGGAAGATGCTCGACCGGATTATCCTTAACTCCTCCGACCCCGACCGGCCTACGCTGGAGCAATACCTGCAACGGGCCGGACACCATCCCATATACAAAAAGGGCGAGCAGATTATACAGTCCGACTTCGGGCAAATCTATCTCTACACCGCAGAAAACCCCAACACCATGCAGGGCGCCCCGCTCAAAGGCTTCTGGCTGGACGAGGGCGGCCAAATGTGCCTCCTGGCTCACGAGACAGCCCTGCAACGTGTCGGCATGATGGAGGGGCAGGAGTTCATCACCACCACGCCCTACAACCCGGGCTGGCTGCTCACCGAGATTGTCAATAAAAATGGTCAGGGAATACACGTAGAGAAGTGGCGGTCTATTGATAGACCCGGCTTCCCCCGTGACACCTATGAGTTCATGCACCAGCATCTCCCCGCCTGGCGTTTCAGGATGCTTTATGATGCCCAGTTCGAGAAACCCGCCGGCCTGATTTACACCGCCTTCAACGAGCAGATATGCGTTATAGACCGCTTCCCGATACCCCCCAACTGGCTAATCTACGTTGGGCACGACTTTGGCCCGGACAACCCCGCAGCTCTCTTTACCGCCCAAGACCCCGGCACGGGCAACTTCTATCACTTCGAGGAATACTTGCCGGGGCCGGGGGTATCCGTTCACGAGCGGGTAGAGGCGTGGAAGAAGCTCATTACCCTGCCGGATGGCAAGCTCCGTCAGGTCATTCAGAGGACGGGCGGCGCCCCCGCTGAGGAGGAGACCAGGCAGGCTTACAACGCTCACGGGTGGATTATCACCGCCCCCAAAATCAAGCACGTGGAGCCTCAGATTGACAAGGTGGTTTCCATGCACCAGCTCAACAAGATATTCGTCTTCCGTGACCTGGTGCACTACCTGGACGAAAAGAGGACTTTCTCCCGCAAGCTGGACGATGCCGGGGAGGTCACGATGGCGATAGACAACGAGGCCCACTTCCACATGATGTCATGCGAGCGATACTCGCTATCCGAGTTCACCCCGGAGACCGTAGCCAGCGCGGAGAACTACGGCAGGATTACGGTTACGAATTATCGGAGGCGGTAGCGATGCCAGCACGCATGAAACGGGTCAAGGGCGGGTATTCGGTTTCTACACCCAGCCGCACCCATGCCAAACGCACCACGAAGGCTAAGGCGAAGGCACAGGTGCGGCTCTTGAACGCGGTGGAACACGGCTGGACACCCCGAGGTGCTGCTAAACGCCGATAGATGCAAGTTTGTCTTTTAATAACGTATTTTCTCGCTCTAATTTTTGGACTTTCTTAAATAGGATGAAATGTAAACGGGAGTGATTCTTTTTGTCCACCACATATAAATTGTCAGGAGTATTATCAAGACTATCCCCATTTATGTGATGGACTTCCTCCCATGTTTCGAGTTTACGGCCCAAAATATTCTCCATTATTGCTCTATGCTCGGGTTTTCTGTGACCACCGCCGATTATGTATCTGTAATTCATCCCATGAGTAGCTTCATAGATTGCAGTGCCACCTTTATAAGATGGATTTTTGCTACCTATCATCTGCCTCGATTTGGAGATATTCATACAATGCTTACTACAATATTTTTTGCTTGCGATTTTAGATGGAGATGTAACCTTCATCGGCTTTCGGCAAATCAGACAATTTTTAATCATGCAGCAATTATATCAACTTACGGAATGAAATGCAATGGCTGGACACCTACCGGCCGGGCAAAGAGGAGATAATCTTGGCTCTTTACGAATACGAGTGCGCCTGCGGTCAGAGGTTTGAATCTATCCGGGAGTTTGCCGCTCGCTTCGTTGCTCCCCCCTCCTGCGGCCAGATAACCTCCCCTAAACCCTCCCCGGTCAACTGGTCTTTCGGCTGGCGGCTAACCGAGCGTGCCCACATAAAGGGTAATAACCCTGACGAATACGAGAAGGACGTGTAGAATATGGGTGCGAAATCCACGACCGTAGCAAAGGACATCGCCGAGGAAGCCCAGAAGCGGATTACGTTTGCCGAAACCCATACGAAAGACCTCCGCACCCGCATGGAGGAAGACTTCGCCCTGTTCGTGCTGGACGCCTACTACCAATCCATCCAGAAGCACCAGAGGGATGATAACGAGAGCGTTACCTCTAACTCCCCCGCCGTGCTGGGCAACAAGGTCATCGAATACCTGTCTGACGGCGAGCTGACCTTCAGCACCAAACTGGACGCCAATCCCCGCAAGAAGACCCGGGCGGCCATATCCAAGAACGAGCTTTTCGTCTACTCCGGGGTGGAGGAGGCCGAGCGTTACTGGCAGCAGGTGCCGGAGCATACCGCTATCCTGGGAGAGCACAGTTTCAATGTCTCTATCCTGGGGTGGGCGGCTACCCGCGTCCTGCTGTATGTGGATAAGGAAACCGGCACACTGATGACGGACATCGTTCCCTGGTGCCCCTACAACACCTTCTGGGGTTCGGGGAGCCGGGGCCTGGCCTGGGCCTGCTACCGCCGCTATGCTTCCGAGGAAGAGGTGGAGGAGCTTTACAACGTCAAGGCCAAAGCCGATAGCTACGGGCGGGTGGAAGTCTTGGATTACTGGGTGAAGGGGCACGAGTATCCCATTATCAAGGGGGCAGACGGCGCCTCCGGCATGAAGGTGATGGATGACAACGAGACCCACCTGGACCATATCCCCGTCTTTATCCGCCCGGTGGGTGCTACCCCGCTGGTGCAGATAGGAAGCCGCACGGATGCTATCAAGCACCTGGGAGAGTCCCTCTACGTCAACAACCGCTCGGTCTACCCGATTGAAAACGAGATAGCCACCTATATCAAGAACGCCATAGCGATGGGGATATTCACTCCCAAAGTGTTGCGGTATCACGGGCCACAGCCGAAGGACAATCCTATAAAGGGCAATCCCTACACTTCTAATAGTGTTATCCAAGTCCCTGCTGAGATATACGAGCCGATAGAGAACTTTGTCGAGCCGGTGTTGCCGGACAAGATTTTCGCCTTCCTCGCCCAGATTACCGGATGGGAAAACATGGGCGGGGCCGCCCCTATCGTCTTCGGTGACATAGCCCAGCAGCAGACGGCCCAGGGTATCAATATCCTGTCCCACAATGCTCTGACCATCCTCAAGCCCCGCAAGAAAACCATCGAGGAGCTTTATACCTGGGCGGGAAATGAGATGATTAGCCAGGCCATCGCTCTCAAGGGCAGCTTCCCCAAAATGGACATTGAGGCCACGGTCAAGGATAAGCAGTATGAGAGCAAGATTTCACCTGACGACCTCGAACCCAGCCGCAAGGTGCGGTGCGAGCTAAAGCTGCACCTGCCGCAGGATGACGAACTCAATACTAGCCTCTTAGTAAC
>Ga0265297_10011154_pt1 | contig 11068 bp, 6 predicted proteins | sample Munlanlwell13791_FD_192502 | JGI IMG/M metagenome (GOLD analysis project Ga0265297, IMG submission 192502) | Leachate microbial communities from a municipal landfill in Southern Ontario, Canada - Leachate well 137-91 | ecosystem: Engineered > Solid waste > Landfill > Unclassified | place...
GATCAACTCGCGCTGGCCGCGTCCAATCGGGATCATCGCGTCCACGGCCATAATGCCGGTCTGCACGGGCTGGCTGACCGAGCGGCGCTTGATGATGCCGGGAGCGATTTTCTCAACGGGATAAAGCGTGTCGGACTTGACCTGGCCCTTGCCGTCGAGCGGCTGGCCGATGGCGTTGACGACGCGGCCGAGGAGGCCCTTGCCAACGGGCACGCTCAAGAGCCGACCGGTGGTGCGGCATTCCTGGCCTTCCTTGATATGGGTGTAGTCGCCCATGATGATCGCGCCGACTTCGGTCTCTTCGAGGTTGAGCGCGATGCCGTAGATGTCGTTGCCGAAATCTATCATCTCGTTCAGCATCGCGTCGGTGAGGCCCTCGATCTTGGCCACGCCGTCGCCGATTTCGCGGACGGTGCCGACGTTCTGCTTGGCGACGCCGCGCTTGGCGCCGGCGATCTGTTGTTCGATTTCTTGAAGGATGTTCGCCATAAAACGGTTTCCTGCTTACAACGCTGCGACCAACTCCTGCAGCCGGTTGGCCACGCTGCCGTCCCAGACGTCGCTGCCGACGCGGACGCGCATGCCGCCGATCAATTCCGGGTTCACACCAAACTCGGCGGCGATGGGCCGCCGGTAAATCTGTTGCAACTGCGCCGTAATCTGCTTCTGCATCGCCCCGTCCAGCAGCACCGCGCTCTCAACGCGCGCGGTGTTGCGCTCGATCTCCAACCGCACCAGCCGCTCGTAGGTCTTCAAGATCGCGATCAACTCGCGCGGTTTGGCCGCTGCGAGTCCGTTCACGATCGTGCGGACCTTCGTTTCGTCAAGCCGCCCATCGGTCAGGCTGTCGCGATAAAGCGACCGGGCGATGTGACGGGCTTCCTTGGAGATTTTCATCGCGGTTCGCGGCGCGTTACGCCACCAGTTGCTTCGCGGTTTCCTCGGCCAGGCGCCGCTGATCGTCCGGCGTCAACACCTTGCCGGTGACCTTGGCGGTGGTCTCGACCACCAGCCGGCCGACCTCGTGTTTCAACTCGGTCAACATGCGCTGGCGGTCCAGGTCGGTCGCTTCGCGGGCCTTGGCGATGAGCGCCTCGGCTTGGGCAATGGCCTGCTGCAACTGCTGGTCGCCCTGGCGTTGCGCCGCGGCGCGCGCCTCGTCAATCAACTGCTGCGCTTGTTTGCCCGCATCGGCGATGATTTTCTCACGCGTCTCCTGCGCCTTGGCCAATTCCTGCTTCACCTGCTCGGCTTGCGCCATGGACTCCGCGATACGGCGGCGGCGTTCCTCCAGCAGGTCGAGCAGCGGCTTGTAGGCGTAGCGATTGAGCACCCACAGCACCACCAGCATCGTCAGAAGCTGTGCGATGAAGTGCGGCCAATCCACGCCGAACTGCTCGAAGAAGCTCGGCGCGTGCGTTTCTGCTGCCAGTATGATCGGGATCATAAATGTGACCGTGACCCGTTGCGCGACGCGCGGCCCGTGTGCGCCGGCGCGTCGTGTGCGTTCGCGGTGGATTTATTGTCCCAGGAACAACGCGTAAAACGCGATGGCCTCGGCGAATGCCATGCCGAGAATGCCCATCACCAGGATTTTGCCGAAGGCGCCCGGATTGCGGCCGATGGCGTTTGTCGCGCCCCAGCCGACCAGACCGACGCCGATGGCCGCGCCGAAACCGGCAATGGCCACGGCAAACTTCGCGTTGAACAGAGGCGCAGCCGCCTGCGCCAGAAGTGCCAACTCGCTAATCATTCTGCTTCCTTTCTCAACCGCATTTCACTTCGCGGCCATCGCTGCGGCACCGGCCGCGCAACGTTCCAACCGCGAAAACTTGTCTTCTTGTTTCAGGCCGCTTAATGGCCTTCTTCCTCGTGCATGATCGCCGCCGTCGTAAACGCGGCGCACAACAACATGAACACCAGCGCCTGCACGAAACCGACAATCAGCTCCAGAAAATAAAACGGCAACATCGTGATCGCCGAGAACGGCGCCGGGATGATGCCACCCATCGCTTCCAGCAGGTTATCACCGGCGTAGATGTTGCCAAACAGACGGATGGTCAGGCCCAGCGGCCTCACGAAGAAGATCGAAACCAGTTCCAGCACCCCCACAAAGATGAAGATCAGCAGCAGCGCCCACCAAGCCGCGCCCTTCACACCGCCCTTGGGGCCAAAAAGATGGTTGATTGCGCCGCCCACGCCGTGCGCCTGGATATACCACACGCACCACAACACCGTGAACGTCACCGCCATGGACATCGTCATGTTCACGTCGGCGTTGGCTGGCCGCAGCAGTGGTGTCACCACCTTGAACCCGTGCTCCGTCGCGTGGCCCCAGCCGATCGTCGCGAAACCGGGGATGAGCCCCGTCCAGTTGCACACCAGAATGAAAATAAACACTGTCGCCATGAACGGGAAGGTCCGCTTGACGAACTCAGGTCCGATGATGCTCTCCAGCAGCGAATGCAGCGACTCGACCACAAACTCCAGGAAGTTCTGCAACCCGCCCGGCAGCAATTGCACCTTCCGCGTGCCGGCCTGCACCAGCAGAATCAGCCCAAGCGCGACGACCCAAGCCACCACCATCGAGTTGGTGACCGGCAGCGCGAAGTCAGTTCCCGGCAGGGGAACCCTGAATAGCGGCTCCGCGAATGTTGGTATTGCGTGTTCAGCAGCCATCGAAATCACCGGAAAAAACGCGCGGACTATAGGCACCTTGCCGGGTCCAAGCAAGCGTTTTTCGGGAACGAATTTCAGACGCGACTCCACCCTGCGGATTGATTCGCAGGCGGACTTCGGTATGCTCCGAAACACGATGAAAACACTTGTGCTGCTGTTTCTCCTCTGTTTCGCCACCATTCCCACCGCCCCGGCCGCCGGCAATTATTTTGAAGTGACCTATGCGCCGTCCACGCGGACGAACGAGCTGCAGCTCGGCGTCACCTACCGGCTCTGGCTGCCAGCAAACGTCAAGACGGTGCGCGGAGTGATCGTGCATCAGCATGGTTGCGGCGCCGGCTCGTGCAAGGGCGCGGTGACGGCCGCGCAGGACCTGCATTGGCAGGCGCTCGCGAAGAAGTGGGACTGCGCGCTGCTCGGCCCGTCGTTTCACCAGGGTGAGAAGGACAACTGCCGGCTCTGGTGCGACCCGCGCAACGGTTCGGACAAGACATTCCTGAAGGGCCTCGCGGACCTTGCCGCGCAGACGAAGCACCCGGAGCTGGCTACGGCGCCGTGGTGTCTCTGGGGCCACTCTGGCGGCGGGTTCTGGGCGAGCCTGATGCAAACGATGTATCCCGACCGGATCGTGGCGATCTGGTTCCGCTCGGGCACGGCGTTTGGAGCGTGGGTGCGCGGGGAAATAACGCGGCCTGAGGTTCCCGCCGCCGCGCTGGCAATCCCGATGATGTGCAACCCCGGCATGAAGGAGAACGGCGACAAGCGGTTCAATGGCGCGTGGACCGGCACGCTCGACATGTTCAAAGCCTACCGCGAGCAGGGCGCGCCGATCGGCTTCGCGCCTGACCCGCGCACGAGCCACGAGACGGGGGACTCGCGTTATCTGGCGATCCCGTTCTTCGACGCGTGTCTCGCGCAACGCCTGCCGTCGCGCGCCGGCCAGCCGCTCAAGCCGGTGGACATGAAGCAGGCGTGGCTCGCACCGCTGCTCGGTGACGAGGTGCAGCCTGCGGCGAAATTCTCCTGCAACGTGAAGGAGGCCGTCTGGCTCCCGGACGCACGTGTGGCCAAAGCGTGGCTCGAATACGTGAGGATTGGCGAAACCGCGGACACTACGCCACCGCCCGCGCCAGTGAACGTGAAGGCGGTCGCGAAAGACGGCGCAGTGGATTTGACGTGGGACGCCGAGGCGGACTTCGAGAGCGGGTTGACGGCGTTCATCATCCAGCGCGACGGCAAGGATCTCGCACAGCATCCGGAGAAGCCGACGAACCGTTTTGGGCGTCCGTTGTTCCAAGGCATGTCCTACGGCGACACGCCGGTCGCGCCGTTGCACGATTTCCGATTTACCGATACCACCGCCAAGCCCGGCGAGAAGCATCGCTACAGCGTCATCGCTGTCAACAGTGTCGGGTTGAAATCAAAACCAGCGGCGGCGCGGTAAACGAAAGCTTGTCTGATGAATACCCTCTCCCGCGGTGTCCGCCGTTTCCTGACAACATGGCTCATCCTTTCGCCGACGCTGCTGCTGGCCGACGGCGCGCTGCGCGTCAACTTCGCGCACTGGCAGACCAACGACTGGCAGGTCGTGCGAGAACCCAAGACAACGCAGCCGGGCCGGTGGACGCAGGAAGTCGATCACATCCGCGCCGGCGGCAAGGATGACGGCTTGCTCAATCTGCTTCACCGCTCCGTCAACGCAGCCGACGTGACGGTGGAAGCTCGTATCGCGTTCGCGGGTGATGGCGCGCCGTCGTTGTTGTTGCGCGCGCAGGAGGACGCGAACGAAGTCGGCGACACCTATTTCGTCGTGCTCCACAAGAAAGGCATCAACCTCTGGCGTCGCGTCGACGGCCGCTCCAGCAAAATCGCGCAGGCTGACTTCGCTCCCGAGGCGGGCAAGGTCTGCCGCGTGCGCGCCTCGGCCGAAGGCTGGCGGTTGCGCGTGTGGGTGGACGATGTGCTGCGCGTGGATGTGGAGGACGCGACCATTCCGATGGCAGGTCGCACCGGCTTGTGGGCGGGCGAAGGTGTCTGCCAGTTCCACAATTTCTCGGTCGAGGCCAAGACGCCGCCGTCCGCAGGCATTGAGCCAACTCCATGGCTGGCCGCTGACAACACTGGCGGCAAACTCTGGTCCAGTTTCAACAGCATCGCCGACGGCAAGCTGACATGGGGCAGCAACAGCCGTGAGAAGAAGATCGAAGCCGTTGCCGGCGCTGTCCACGTCTCCGCGCGCGCGAACGATGTCGCCGAGAGCCACTACATCGGCGTGATGTTGTCCGTGCCGGTTCGCGACGTGCGCAAACAGCAGGTGTTGCTCGACGTGCGAAGCTCCACGCCGGATGCAATCAGCTCGGTTTATGTGCGGCTCTACGACGCCGCAGGCAAACGCGCCGGATCGTGGAACGGCCATTCGCATCTGTCCCAAGTTCCCGTCACCCTCCGGCTCCAGATCGGCTCCGGCAACGACGGCTTTGCCTGGGAACCGAAGGAGATCAAGGGTGAAGCTTCAGCCGTGACGAAGATCGAATTGATCGTGGGCACGCGCCAGCCCGGCGCCGCCTATGATCTGATCGCAAGCAACCTTCGCACCGCGCCAGTGCCGCCGGGCCTCCGCGACCTGGCCAAGGTGAAACCGCTGTTCCTTGGAACGCCGCTGGTAGCCGGCGGACACACGGTGGCAGCGATTGTGACGCCGTCGAAGTATCGCGACCTCGCCGTCAAATTGCAGTCGCGCGTCCGCGAACTCACCGGCGCGGAGGTGCCGGTGCTCGACGACGCGAGCCTGGCGGATGCACAAGGCCGCTGGAACGCCGACGGCATCGCGCGTCGCAGCCAATCACTGATCGCGCTCGGCAATTTTGAGACCAACCGCTTGCTGCCATTGCTCTACGCGCGGTTCTACACTGCCGTGGACGCTTACTATCCGGGCCTGGGCGGCTATGCGCTGCACACGATTCACGACCCGTGGGGCAACGGTCACAACGTCGTTGTGGTTGGCGGCAGCGACGACGACGGCGTGCGAGCCGCGGCGGAGGCGTTGCTGGAAGGGCTCTCGAAACAACCCGCGGGCAAGGACCTCGCGCTGCCGCGGCTGATGCAGTTGAAGCTATCCCCCTCGCTCCTGAAGGAGATGTCGGCGCTGCGCAAGAACCCCGACGAGAAATCCATCGCGCAGGCGGTGACGAAAGCGAAGGAAGCATTCGGGCGCGGCCAGCACACGGGCGTGACGCTCAACCTTTACAGTGCGGGTTTCAATTATCATTACTCCGGCCATGACGGTTACGCCGAGCTGTTCAAGCGGCTCGCGCGGCTGATGATCGACATCTATCGCTCCAAGCCGACGACCTACGGCGGGCCATGGGGCATGGATGCGGATTTCAATTCGATGCAGGTGATCGCTGCGTGGGATCTCGTCGAGGAAAGCCCGGTCTTCACCGAGGCGGAGCGGCTGGAGGTCACGCGCATCATCGCCGAATACGCGCGTTACCTGGAGACTTTCGGCAGCTTCCAAGGCCCGTCCAACCGGCACATTCGCCACAATCACAACACGTTTCCATCCCTCGGCAAATTGTTCGCGGCGGAATATTTTGGCAAATACTACCATGTGGCCGAGGCCGCGCGATGGCTCGCCGCGGCCGACGCGTGTTTCCAGCCGCAGGCGCTCAGCTTCAAGGCGCAGGAGGATTCCAACGGTTACCAATGGCTGACCGTCGGCCACCTGACGCGCTACGCGCTGGCGCGGCCCGACCACACTTGGTTCGCCAACGGCAACGCGCGCCGCGCGCTCGATCTGGCCATTGCCACGATGGACAACCTCGGTTTTCAGTCGGCGTTCGGCGACGTGGGTGGCTGGCGCGGCTGGGCCTCCGAAGTGCCGCTCTGGAATGTCGGCACATGGTATTTCCGCGAGCCGTCATTCCGGTGGGCCATCGAGCAGGAGCGAGCGGTACAGCCGAACGCGCGCATCCACATCAACGGCAACACAACTCTCCAGCCGGCGGCGCGCACGCCAACGGGCTTCGATGGCGCGCGCGTCTTCCCGATGGAGCGACGGTTCTATGATTATTGGGCGCCCAAGGCCACGAACAGCGTGGAAAAGCTCTGGCTCGCGCCCATCGAGCAGACTTACGAAAAGGTCTCCTTCCGCGGCGCCTTTGATCCGCAGCAGCCGTATCTGCTGCTCGACGGCATCGGCTGCGGTGGCCACCGCCACTACGACGGCAACTCCTTCGTCCGTTACAGCGAGCGGGGCCGCGAGTGGTTTGCCGACGGCGACTACATCAAGGCGTTGCCAAAATTCCACACGTCGATGCTGGTCTTCCGCGACGGCCAATCGTCCACGCTGCCACCGTTCTGTGCGCTCGAGGCGCACGCCGACCTGCCCAACGCCGGTTTCGCGCGTAGCACCGTGCGCGATTACGGCGCGACCGACTGGTCGCGGAACCTGATCTGGCTCAAGGGCCGCTGTTTCGTGGCGATTGACTCGCTCAAGGCGCGCGCCACGGATGAGTATTCATTCCGCACGGCATGGCACACGCTCGGCGAACCGCGGATCGAGGGCAGCCGCTTTACCGTCGAGCAAAACGGAGAGCGCTGTGTGATCGAGAACCTCGACGGCGCGCGGCTCAAGCTCACCGATGACGAATCGCTCGGCAAGAACTGGAACGGTTACACCAACGCCCGCCCTGTTGTCCGCATCCTCCAGCAGATCGCCGGTCGGAAGATGAAGGCGGGCGAGACCTACCATTTCCTGAACGTCTTCGGTGTTTCCGGGGTGGTGGCGTCGCGCGCATCCGACACGAGTGTGCTCGTGAAGGCCGGCGACGAAACCACGCTGGTCGGAGTGGCCGGCGGCAAGCGCAGCGCTGTCGCGCCCGGCATCAAGACCGACGCGGCGTTGTTCGTGCTGCGACCGCGCGGCTTCTCGCTCGCGAAGGCGACAACGCTCGTGGCCGGCCGGCGCACGCTCTTCCGCGCGAGCGCCCCGGTTGATGTGGAGTTCGACGCCGCGAGCGGTCGCGTCGTGGTGCAGTCGCCTGCGCGCGTGACGGTCGCGCTGATGGGACAGAGCGAGCGGAATGTTTCGCCCGGCCATCAGGAGTTCGTGGTCAAAGTCCCGTCAAAGGCAGCGCTGATCTCTCTCCCATCGGCAGCGCCGGCGAAGTCGAAGGCAATGGCCGCTGCCGCCGACGCGCCAAAGCTTCCGGTGCGCTGGAAGTTCAGCGGCGTGCCGGTCACGTGCATCGCTGCCGCGGATTTGGATGGCGACAAGAAGAGCGAGACAGTCGCCGGCGCATCGGACGGTCGTGTTTGTTGCGTCGGAGCCGATGGGAAGCAGCGATGGGAATTCAAAGCGCCGAGCGCCGTCAAAGCGGTCTGGGCCGGCAACCTCGGCGGCGACGGAGGCAGCGTAGTGGCCGCGGGGTTGGCCGACGGCAACCTCTGCCTGCTGGATGCGGACGGCAAACAGCTCTGGTCGCACGCGTTTCCCTTCTACAAGCGCAAGCCGGTCGTCACGGTTGTCTTCGCGGCTGACCTCGACGGGAGCGGCAGGAAAGCGATCATTGCCGGCACGGAGTCGTGGCATTTCTACGCGCTCGACCGCGGGGGCAACGAACTGTGGCACTACGAGAGCGTCCACGGTTCCACGTGCGGCACGGCGGCCGATCTCGACGGCGATGGCAAACAGGAAGTCCTCGCCGGCACGGAATATTATTGGTGGCACGCCATCGCGCCCGGCGGCCAACGGCGCTGGGGTTACTCGACTCGGACCGGTCCACACGCGAACTGCGTGGCGGCGGGCGATCTCGGCGGCGGCAAACGCGCCGTGGTCTTCGGCGGCGCGGACGGCAACCTCCACGTCCTCGGTGCCGATGGCAAACCGCTGTGGCTGTTCAACACCGGCGACGAAGTCACGGGCGTCACGGTTGCCAACGGTCGTGTGTATGCCACCTCGATGAGTTTCAACCTCTACGCGCTCGACGGCGGCGGGAAACAACTCTGGCGCCGGGACCGCGGCGATGTGCTGCGCGGGCTGGCGCAACTTGGGCCGGCCATCGCCGTGGGCGGAGAGGACGGCCGCGTTGCGGTGTTCAGTTCCGAAGGCGAATTGCGAAACGAAGCGAAACTCGATGCGCCGGTCACCCAGTTGAGCGCCGTTGACCTGGATGGCGACGGTCAGCAGGAAGTCATCGTCCTCGACGCGCGCGGTGAAGTCATCGCCCTTGGCGGCAAGAAGGATTGAATCACGCAGGAAGCGCCGCGACAGCGTCATCGCAGTCACCGACGTTACAAGTTATCTCAAAAAGCCCTGGTGGATTTTAGATTGCCCCCGCCAATGACTTACGGCGGGAGCGAGGACGCTTGGAAAGAAATGTTCCTTCGCGATGATCTGGATTAGTGATAAGAAATTGCTCTTAGAGGAACGCTACCGCCACCCCCGACTTGACGCGAGGCGGCTAGACGGCGCGCCGCTGAGCAGCGTTGTTCGGTTCGAAAACTGCGTTGAAGGAGAACCAAACTATGGGTTGACCACTTCCGCCTTCGGGACGTCCGGGAACATCGAAATGCGCAGTTTCGTGCAGCCGTAGGGCACGAGTTCGAGCGGCGAACCGTCCGCCGCCTTCGTCCTGAGCTTGAGCGGCGCGTCGAGCGGCCAGTCCCATCTCGCCGGCATTGGCCTGCGAACGACCTCGACGCCCTCGACGGCTTTCGACGAATCGATCGCCCAATCCGTGCGCGCGTTGGCAGCAGCCGTGTTCTCGTCCTGCTCAGGAAGGCCGTATGCGAACAGGAGCGGACCGTATGACAGGCTGCAGTACGGCTTGCCGTCCGCGTTCTGATCACGCATCGGCTCGGCTCTTGGAATCATCGGGAAACGAAGCGTTACCACGTCCCCCGCCTTCCATTCGCGATTCACCACGACGAAACCGTCCGTTCCCGCGCAGAGGTTGACGGCGACACCGTTGACGCCGATCTCAGGCGTCCGGCACCATTCCGGCACGCGCAGCTTGAGCGGGAACTCGAGTGGTTTCACGGGATTGACAGACATCTCCAGCTTCTCGCCGAACGGATAGTCCGTCTTCGTCTCGACCTTCACCACCGTGCCGCCGAGCACCGTCTCGAGCGTGTTCGGCGCGTACAGCAACGCGGCGAGTCCACCGTCCGCGGGTTTCATCCACATCCACTGCACATAACCGGGCAGGATGCGCGCGAGCGCCGCCGTACAGCAGAGCGGCCAATGCTTCGTGCTGTAGTCGAACCCTTTCGCGCCCGGGCCGACCGCCGCGGCGGGCTGACCGCGGCCGCGCCCGCAACGGTTCGGACTCTGGAAATAGACGTGGTGCATGAAGTCGCGCGACGTGCACGCCGCGCCCGCGTTGAAGAAGCTGCGCTCGACGTGGTCCGCGTACTTCCCCTCGCCCGCCACGCCCGCAAGCGTCGCGTAGAGAAGGAGGTCGCCCGCCACCGTGCACGTCTCCGTGCCGCGGTTCGGCCCCGCCCAGCCGTACGATTCATCCGCCACCGTGACACCGTGCGGCTGGCGCGTTTGCCTGGCATGGACGTCAAGCCAGCCAAGGACGTTCTCGAGGTATTTCCCGTAGCCCGTCCACTGCGTCGCCTTCACAAACGAAAGCATGCTCTCGTAGCACAGCACGCCATGCTGCCAGCGCCAATCCCACTCCTTCGTGTGCGGACGCGGCGTCATCAGGAGCGATCCGACGTCCGGCGCATGGCCGTACCGCAGGGCCGGCCATGACTTGAGAGTTCGTTCCCCGTACTTCGCGTTGAAGTTGTCGATCGCTTTCGCGAGCGCGCCGTCGCCGCAATAGCGCCACGTGTCGCACCCCGCCGCCGGGAGCGAAACGGGATTGCCGAAAAAATAAAACCGCGGATCGTCCAGGCACCACTTGAGCGCCTGAAGCGCGCGCTGGTCGCCCGTCGCCTCCCAGTATGCGAGCATCGCGCGCGTGGTGCGCCCGCTCGCGCCGAGGATGAACCCGTGGTTCGCCTTCTCGATCTCGTCCATCTGTGCGGGATCTGTGCGGTCCATCCAATAGACGAATCCGATCGCCTTCGGGTTCATGCGATCGAGGAGCGGTTCGAGACGCTTCTTCGCGTAGGCCTTCAGTTCAGGATCGTCCAACTCCCAGGCAAGACGCACGAGTCCCTCGAACCAGTATGCGCCCCCTTCCGTGCACCACGCCCCCTTCTGTGAATCGGTCCAGTCGAGGTATTTTCCCCGCGGATGGAAATCGCGATTCCACGCCCGCGGAAACGCGTGATCCACCTCGTCCATCCGAGAGATGTACCCGTTCTTGGCCGTCACGCACCAGTCGCGCAGCCAGCCCCGTGGTTTCACCTCGCCGGGACGCAGCATTTC
>Ga0265297_10011155_pt1 | contig 11067 bp, 35 predicted proteins | sample Munlanlwell13791_FD_192502 | JGI IMG/M metagenome (GOLD analysis project Ga0265297, IMG submission 192502) | Leachate microbial communities from a municipal landfill in Southern Ontario, Canada - Leachate well 137-91 | ecosystem: Engineered > Solid waste > Landfill > Unclassified | place...
TTTGCATAACTAATTTCATAATTAATTTTATATTGTGTCATTACCTTTACCTTACCTTTTCTATTTGCCGCCCATTAAAATTTTATAAAGATTATTACTGTGAATTTCTATCTTTTTCAAAATAAATCACATGCAAAATTCCATCAATATCACATACCGTAAAACACAAACTTCTGTGAAAAAATAATTGTATTCCCATTGGTGGTGCATCTGGGCAGAATAATAACTTGCAATTTGCCACATTCTCGATAACTTCTTGATTTTCTTTTATTATATTTAACATCATATTTTCATCATTATAGGATTGTGTACTCCGTGTCCGCAACAAACAGATAGTCCTCCCTCAATATATCCTAAACAAGCATCGTATCCTTCGACTGTTGGAAACTTTCCACATTTCGGGCACGGACGACTATCATCATTTATCTCATTGTTGTCACAATATCTCCAATTCAACCCATCATAATAAATATTATGTCCACGAGAATAAGATGTCACTCCAAATTCAACATCTATGCCTTTTCTATTTATTTTTATAATTTGTTTTGAGTTCATAATAGAATTCTCATTTCATTTGATTTTTACATTCATCTTTTGTACCAAACAATTCACAATCTTCTCCACAAGTTCCATTCATTCCATTTCTAAAACATATATCTGATCCGCCATTTATTACAAAAGAATCATAATTTTTTCTTTCAACAACTAATCTTGGTTCTAATTCATAAGAAATTCTATGTTCTGATTCTTCATATTTGTCTTGAAGAATATTATATTTTTCTTTTAATTCATCATAATTATTTTGTAATCTTTTATATAGCCGCAATAAATCATTATATGCATCTTCGCTCATATTTTTCCCTATCATTTTTCTACAATATAATAATTTATAGATTTCATTACCTTATATTTACCATTGTGATCGGGTACTTTTTCAAGAGATTCTTCTTTACCAATTTTATATACGTCTGCCAACAAATTCTCTACAATATCGCGCAACCTATCACCTTTAACAATTTCTTCCCCATCCTGAAGATACATACTTTCTGTGCCAAAAAGAATTTTATACATTTTTATCTTCCTTTCTTAAACCCGACAAAAGATTGATTTTATTAGTCAAAGTCCAGTTAGTCATAACCTTTTTCGATAAACCTTCTTAAAGAAAATTCGCTTGCATTTTGCCATCCCTCTGATTTGCGTTTTTCAATCCATTTTTCAACAATGGTTAGCAACTTTTCTGGATTTTCGAAGTCAATGCCTTCTTCATAGAATTCATTACCTTGTAAAACCATCCCTCAAGGATTTTTCGAATATATGGACGCAACGCTCTCATATCTTGTTCAAACATTATTGCACCAATTCCGGTAGAGGTAGCTGTTCCACTTGCCGAAAATGGAATCGCGTCATTTACCTTTTGCAATCTGATTAGAATATTCTTGTCTCTTTTTAGCATTATTTCACTTCCTCATAAAATGTTTCTTTTATTGTATTTACATGCCAGAAAAAAGTAATTTCGGAAGAACTACTGTAACAAAAAACGGAATTAAGGGTAACATTAACATTACTATAAAAAATAGAACAGCTTTTATTAATTTTTCTTCGTCTGAAAGAAGTTTCTCTTCAAAACCTTTATTGCTTTGATTTCTAGCAGTTTTTACATATATAACTTTATCTGTATTGTCGTTATTGTTTCTAGAAGAAGAAAGTATAGCTAATAGCCACGCAAATAAAAGAAAATCCATTTTATTCTCTAATCCACTTTATTTATTTTTGAAAACTACATCTGGAAAATACTCTTCAGCTAACTTAGAAACAACATCTCTACTAGCATTTTCTTCAATTGGAAATCTTATATAAAAATCCTCACACATCTTACATCCTTCCCTTGGTTTCAAAAAATTATTGCACCAAGGATGATGCTTTTTCCATTCTGGAATTTCTTGTCTATTTTCCATATAAAAATCCTATTTTATTGTATTAGTCCATTATCAAATTCTTTTAATAAAACGCTTGCAACGATATTTTCTGTCAATGTAACCCTATCATATTCTTTAATGGCATCTTTATACTGTTTGATAGCTTCATCAAAAGTATATTTGGCTTCTAGTCCTTCACCATATTCCATGCCTTTTTTCCAACCTAAAACTTGATAAAGCACATATTGTTTGCTCATTTCTCTCCTATAAAACGCTTATTTTATTAGTCTTTAATTTCAACATCTAACATTTCAACCAACTTATCAATATCCACATTATCATTAAAAAAATAATCTACAAGCCAACCATTATCATCTTTGCAACCTAAGACACTAATTATCTCTTGATAATACTCTTCCTGAATTTTCTCCAAACGATTAGAAAGCATTTTATTTATTTTGATAATGTCATATTCTTGTTTACTAATTATTTTCATTTCATATTTTCCTATAAAATCTTGCTTTGATTATACTATTTGCGATAATAGACGTTCTCGCTCTTTCTGTGTTTGCCTTGCAATTCTTTTATTTCTTTCTACAATTGCAACCGGATAGAAACTCAAAACTTTTTCAATCCAATCACCAAGAACAATTAGTTGGTCGCAAAAATGGGTTGAACAAAGCAATTTATCATCGCCTCTTATGGTCATATAATTGCCATAGTCATCTATATAAATAGTAATACCATCATAATTCCAGCTATATTTAGGGCCATATCTAGCGGAAATATTATTGCCTAATTCTCTGCCAATCGAATAAAGTTTGCCAATTGTACCATTTTCTTGAGCTTCGGCATATCTTTTTTGTTTAAGTTTTAATAATTCTTCGTTTGTTAGTTCGGATAATTCCATTTTTATTCTACTTGTTTTATTTCTCAAAAATCGGATATTTTCTATAAGAGTTTTGCTCTGCATATTTTTCATCTCTAATGCCAGTATAAACATTTTCAGTAAAATATATGTAATAATCTTCATCTACATTATATAATTTACTTACTATTGCTGTTTCATAGCTATCTATTATAATTCTATCTCCTATTTCCAATGAATTAGATGTGGGTCTTTCATATTTATCCATATGTGAAAATGAAGCGTGTGTATAAATAAGTACTGACCCGAATTGTTTAGTGATAGATGGTTTTCCATGAAATACCTTCATTATAATTTTATTCAATATTATCACACTTTCTTTATTCTGTCAAGGTCTATTAAGTCTTTCTTCAATTCTGCTTACCTTAAATTTCATTCTGTCTTGCAATTCATCTTCTGTGATTTCGAAAATTAATTTTGCTTGCTCCAGCATAATGGTAACATCTGCTATTTCATCAATTATTTCAAATTGATTCTCATTACCTCTTCGAGCCTTACATATCTCTTTTATCAATTCAGATAACTCTTCAACAACGATGTTGAGTTGCATTTGAAATCCCCATTTGTCTACACATCTTTGCAATACGTCTTTACATAAAAATGAATACACGATTCCTCATAAAATAGTAAATTCATTGGTCTTTAAATTCAACTTTGGCTATAATTTTAGCATTTTTAGACAACAACTTTATTCTACTCGTAATACAAGATGGACACAAATTGCCCCGTTTCTCTGGGAAGATTTTCTTCCATTCTTCATCAGAAAAAATAATTTCACTTCCGTAAACGTCTTCCCCGCAATCAAAACAGGGTGGCTCTTCATGTCTAGTTAAATCATCCATCATTTCTTTAAACATCATTACCCATCCAGAGTTATTTCCTTCTAAAACTTTTTTCCGCGCTCGTATCCAATATGGATGAACATATGGGTCTGTATCTAAATAGCTATCAATACTTTGAAATGTATTAAAGCTAGAAATAAATTTATCCAACAAATCTTTTATATAAGAACGGACTGCTTCCTTATCTCCAGAATATTTCATGATAATATCTGCATATTCATCTACGATTTGGTCAACTTCTTCTGTATTTAAAGAATGATCATAATATTTTTCCATTTACTCCCAATCCCAATCTGGATGTATTTCTTTTAATGCTTTATCGTATATATCATCCATCGCAAGGCATTCCTCTAATGTATCACAATCATAACTTTCAAATGTTTCAACTAATTCTTTATAAATTAATTTCCTAGTATTTTTATCCTTGACATTATTCTGAATTGTATCAATAATTTCGCTCATTATTTCTGAACCACGACCCCATCCCATATTTTTCTCCTTTCAAAAACCTAATGAAATTGATATTTCAAGTGTTTAATGTTCAATAAAATATTGTTTTGCACAATGATATACTAAAGATATTTTTACATAAAAATCGTGCCACGCAATATCAACTAAATCAACAAAAAATTTATGTTCTCCATAATTATCAACAAAATCAACAATTTCCATATGCGTCATTTGATAAAATTTATCACAAAAATCTTCTATATCTATTGGAACTATCATAAAATGCCTCTTCTATCGGCTTTCAATATTTACTTTTCCATTATCATCATAAACATCAAACCATTCTCCGCAATAATCAAAAAGACTCTGTCTTTCTTCCATAATATGTTTTAAAGTTTTACAAGTATATAACCTAAAACTTTTATCGCTAGGAATGGGATAAGAAGACCTGTATCTGCGCCTACTTAAATCATAAGGGTAATAAAGTGCTCTTTCTTCGGTTATATATTTTCTTTCTGGAATTACTTCTCCATTAGGTCTCACCATTTCTTTAATTATATCTTCATACGATTCTTTTCTTAAATAATATTTCATTATAAATTATCCATTCTATCATGTTCTCTATAATATACCTTAAAATGCCATTTTCCATCAGCACGAAAAACTATATCATTAGGAATGATATTTTGATTTCTTTTAAACCAATCAAGCATTTCTTTCAAAGCATCTTCCAATTCAAAGCTATTGAATTCCTTTGCTTCTATCATAAAACATTCCCTTCATTACATTTCATTAATCAATATTTTTCTTTTAATATTAGATTTCTCATTTTCAACAAAAACAAAACTTCCGGTTTCTTCTTCCATATTCAAATAAGAATAAAGAGCAATTGATCGTCTAATAATTTCAGATTGCGTTGTTCTCTTTACTTGCGCCATTAAAAATAGTAACTCATCCAATTTGTCATCTAACTCTATTTCATATTTGTTTTTTGTCATGAAATCATCTTATATCCTTTATTTTTGGGCAATCAGTAGTTTTTTCATCTGTCATTTCCAAATTACACTCCGAGCATTTACACATATTCTCTCCTTGTATAGTATCATGAAACTGTTATTTCATTCTTCTTCTAATGTGTCTATCATAAAATTAATTTCATCAATCAACGCATTTAAATTATTTCTACATTCTGATTGTGAAACGGAACTATCACTAAATAATTCAGTAATGTCGTCCAAACATTTTTGATATAATTCATCGTTCGTCATTTATTGTCTCCTTTACAATAATATTATCACAATTTTAAAATTTGTCAAGGTTATTCCTAAATCAATATCCTTCATCGATACGATTTTGTAAAAATGAATTTATAAATTGCAATACATATTCCATTCCGCTTGCCATATCTTTATTCCAAGTTTTAGCAATTTCTATTTCTCGATTAATTGTTTCATTAATAGATTCTTTATCAGCTTTAACAAATTCTAATGCGTCTTCATCTGTCATAAGAAATACATCAAATTCAATCTCGATTGGTTCTAGTGCCTTAAGTAAATTTTTATCCATCATTTTATATATCCCTTCTCTATCCCTTCTCTATCCCTTCCAAATAACATTTTTCCATTCATCTGGATTATTTTCACATGGTAATTCATTTTCGTGATCCATGGCCTTTTTAGGATCTCCAATATAGGATTTACAAATAGGATAGTAATATCCCCAAAAAGAATCCCATTTACCACGTTCAAAATGAATTGCTTCGTCGCCGTCTTTGTCTATAAAAATATATGCCATAATCTATTATTCTCCTAAACCCGATAAAACCGGAATTTTATTATTTTTTAAAATATTTTTCTGCGTCAATCTATTTATCCAGAAACCACCATCCTCTATTTTCTTCAAAATTTCCATCTCCTAAATAATTTTGACATAAATCTTTTTTCCCAAATATGCTATAAAACCAAAAAATAAATTTATTTATCATAACTTTATCAAATTTCCAAACCAAAACAACCAAGTATCATTTTCAACAAATGTCCATAAATTACTATCTTTTTTATATTCTTTTACGGTAAAGATAGTATCGGTATTCCTATTGATAAATTCTATAAATTTAGGCGTTAGTGTACTCTTTTGCCACTCAAATGCCTGAATATTTATTCTTACCTTATCGCCAGATTTAATTTCATTCATTTATTTTTCCTCTTGTGGTCTTCCATCAGGCCATATTTCTAATTCAATATCTTCGTCATCTAATAACTGTGCTTGGCTAATATCATAATCTCGTTGTAAAATTTCCCAATGTTTATTATGCCATGCAATTTCTTTACGACAAGTTATAAGTTCAGTAGCAAGTTCTTTTATAAGTATATGGGCGGTAGTTTTATTTTCTACGCTTGCCAATACTTTAAGTTCTCCGTCTGTAAAAATGTCCATAGTATTCCTTTCAAAAACCTAATGAAATTGCAGTTTTATGATACTTTATTTAGCTCAACTCTCTTCATGGCTGTTTCATAACTATCTTCATCATTTTCAAAACCAATATGATTTACTTTATATCCATCTTTTTCTAACCACAAACAAGCCTTTGCAGAAGCACCACTACCCTCACAAATATCAAGATTGATTCCATTTGGTGGAGTTACTAATTTAATCAAATGTGTCATTAGTGTGGTTGGTTTTACTGTTGGATGAATGTTTTCAATTTGACCATTTTCGGTACGATCTTTTTGAGATGCCTTTGCACAATAAAAGAAACGAGAAGCACCACCAGAATCACCAAAGCCAGTAACAGCAATCGAACCATATTTACCGTGATAACCACCTTCTGTATTCCTTACGCCTTGTGGTTTACCACTAGTCAATATTCCTGTTTGTTCGTCTAAAAGTTTACCACATTCCTCATCAAATATTGTATTTGTAGTATATCTTCCCTTAGTATTAATTGTTGCCTCATAATTTGGCTTATCTTCTTCTCCAAAACCAGACCATTTTTCTAATACATTAATAGGAACGATTTCTCCATTGAGTTCAATCCTACACCCATCAATATTTAAACCACCAACGCCCCATTTTTCTACATTATAGCAATAATTTTTTTCAATAGGTTTTTGTGCAACCATAATTGGTTCATGTGTAGGTTTAAGAGCGGTTCCCCATCCATCCCATTGTTTGGCTAAATCAGTTGATGGAGCGGTAACATCATAACTTCCATTTAAATGAGCGTCTTCTGCTTGATATGGACTTTTATTTCCAGTTCTATCTCCATTTTTTGCAGTAGGATGTGTAGATTTTCCAATAACTTCTCTTTCTACTCCAAATTGCTTATCAAATCCTTTACTAATATTATAACTTTTTGGAAAACCTTGGCCATACACCCACATAATTTGGTCTTTGATTTCAAACCCCGCATCTTCAAATCCACAAACCATACGATGTTGAGTACGAGTTCCAGAAAAAATAAGACAAAATGCACCGGGTTTCAACACACGAAATAATTCTTTTGCTCTATCGTTACACCATTGATAATAATTATCAATAGTATCCCATTTTTTACCCATAAACCCAAGATTATACGGAAAGTCAGAAACACAGCTATCAATACTATTATCTTTCAATTTTTTTAATAATTCTAGGTTATCGCCTAATTTTAATTCAATCAATTTTTATTTTCCTTTTATTATATTTCTACTATATATGGAATTGGCTCATTATCTGTTGCTGAAATCAAAGACCTAGAATCATAAATTATTTTATGATCTTCCCCCTCAGTTGCAGACTTTGGTCTTACTAAAATTATACCAAAAATATATTTGCCTTGTAATCTTTCTTTTTGAGATACTTGTATTATATTATTTATATCCTTTATTGTTAAGTTCATCCTTCTTTCCCTTCATGACTTTTATAAGCATAACACTCGTGCCATTCAGATTCATTCAAACATTCAAACACATCTTTTTTCTACCAATAAATTGACAAAATTGACAATTATAATATTGATCAAATCCATCCCAATGATAATAAAAAGTATAAATACTTCCATCTTGACATTCATATTTTTTTGCAGTATTAAAAACGCCATCAATAATCAAGTTTTGCCATCTACGATATATGGACATTGCATATTAATTTCCTTTCTCGATTTAACCCCGATAAAATTTCTATTTCATTCCAACGGAATAATATTTTTGTCTTGTAACCAACCCCAAATTTTTGTAAGTCTCATTTGAACAACCCATACTGGATAAGTATTAAGAATACGAGTAACTTTTAATCCATCTTTTTCCCAATCATCCATATGATCTTCTGACCAAAAATCAAACGCCCTAGTCTTCCATATGCCCTTTATTTTAATTTCATATAATTTTTTCATTTTGTCTTATTTTACTACAAACCAATCTTTTCTAAAAATATCTTGAATAAAACACCATAATTTAACTGAAAAACCCATATTAACCCACCATTCGGGAATAATATTTTCGATAAGATTTACAGTGAGTCCGTCTTCTCGCCAGTCCTCTACCCATTCTGGTTTCGCCTCAATTTCAAATAACCATTTTTTATGTTTTCCCATTAATTCTAAAGAATATACTTTTTCTTTACTCATAATTTTCCTTTTTTATTTTCTATCAAATTTAACATTTGGATATATTGGATCACCATCAACTTCTTCGAACTCATCAAAACCACAAACTTCACTATCCCAATGCTTTCCCACTGTAACATTTTTTGCTTTTGCAAATACATCATCAAATGTTTTCCATCCATGAAACACTCCGGCCAAATATCCAGAATAATTTCCATATTCATCTCTGTCTCTAAAATCATCGATCAAGAATGCTTCCGTTCCCTTATCAAACCATGTATTTTTCTTTGCAATATATCTTGTCATTTTATTACCTCTCTAAAATCCAATAAATCTGTGAATTCATTGTTCTATCCAATCAACTTTATCCGATTCTTCATTTGGAAGAGTTATCTTTTTCGCAACTAATTTTTTCAATGTTTCATAATCCATAGAACCATCAAAGCCACTATTGCCATATTCTAATTCAAAAACATAATTTCCTCTTACTGCTCCAAATTTTGACATATCGTCTTTTTCGCCAATTCTAACTGTTAAACAACTCCATCTATATCTAAAATATATTTGCCTGTTATCATATGTTAATCCTTCCCATTGCGAAGGACAAGCGGAACAAGTGTTTACTATTTTCTTAACTTTTATCATTTTATTGTCTTCCAATACTCACCATATACGAAAGACGAAAAACCATGCTTTGATTCTTTGTTTTCTAAAAATTCACGCAACTGATCTTCTGGTATTCTAAAATCACATGAAACAGAATTGTCTTCATCGTCTTTCCATTTAAAACATATAAATGATCCATTTTTATATAAATCTACTTTTATTCCAGTCAATTATTCAGAAATAGATTTGCCGTTACTGCTTGTAATTTTAAAAAATCCAGTATGCATTATTTTGCTCCATTAAATGGTTTTAATTTATAAATCCCATTCTTTATCGCCTTTATTAATGCCCGTTTCCAACTCAATAAATTTAATATTTCTCGTTTGTCATGTTCACTTAATTTCATTTCTTTTCACCATTTCTTGCCATTTTTCTTCGGCATCTTCTTCAGACAATTTAGAATATTCTCTAAATATTTTAAACAGCGCATCTTCAATAAATTTTGATTGATATAAAGGAAGTTCTTTTTCCAATTCTTTTGCAAGCTGTGTTGTTACACCACATCCTACCATACTCTCCATAACGATAGCAATGTCTCTAAGGGTGGCATCCTTTAAAGAATTTTCATTATCACCATCCCAACCATTTATAATTTCTGGCTTATTATTTCCGCTCATAAAAGACAAATCTTGAACAATGAGTTTTGTGTCACACATATTTCCGGCAGTTAAATAAATTTTTCTAATATCCATTTATTATATTATATCCTTCTTTGTGTCAAGAAAATCATCCAGCACATCTAACCAAATACGAAAATTATGAATATCATTTTGTGCACAAGATATTGTAACCCCATGTCCTTGAAGCCACAAACAGTAGTATAAAGCTCGATTATCATATGAAGCACTTAAAGATGTGCCATTAAATGGCAAAATATTATTAGATATCAATTCTTTATTCTTCATCTTCAAATAAATCCATCAATCTTTCTATAATATCACTATTTACAGTTTTATTATTGATTACATTTTCTGCTCCATATTGATTCATATATATTAAATATATTTCTCTCAATAGATTATAGGCTTCAGTTAATTCTTGAAACTCACTAGTTAATTTTTTATATGTTTCAAATTTTTTCATATTTGTCTCCACTAATGACATAAAATGCCAATTTTATATGCCTTTTGCAAGATCTTCCAAATATTTTTCCGCCTCTTCTAATGTTTGGAAAATAATATCACCCGATTCCAAAACAAATGCATGATTATGAATATTTCCTTCAGGAAGGACAATAAGAGTATGTTTTCCTAACATACTTGCCCAAGCTAATTCCATCATAGTTCCTATAGAAACACGATCACCAGAATTTGACAAATCTGCAAGAATAATATCAGAAGAACTAACCATCCATTTATCTCGTTCAAAAATGGCATGATTAGTAGATACGGGGAATCCATATCCACTCGCTTTTAGTTTTATTTCATTTCTAAGATATGTTTTACCAGTCATTGGGCATAATACCTCATATCCTAATGAATTTAAATATTCTGATTTCTTTTTATAACGATCAACAACCTCGTCGTATCCAATTCCAGAAATTGGCCCTGCTAAATAAATTTTCATCTTTTATTATTATCCTTTATCATTATAAAATTTTACTACATTATTAAGATTTTGTCAAGGTTAAACCCAATAAAACCATTCTTTTATTATAATATTTTTGATTCATCTTTATTC
>Ga0265297_10011156_pt1 | contig 11067 bp, 14 predicted proteins | sample Munlanlwell13791_FD_192502 | JGI IMG/M metagenome (GOLD analysis project Ga0265297, IMG submission 192502) | Leachate microbial communities from a municipal landfill in Southern Ontario, Canada - Leachate well 137-91 | ecosystem: Engineered > Solid waste > Landfill > Unclassified | place...
ACCGGGTACATTCTTGGTAAAGAGTTAACCGGCAAACGCCCGCGGCTCCGCTATGATTGGGACAACGGGACGCTGCGCGGCTTACTTAAGGTTCGAAGTGTATAACAGGGTCGATAAGATGGCCAGCCCGGGTACGACCAGCATGAAAACCAGCGCTAAGTTGGCGTTGGCTAAAGTATTGCCATAGATCCAGCAGACCAGCGAAAGAATGACGGCGACGATCCAAAGAGTATTTTTATTCATTTCGAGTCCTCCTTACGATTTTTAAAAAATTCTTTGATTATTATAGCATGCTCCGCCAAAAGGTTAAGGCCGATCGTAGAGCTGGTCAAATTCCCGGCTGAAGGCCGAGACGATCTGCGCTCCTTTTAGGAAAAGCGAGTTTTCGTAATTGTTTTTTTCGGCGTTATCGGTCCAATTGTAGGAGCCGGTCGCGACCTCTTTGTCGTCAAAAACAGCGAACTTGTTGTGCATGATCCCGCGGCCTTTGCCTTTGATGATCTTGACCTTGAACCCCTTGTTGACCAGATAGGGGACTTCGGAATGTTTGCCTTTGGACTGGGAATAGTCGGCCACGATCTTGATTTCGACCCCGCGTTTTTTCGCGTTTTCCAGCGCCCAGACGATCTCGCCGGAGGTCAGGCTGTAGATCGCGATCTTGATGCTTTTCCGGGCGAGGTTGATCCGGGAGATGATCTTATCTCTTGTCCCTCCGTTAGGGGAAAAATAGACCGAGATCCCTTCCGCGGAAAGCGGCGCGGCGACAGCTCCGGGAGTCCAGATCCACAAGACAAGGACCAGCAGCGCGATTAGTTTTTTCATGGCTTGATCTTACTCTCTTTTTTTTCGGCCAGCAAATAAACCGCCAGGTAAAGGGAGAGCAGAATGAAATTGTAAAAGAAATCCTCCACCGGGATAGTCAACACTCTGACGCCCAAAATGGCGGAGGGATTGTAGATCACGACAGGAAAAGAGGTCAGGTAATAGTTGAAAACGACGAAGAGCAGAAAAGAGAGCCCCAAATAAACCCAGTAAAAAAGGGACGAGAGCATTTTCCGGGCAAAGTCGGCCGCCCAGATCAGCCAAAGGCCGGTGGCCAAAAAGACCAGCGCGCTGTAGCCGTGATGGAGCGATAGCAGCGCCAGAAAAAAACAAAGGATCGCCGTCCAGCGATAAGCCCGTCGGTTAAAAGGGGCCGGTCGGTCGGTAAAAAAATGCCGGAGCGATTCGTAAATAAACAAACAGCTGAAAGGGACCGCCAGGAAAAACAACCATTCCTCGATCGGTAATCCGGCCAGGGAAAACGGCAGGACAAATTGAGGGTTAAAACCCCAGTCCCCCCGCCGGGTGACCAGGCCGTCCCAAATGATAAAAAGCGCGCCGACCGTAACGGTGGCGATGGTCAGCGGGCGGAAAGAGCGGCGGTAGTAGCTGAACCAGGGAAGGGTGATAAGGATCAACGGGCAGACGATGATCAAAAGATCGATCATCAGGTAAGTGCTCATTGACTCCTCCAGGGGAGGCTTAGCGCGTTGGCGATGATCCGGGCCAGGATCGTGCTTTTTGCCGGCTTGACCACTCCTCGAAAAATAACAAAAGGGGTTTGGTCGATCCGGTCGGCGGTCCAGCCGTACATCTCGGCCGCGGTTTTTACCGGGACCAGATAGCGCCTCGGAATGAACCGATAGCCCCGCTGCGCCTCCGCTTGCCACTTCCGGTAGTAGGCGAGTTGGCCGGCGATAAAGGCGGTGAAGCGTTCCGGTTTGCGATGGGCTTCTTTTTCTTCCAGCGAATCGAGCTTGTATTTTTCCAGTTCGACGGTCGGCAAATAACGTCGGCCAAGGGCCTGGTCTTCTTTAAGGTCGCGGATAAAGTTGATGTACTGCATTGCCCGGCCTAAAGACCGGGCGAAAGGGCGGGCCGCTTCCGGCAGGCCGAGAATGGCGGCCATCATTAACCCGACAACTTCGGCCGAGCCGTACATGTATTGTTCGGTTTCTTCCATGGTGGCATAAATCTTTTTAGTGAGGTCGAGTTCCATGGCTCTGAGAAAAGCGTCGACCCAGGCCGGCTCGAATTGGCGGCGTTTCGCCAGCGAGACGAAGGCGTCGATGATCTCATTGCCGCTGGCCAACCCTTTACGAGCGTTAAAATAGCTCTCTTTAAAAACATAGAAACCGGTCCGATCCTGGGGAATGGTGTCGACGAAGTTGTCGGCCAGCCGGACGAAAGCGTAGAGAGTAAAGACGTCGTCTTTGACCGCTTTGGGGAAAAAGAGCGAGCTGTAGAAATAAGTCCGGCTTCCTTGCTTGAAGATCGAGATTTGCGATCGACTAGGCATATTGTTTGGCGATCTCCTGGCAAACGATCTGCGACGCGATCATGACCATCGGGACGCCGATCCCCGGATGAGTGTAACTCCCGGTATAATAAAGGTTCGCGATCTTTTTACTCCGGTGCGACGGGCGGAAGACCGCCGTTTGCCAGAGGGTGTGGGAGAGGCCAAGGGCGGTCCCTTTATAGGCGTTGTAGGCCAGCGTAAAGGCTTTCTGGGCGAAAACTTGTTGATAGACGAGGTGGTCCCTGATCTTTTCGCCGAGGAGTTTTTCGAGGTGGCTTATCACCCGGTCGCAATAATCCTGGCGGATCGCGGCGGTGTCTTCCAGCCCGGCCGCGACCGGGATGAGGACGAAAACATTTTCGCCGCCGGGCGGGGCGACGGTCGGGTCGGTTTTCGACGGGCAGCTGACGTAATAAGAAAACGATTTTGGCCAGGCGGGCCGGTCGAAAAGGGTCTTAAAATGCTCGTCCCAGGACGGGTCGAGATAGAGATTGTGGTGGAGGAGCCCGTTAAGTTTTTTATCGAGACCAAGATAGAGGAGAACGGCTGATGGTCCCATCTTCCGGCTGGCCCAGTAAGCGGGGGGATACGAGACCGCTTCCTCCGTCAGCAGGGAAGATTCGGCGTGCTGGTAATCGGCGTTGACCAGGACGATGTCGGCTTCGAATTCCCCTTTATCGGTGACGACTTTTTTAGCGACGCCGTTCTCGGTTACGATCCGGCGGACGGTCTCGCCGCAAATAATTTTGACCCCATGTTCGGCGTTGAGACTGGTCAGGGCGTTGACGATCTCGCCGATCCCTTTTTCCGGATACCAGACCCCGAGCGAAAAATCGACGTGGGACATGATCGAGTAGAGCGCGGGCGTGTTGCTTGGCGAGCCGCCGAGAAAGACGACGGTGTATTCCAGGATCTTGCGGATCTTGTCGCTGGTAAAAAACCGCTTGGCGAAGCGGTCGAGCCCTTCGAAAATATGGAGACGCGGGCCTTTGGTGATGATCTCCCAATTGAAAAAATCAAAGAACGACCGGTATTCGCGGTAGATAAAACTTTTCATCGCGGTCCGGTATTGGAACTCGGCGGTTTTCAGATAGCGATCAAGCTTTTTGCCGCCCCCCGGTTCGAGCCGCTCAAAGAGCTGACCGACCTTTTCCCGGTCGGCCGGAACGTCGACCTGGTCGTCGCCAAAGAAGACCCGATAGTTCGGGTCGAGCCTTTTTAAGCGGTAATAATCGGTCGTTTTTTTGCCGAAAAGGGCGAAGTAATTTTCGAAAACTTCCGGCATCAGGTACCAGGAGGGGCCCATATCAAAGGTGAAACCGTGGGTCCGCATGATCCGCGCGCGTCCTCCGGGTTCGGTATTTTTCTCGAGGATCGTGACCGTGAACCCGTTCTTTGCCAGCAAAGCCGCGGCCGATAGTCCGCCGATCCCGGCTCCGACGACGATTACTCTTTTATTTGCCATATCAGAGGGATTTTAGCGTATATTATTAGGCTTGGCAAATAGTTGACAACATGGATAATCGTAGTAGCATTAAGTAGCCGATTCGGGAGGAAAATCAATGCTGGTATTATTGGACAACGTGACCAAGAGCTACGCCAAGGGCGGGGTTCCGGCCTTAAAGAACGTAACTTTCGGGATCGAGTCGGGCGAAATGGTCCTGCTCTACGGTCCGTCCGGCGCTGGAAAATCGACTTTACTGAAGCTGATCGGCGGTTTGGAGAAACCGACCGAAGGAAAAGTCTATCTCGACAATAAAAATATTTCGCGGCTCCGTTCCGAGCTGCTGGCCGAGGTCAGGCGCCGGGAAATTGGGTTCCTGGCCGCGACGGAAATGATCCCGGTCTTTACGGTCCAGGAAAACGTCGAATTGCCATTGCAACTGCTAAAACAGGGGAAAGCCGGAGAACGGCGCGAACGGGTCAAACAGCTCCTGATCGAACTTGGGATTAATGATTGTGCCGGTAAAAAGATCGGCGCGCTTACGCCATTGCAAAAAGCGAAGACCGCATTGGCGGTCGCCTTGATCAAAGGGCCTGTTTTGGTCCTGGTTGATGAGCCGACCGCCCGGCTTGATTTAGCCTCCGGGCTGGAACTGTTCAGGATCATGGCCGAGATCAATAAGAAGAATAAAACGACTTTTTTAGTCGCCAGCGACGATCCGGCCCTGGCGCGGCACCTGACCCGGACGGTCAAGATCTATGCCGGGGTGATCGAGGGGGAACGCCAGCCGCCCGCCGGCTTGACCATGGCCAAGAACTCGGCGGTTCCGATCTATGACCTAAAAGCGATGCCGGATTCGGCGCTGCTGATCAACCCGGCTGAAGGCAAGAATGCTTAGCTTCGCCTTCCGGAACCTGGTCCGGCGTCCGCGCTTCTTTCCGATCATTTCGATCGCGGTGGTTTTGGCTGCCGCCCTGCTGGTCAATTCTTTCCTGTGCGACCTAGAGCACCGGCTGGTCCAAAACGAGATCGATTTCCGCTTTGGCCACGTTAAGCTCTATCCCCGTGATTACGATCCCGCCGGTTTTTCCCTGTCGAAGCTGATCGCGTCACCCGAAGCGGTGGTCTCTGAAGTGCAAAAAAGATTGATCGGTGCGGCGCCGCGGGTCCGTTTCCAGGCGATGTTGTCGAGCAATTCCGGCGATCTGCCGATCCTGGTCTACGCGATCGACTCCGAACGGGATGACCTGGTCTTTAAACTGCGGGAGAAAGTCGCGGCCGGCCGTTACTTGGCCGGAAGCGAAGAAGCGGTCCTGATCGGGCAGGGGTTGGCGTCGGTCCTTGGGGTTTCGATCGGCGACGAGCTTTCATTTCTGGCGCAGGGCCGGAACGGGGTTTTTCACCAGTTCAACTTTTGGCTAAAAGGACTGCTTAAGACCGGCGATCAGGAGCTGGACAATTCGGCGGTCTTTATTCCTCTGGCGGTCGCGCAAGCCGGTCTCGGCCTGAATCGCGGCGTGACCGAGATCTCGGTCCGCTTAAAGGACCCTAGCGAGGCTTTGACCGTTAATTTGGGCTCGGCTCAGGCGATCCCCTGGCAGAAAATGAACGGGCAATTTAACTGGCTGTCCGCCGGCCGCCGCGCCATCCTGACCACCCTGGCGGTCATCTGGCTGCTGGTCGTGCTGATCTCGACGGTCAATTATCTTCATCTTGCCAGGATATTGCGGGCGAAAGAATTTACTTATTGGCGGCAGCTGGGCTTGAAACGGCGGGATTTTGTTTGGTTGATCGCCTGGGAGATCGCGCTGACGGTCCTGGCCGGGATCCTGCTGGGCTTAATAATTGGAGGGATAGTCAAATGTTTCGGTTGGCTGTAAAAAATATTTTAAATACCGCCTGGGGGCTGTTGACCGTCCTCGGTTTTGCCGTGGCGGTCGCGCTGGCCGTCCTTTCCTGGTCGCTGGTCCGGCAGGTCGCGGACGGCACGGCGGCAAATATCGCTTATTACCGGAGCGGACATTTGCGGGTCGTCGACCGGCAGTATAACGACCAATTGTTCCCGCTGGCCAAAAGCTTTGCCAAATATCAGGAGATCGAACGGTTGGCCGCCCAATACCAGGGGGTAACGCTCCAGACCGAACGGATCAAGATCAAGCTGCTGCTGCAGAACCAGGGACGGAGCTTGCCGGCGCAGGGGATCGCCATCGACCCGACGAAGGAACGCCCGGTCTGGCGGACGCTGGCCGGCCGTCAGGTTGGCGGCGCGAAGGAGCTCGTTCTCGGCAAAGGGTTAGCGCAAAAACTGGGGGTCGGTCTGGGCGATAAGCTGACGATCGTCGCGCCAAACGCTTTTGGGGCGGTGGCCCTGTTTGACCTGGAGGTCGTCGGGATCTTTAATTCCAGCTCCGCTTCGATCGATGACGGGACTTTCTTTTTCCCGATAGCGGTGGCGCAAAAAGTTTTTGCCCTTAACGACAAAGTTTCGGAAGTCGTCATTTACCTGCGCGATCCCGCTTTTGCCGGTGAAGCGGCGGAGTATCTGGGTGATGAGCTGGAGCGGGTGGCGCCGGGCCGGTTTACCGTCATTCCCTGGGAAAAAGATGCCGCGATAAGCTGGGTCGAGAAGGGGCGGTTGTTGGGGCTGGCGATCAGCGGCTTGCTCCTGTTTTTGGGGTGCACGCTGCTTTATCATTTCTTTTCTTCCAGCCTTGCCGAACGGGACGGGGAGATCAAGGCGTTGAAGAAGCTGGGAGTCAAAAAAGGGGAGCTCGCCCGCTTGTTCTTTTATGAGGCGGCGATCATCGGCTTATTAGCTGGCGTGATCGGCGGGGTCTTAGCGCTGGTCCTTAATCAGGTCGCCTGGACGGTCCCGCTTGGTTGGGCTGGGGTTGCTTTTGTGCCGCGGGAGATCGAACCAGGTATTAAATGGCTGGACCTGGTTCTGGGCTTGGTCGGCAGCTTAGGGTTTTCTTGTCTGGGTATGCTGGTCCCGGCCTGGAGAAGGTTGCGATGAAAAGAATAATTATCGTCTTGGTCCTGCTGCAGGGGCTGGTCTTGGCCGCCCCATTATTGCCGGCGGAAAAGTTACCGTCCCAAATGACCGCCAGGCTGCGTTATCAAAGCGGCGGAGAAAAGCGGGTGGTCGATCTGGTCGTCTTTAATAATGGCGCCGACCGATCCCTCCTCACTCTGGAGAGCCCAGCCGAAAAGGGGGCCAAGTATTTGCGGATCGGAGCAAGCCTGTGGCTTTTTTCCGCTGACGCCGACCGGCCGATCAAGCTGACCGGCCACATCCTGGCCAGCTCGTTTTTAGGCTCGGCCTTTAGTTACGCCGACCTGATGACTGAGCGTAATCTTTCCGACTATTCAGTTGAGGTCGTGACCAGCGAGCCGGTCGTGATCAATTTCCCGAAGGGAACGGGGGAGGCGGCGGCCGTCTATAAATGCCAGGTCTTGTTGCTGAAAGCCAAAACCAGGCAGGCGTCGTATTTCAAGCGTCAGCTCTGGGTCGATCAAGCGTTAAAGATGATCGTCAAAGAAAAAATGATCTCGGTTTCCGGCCGGGTAATTAAAACCATCGAATACGGTGATTTCCGCAAATTTAAACGTGACACCTATCCCGCCTACCTTCGGGCCCGCGGCGGCTCAGCCTCCGGCGCCTATAGCGAGCTTTTCGTCTCCGTCGCCGAGTTCGATAAAGAACTCTCGCCCTTATTATTTAATCCCTAAAAGGAGTGTTATTATGATTACCATGACTCATGTCGCCGGAAAAGATAAAGGTCCGATCAAGCTTTATACGCTAAGCACCTGCGTTTGGTGCAAAAAAACTAAAAAGCTTCTCAATGAACTTGGCGTTGCCTATGCTTACGCCGACGTCGATCTGCTGGACGTCAACGAAGCCGAAGAGGCGCAAGCGGAGATCAAAAAGTGGAACCCGCCATGCTCTTTTCCGACTATGGTCATTAACAATAAAAAGTGCATCATCGGTTATGATGAAGGCAAGATCAACCAGGAGCTTAGCTAATGGCCGACCAGTCGCGGATCGATCAATTATTTAGTAAACTGAAGGGCGAAGCGGAAGCGGGCGGGTATCACCTCAACCCCGACCAAGCGTTCGCCAAGGATTTAGTGCAAGGGTTATTGGTCAACGAAGAGCGCTATGGCTACCAGGCCTGTCCCTGCCGGTTGGCGAGCGGGAAGAAAGAGGCCGATCTTGATATCATCTGCCCCTGTGATTATCGCGATCCCGACCTGATCGATTACGGCGCCTGCTATTGCGCCTTATATGTTTCTGAAGATGTCCTGGCTGGTAAAAAGAAGTTAACGTCAATTCCAGAACGACGGCCGACGGCTGATGTGAGAGCGAAACTGAAAGAAAAATCGGCGGTCAAGCTGGAGAATTTGTCTTTTCCGGTTTGGCGCTGCAAAGTCTGCGGTTATCTCTGCGCCCGCGAACATCCCCCGGAAGTTTGCCCGATCTGCAAGGCGACAAAAGAGCGGTTTGAACGTTTCCTCTAGAGTTCGTCCATGACGATGGCCTGTAATTCCCTGACCAGGGTATTCCAATAGCGCGGGGTACCGGTTTCGGGGAAGTTCTTGTTGAAGTCATTCTCTTTCGATTGGACCGCCAGCCAGGCCGCGTAGTGAACGATCCTCATTCCTCTTAAAGCGGGCGCCAGGCGCCAGCTGCCATCATTAAAGTTCCGGAAGGTGCGATACCCCTTAAGCAGCCAGGCCGCCTCATTAGGGGCCTTCTCCGGCTTGTCGGGAAGAAGAAGCCAGAGGTCCTGGGCCGCCGGACCCAAACAGCAATCGTCAAAATCGATGATGTAGATCCCTTCGCCCGGCCGGGAAATGAAGTTTCCCTTATGACAGTCGCCATGCAGGAGCAACGTTTCTTCCCGGTCAAATAACGGCTCGCTTTTGGCGATCAATTGTTCGACCGCTCCTTTTAACGGGGCGGCGAAATCGGGGAGGATGAACCCGGTTTCAATTATCGTCTGGAGATGCCGGCTGGTGACGACGCTGGGCCGCCAGGTCAGGCGTTTGGCGGAGGTTAGCTTTTCCCCGGTTTGATGGATCTTGGCGATCAACCGGCCGATCGTTTGCCACCCTTCCTGGTCGAATTCATCCATGGCGCGCCCCCACTTTTTTGGGAAGAGGGCGAAGTTGAATTGTTCATGGGTGAAGAGGGTTTGGTTGTTGATCGCGATCGGCGTGATCACTGACAGGTCGTTTTCCTGTAATTTAGCTAAAAATTCGTGTTCCGCCAGGATCGTTTCCCGGTCCCAGCGTCCGGGCCGGTAAAATTTAACGATCAACCGCGATTGGTCGGCTTTTTCCAACTCATAAACCCGGTTGATATAACTATTCCGTTTGATGCAGATATTGGATAATTCTTCGCCGATGGTTTTTTCAACCGTTTGAAAGATCAGCTCCGGGGTTAGATTCAGCCAAAGACTTTCCATAAGAGTATCTTAGCAGATTAAGAGGGGAGTGGGAATGCAAGATATTTGGCTTAAATATCGATAAATATATAGGAAGGGAGATGCTTGAGATGTCCGACTTTCCGGTAATAAAAGAAGAAACTGTTGCGCTCGATTTCGAGCCGCTTGGGCTTGCCAGCCATCATTTTGTCTTGCCGCATCCTTCCAACCTTCGCCGTTTTACGATCGAAAAGAAAAAAGGGCGGGCGATTCAGCTCGATCTGCATCAACCGCTAAAATCGACCCCTAAAGCGCCGACGATCATCCTCTTTCCCGGTTGTGCCGGGAATTCAAACGACCTGATCAACATTGCCCGCCGTTTTGCCGCTGATGGTTTCCTGGCCTGGACGGTCGATTATTCGGTCGGCGACGTCGCCCGCCAGGATTTCAGCGAGTACACGATCTCAGAGCTGGTCGTTGACGTCAGCTTAGTGGTCGATTTTGTCCATCAGTTTTCCGGGGTCGACCAGGCACAGCTCTTTATTGCCGGGCACAGCTTCGGGAGCTTTTCTTCTTTCTTATACGCCGCCCGGAACCACGATCCCCGGATCAAAGCGGTCATCGGGATCTGTCCGGTCTATGATGTTGTTGAGCTGGGCTTCAACCATTTCAACGAATTAACCCAAAAGTTTACCCGTTTGGGCCGGCACTTAAGAATTTTCGCCAAACGCTCCAAGCGCCAGCTTCAAAAAGTGGTCTTTTTCTTTTGGCGGCTGACCGGCAAGCTCTTTGTGATCAAGAGAAATGGGAGTTGGGCGGTCCTAACCAAGGTCTTTCTCGACGATATTATTGGGGTGAACAGCCGGGAGAAGGTTTTAGGGGATATAGCTGGAATTGAACAGCCGTGCCTGCTTCTTTACGGTGAAAACGATCCCTGGATCAGCGAAGATAACGTCTTGGAGATCTACGCCGACATCAAAAACGATCATAAAGCGATGAAGGTCTTAAAAGGGGAAGGGCATTTGCCGCTGGACGAAAAAGGAGCCGACCTGATCTATAAATATACGGTCGCTTTCCTTAAACAATACTGCCCGATCATCCCGGTCAAAGAGGCTTAACCTTTAAGGGCGCGCTTTTCTTTTTTTAAAGCCCGTTTTTCCTTGAGGGACAACTTCGCGACTTTCTTAACGTTCTTATTTCCGCCTTGTTCTTTGTTGGCCATAATTACATCTCCTTAAAACAATCCATCCTTGGTTTACAAATAAAATGTTATCATATCGAACCGCTTAAAGCTATAAAATGTTTCGGCTGAAACTTGTTTGTTCCCCTAAAATGCTTTATTATCTAGAAGTCTATTTATTCACAATGGAGGGGTCAAATGTCATTAATATATGTTTTGTCGATTGGTCTGTTCCTTATAATGTTGTTCTTTTCCGGAGTTAAAATTGTTCGTCCCACCCATCGCGGGCTGATCGAGCGGTTTGGCAAGTATCGAAAATTTGCCAATCCTGGCTTTCATTGGGTCATTCCGGTCATCGACCAAATGTACCAGATCAATATTACCGAAGTTATGATCAATGCCGAACCCCAGGAAATAATTACCAATGACAATCTCAATGCCAGGGTCGACGCGCAGGTTTATTTTAAAGTAAAAGAGGACGAAGAGAGCGTCAAGTCTTCCCAATATAGCGTCAATAATTACAGCTACCAGATCGTTAATCTGGCCCGAACGACGCTCCGTAATATAATCGGGACCCTTAGTTTGAAGGCCGCCAATAGTGAGCGCGGCCGGATCAATGAGGAACTGCAAAAGACCTTGAAAAAAGAGACCCAAACGTGGGGTCTGGAAATCG
>Ga0265297_10011157_pt1 | contig 11067 bp, 8 predicted proteins | sample Munlanlwell13791_FD_192502 | JGI IMG/M metagenome (GOLD analysis project Ga0265297, IMG submission 192502) | Leachate microbial communities from a municipal landfill in Southern Ontario, Canada - Leachate well 137-91 | ecosystem: Engineered > Solid waste > Landfill > Unclassified | place...
TGAACTGGGCATTACCCTCAACGGCAAAACCAAAGGGGGCAAAACCGAAGAGGGTGCATTTCAAAAAGAACCAAAAATTAAAGAGCTTGTAGAAAGTGACGCAAATGCGGCACGTGTATGGGAATTTGCCAAAAAACTCGAAGGGTTAAAACGCAATGCCGGAATGCACGCGGCAGGGGTTGTTATCTCCAACGAACCGTTGTGGAAAAAAACTCCTATTTATAAACCCTCAGGTGAAGAAAACTACATCACGCAGTATTCACTTAACTTTCTCGAAGACATTGACCTCATTAAATTCGACTTTTTAGGACTCAAAACCCTAGACGTTATCGATAGTGCCATCAAGCTTATCCGTCATCGTTATGCCAAAGAGATTGATTGGCACGCTATCGATGAAAATGACCCCAAAGTCTATGAAGTCATTCAAGGCGGTGACACGGTAGGGATGTTTCAAATCGAATCCACGGGGATGCAAGATCTTAATCGTCGCTTGAAACCAAGTTCATTTGAAGACTTGATTGCGGTACTGGCACTTTATCGCCCGGGACCGATGGAATCGGGAATGTTGGATGATTTTATCGAGCGTAAACACGGTCGTCAGGCAATCACGTACACCTTTCCTGCAATGGAGACGATTCTAAAGCCGACCTACGGGGTCATCGTCTACCAAGAGCAGGTTATGCAGATTGTTCAAACAATCGGGGGCTTTAGTCTGGGGTATTCGGATATTATCCGACGTGCGATGGGTAAAAAAAAGGATTTGTCTGCCTACAACGATGAGTTTAGCCAAGGGGCGGCGAAACAAAGTCTGGATTATAAAAAAGCCTCCGAACTGTTCGATCTGATCGAAAAATTTGCGGGATACGGATTTAACAAATCGCACTCAGCGGCGTATGCGATGGTCACATTCCAAACTGCATGGCTCAAAACCTATTATCCCCAAGAGTTTATGGCGGCATTGCTCACTAGTGAAAAAGACAATACCGATAAAGTGGTCAAATACATCGACGAAGCCAAGCGGATGAAAATCTTTCTCGGTGCTCCCAATATCAATCACTCTCAGCTAGAATTTTCGGCAATCAATAAAGACGGTCAGGATCAAATTCTATTTGGTCTGGGGGCAATTAAAGGGGTAGGGGAAGCGGCGGTTGAGTCGATTCTGGATGCCAGAGTAAAGGGCGAATTTAAAGATATTCAAGATTTCATCAACCGTATCGAACCGCAAAAAGTCAATAAGCGTGTGATTGAATGCATCATCAAAGCAGGGGGCTTTGATACTTTTGGCTATTCACGCCGTGCCCTGATCGAGCAAGTTGAAACAATGGTTGAAACCGCAAAAAAAAGCTCATCGCTCCAAAAGGATGCCCAATTTAGCCTTTTTGGAGATGATGAAGAGGTTATGAGTGTCGAGCTGAATCTCAAGAATTTCGAGGAATACGATCTCAAAACACTTTTGGATTTTGAAAAAGATACGTTGGGCTTCTATGTATCCGGACATCCTCTCGATAACTTCCGTGAGCAAATAGACGCGATAAGCTATACTCTCTCTTCAGAAGTTGAAAATATTGCGGATGGATCTACCGCTATTTTTATCGGAAAAGTAGAAGAAATAACGAAAAAAATGTCGAAAAAAGGGTCAGCATTCGGACTGGTAAGTTTGATGGATTTCCACGGCAATATCGAGATGATGCTTTTTTCCGACAAGCTCGAACAGCTTGAGGGGATGGATCTGGATGAACCCATCGCGTTCAAAGTTAAAGTTACCCACACCGAGATGTTCACCAGAATTGGTGTGACGAAAATCATGACCCTCTCTGAGGCAAAAAAAGAGGCAAAAAAAGTTGAAACTAAGATTGTCGAAGCACCGCAAGAACCGTTGCAGCTTCGACTCCGTCTTAGCGATAATCTCGAAGTTCTCGAAAAACTTTATGTTCTCGTTCGACGTCATCCTGGGCGAAGAAGCATTAAGCTCACTATCGTCTCAAAACTGTGTGATGTTGTCATCGAGTCAGCGATAAGGGTGGACAACAAGGTGATGGATGAATTGAGTGAATTAGAAGGGGTGGATATACTTTAGTTTTTTGACATCCAATCGGGGATTTGGGTACACTAAAGAACTTTATAAGACGGGGCTTAAGCGAATGAAACAAATGATGCAAATCTATCGGGATAATCGAGAAGCGGTAGAGGGGTTTTTACTGACGACGATCAGCGACAATCCCCAGCAGGATTTCGATGACACACAGGTACGAAACTTTTTCAAACGGCTCCCATGTCTGAGCGATTTTTACGTGATGGACACAAGCGGAGAGCAGATCACTCCTACATGGCGCCGCAGCAGTCACGATGCATCGATGAAAGGGACAGATAGGGGATATTTTATCAACCGTATCCAGTTTGACAATAACGGCAATTATATCTCCAATCCCTACATCTGCGCCAACAGCGGACAGCCAAAAGTCTCGATCGCCCATAAATACCCGGACGGAAAAATCGCCGTATTCGATCTCGATCTTGTCGCCGTACTGACGAAAATGCACCTGATCGACAGCGACCGCCTTATCTCTAAACTCTCCGTTTCGGTCTACGCCCTGCTGGGTGGTGGGTTGGTACTTCTTGCCCTGTTTCTTGGGGTTTATGGGCTAATCGGATTTGTGAAAGCGGTGATCTATTTCGGAGACGAGACACTCCATTATGTTTTCAAATCCATCATCGGGATTACGCTGGCGATTGCGATCTATGATCTGGCAAAAACGATTTTAGAGCAGGAAGTGTTCTACCGTTCTCTCACTCTCGAAGAAGGGAGCGAGTACAAGACGCTGACCAAGTTTCTCACCTCCATCATCATCGCCCTCTCGATCGAGTCCCTGATGGTGGTCTTCAAAGTGGCGATTGACGATATCCGCAACATGAATTATGCTTTTTACCTCATCAGCGGGGTCGGTATTTTGATTATTTCGATGGCCATATTGAACTTCGTTAGCCGTAAAAAATGCAACGTGGACAAGTAATTACTCGAAAAACGGCAAGGCTAGTCCATCCTCGATGCCAGAGTAAAGGGCGAGTTTAAAGACATTCAAGATTTCATCAACCGTATCAAACTCACCATTGTTTCAAAACTGTGCGATGTTGTTATCGATTCGGTGATACGGGTGGATAATAAAGTGATTAGAGAATTGAGCACCTTGGAGGATGTGGATGTGCTTTGATACTATCTCTTTATCAAGTTTATTTTATGTTTTAATATATATTTGACATAAAATCATTTATTTAAGTCGTTTTCATGTGCGATATAGGTATAGGGAATTTGATAATAATTTAAAAAAACTGCTGTCTTATCGTATCCACTTTCTCGTGCCACCTTTGAAAGATTGATTCCAATTCCAAGGTAAAGTATCCGCTCACTTTCGTCGCTAAATCCATTCTCATAATTTCTCGTATAATATCCCAACTGCAGCTCGGTATATTTAAGCATGGGGTTTGAAATAAAATCAAATCCTTCGGATTTTAGGGCTATAAGGTATTTCGTTTTTTCGTATTCCGTGACAACATCTGCTGTTTTGAAACTTGGTATGTACTCAATTCTAAAGTCTATTCGTTTTGAAAGTTCAGGATTGCTAGCAAAAAGGTAAGAGGTAAGTGACCCTAGTGTATTAACAATGCAATCTTCATAAGAAAAGCCCTGTTCTGGACTGAAAGCGTCTCCAATTTCCATGGCATTCATCAAAAAGAAGGATGACAGGGAGCCGTAAAGCGCTGCATCCTTCTCAGTATAACCCAAGCTTTCATAGAGCTCTGAAAGTCCAAAACCAAAAAGATAGGTTGCATAAAAATGGCCTACTTTGTCGGCTCCCCCGTATTTGGTTTGTGAGCCAAACCACCCTTCGTTGCTTTTATGGGGACTGATCTTGCCATAATCCCAGTTTGCAATTCCCCATCCCGCGATGAGTGCAGCACCGGCAAGATTGGTATATAAAATGTCATGTTTTGTTTCATTGTTCTCCGCATAAAGAGAACAAAATGGAAAAATGAGGATAAAAAGAAAACGGACTATTCTGTTAGTCATTGTTTACGCTTCCTTTTTTCTGTACTGAGACTTTTGTTGTATTTTTGCAGTGTTTTCGTAAAATTTTGAAGACGTGCCATAATTCTACCATTAACGGTATCTTTAGGATAATTTCCTTTATTATCAGGCTGACCGGAATCGGTACCTGTGAGGATTGCTATGCCCTCTTGTATATTGTCCACCGCGTATATCTTGAATGTCCCATTTTTTGCCGCATCAATGATCTCTTGTTTAAGCATCAGATGTTTGACATTTGCCTTTGGTATCATAACCCCATATTCGCCGTTAGGATCGCGTTGTGTACATATATCATAGAAACCTTCTATCTTTTCGTTGACCCCTCCGATAGGCTGTATCTCTCCAAATTGGTTAACAGAACCTGTGACGGCAATATTCTGAGCGATTGGAAGTTCCGCAAGGGAAGAGAGTATTGCATACAGTTCTGTGGATGAGGCGCTGTCTCCCTCGACCATAGCATACGATTGTTCGAATACCAATGAGGCGGAGAGATTAAACGGTTCTTCTTTGGCATAAGTAGACCCAAGATAAGCACTTAGAATCATCACCCCTTTGGCATGGATGGGACCGCTTAATTCAACTTTACGCTCGATATCAATGATTTCCCCTTTCCCCAAACGCGTGCGGGCAGTAATACGTGAAGGAAGTCCAAAACGGTGACCGCCCATGGAAATATATGTCAGAGCATTGATCTGTCCAATAGCACTGCCGCTGGTATTGATCATGATGGTTCCATCGCTAATTTGTTCATAGAGTCTGTTTTGAATACGATTTATACGTTCTTTTTGTGCTTGCAGTGCTGTTTCGATATCGACCTTTTCCATAACGGATTTTTGTGTTTTACGTGTCCAATAGTCGGCCTCTTTTAGCAAATCTGAGAGTGTTCCCATATGGGTTGAGATTTTTGTAGCGTTTTGTGCCTCCCGTGCACTGTGTTCGATAACACGGGCAACAGCTTGAGCGCTTAGGGGCAGGAGACCGCTTTTTTGGGCAATGGTTCCGATCATCTGTGCATACAGTAAACTGTTTTCATCGTTGCGAGGAATATCCTCTTCAAAATCGGCACTTACTTTGAAAAGCTCTTTAAAGTCGGGATCATAATGGTAGAGAAGATAATAAAAGAGCCGCTCTCCGATGAGAACGACTTTGAGATCGATCGGTATTGGCTCGGGTTCCAGAGTGATGGTACTGATAAGGGCATATTGCTGAGCGATCGATTCAATACGAACCTCTTTGGAACGGAGTACCCGCTTGAGGGCCTCCCACGCAAATGGCTGCATCAAAAGCTTTCGGGCATCTAGAATGAGATAACCTCCATTGGCTTTGTGCAGCGCTCCCGATTTGATCATGCTAAAGTCGGTTACCAGTGTTCCCATTTGCGAAATATGCTCGATGCTGCCGATGAGATTATTATGATTCGGATTATCCTCATAGATAAGAGGAGCGGCTTTATCATCGTTATTGGATATAAAAACATTGACAAGATATCGTCGAAATGAGGGAGTATAGTATTCACGCATAAAAGGAGGTATTTCCATCTCATCCGGTTTGACAAGAAAGTCTTGACTGTTTTTAATGATATCCTCTTCGACTTCATCGAGATACTGAAGTATTTTTGGTGTGGTTTTGTATTTTTCACGTAAATCTTCCATCAGCGTACCAACAGTTTCAGCGGTTGTTTGGCGGTTAAAGGCTAAAAACTCTTTGTGCATCAACTTGCTTAGCAGACTGACTTCATGAAGCCCTTCCTTAACGACAGCCTCAAATGCGTTCAAATTGGCCGTCATCTCTTCTTTTTCTTTACCGCTAATTGCTTTGAACTCTTCAGCAGAGATCGGTTTGCCCTTAAGAAGGGGGAGAAAGGTAACTCGATTGGATGTGGATGTATTCATCACTATGCCGCGTGTCTCGGCCTCTTTTTGAAGCTTTAGAAATACATCACTTTGTAAATCAAGGTATTTTTGGTTGATTGCTTCACGGGCATTGCGGTATTCGTTACTCTCGAACACCGAAGGTAAAATCGTTTTGAGCAGTTCAATAAACTCGGCAATATTATTTTTGAAAACGGATGCGTGTCCGGAGGGTAACTTGATGGCAATAGGGGTACGATGATCTTTAAAATTGTTAACGTAACACCAGTCGTCGGCACACGGTTCATTTAATGCTTTTTTTTCTAAAAAAGCGGTAATTGCTGTGTGCTTTCCACTACCAGATGCTCCCATAACATAGAGGTTATATCCCTCTTGACGGATATTCGCTCCAAAATCAACGGCTGCCAATGCACCGTCTTGACCGATAATCTCTGTGAGAGGTTTAAGTTCTTGCGTTGTGTTAAAAGAAAATATTTCAGTATTACATGGGCAGTAAAGTGTTGAAAAATGTAATGGTTCAATCATGAAATTTTTATTCCTTTTGGCTGTTTAAAGAAAATCATTGTAGCACATTATTTTCAGCAATTTTGTAATCGATTATATGCCTTTAATCATGACTATAGCGATTTAAATTGTCGCTGTCCTCATACCACTTGGTCACTCCTGTAGCACTTCATATCGGGCTCCATCACTATAGAGAGTACTTTGGTAAAGTGCTATTTTGGATTCGAGGACACCGAGAGCGCTAGGTGAAGATGTTTTGAGACTATTGAAAAACAAATCGGTATCGGTGATTAGAGCGATTACTCGTTAACTACGGTTCGTGCCAGGGGATTTGCCATCAATCTCTCAAGCGGGATATGTTTGAGCGTTTTTTCACAAATGCCGTAGGTTCCTTGAGCAATACGCTCCAATGCGGCATCGATCTCAACCATCTCAGCTTCAAGTTGATGAAGAAGTGCCTGATCGGTTGTATTGTTTATTATTAGTTCTGCCATATCTTCTGCGTCATCGATTTCATCTTCGCTACCGATACTGTTTACTTCATCCTTCAATGCATTGATATTTTTTTGAACCCTCTCTTTTTCTGATTTCAAGATTGACTCAAAACCCTTGATATCCAGATCATTACGTGCAGTCATGATATATCCTTTTTTTAACAAGATTTTAACTATGATAGATGATAACAAAAAAATGGTAAAAAAGTAGGTGTTAAATTATGCTGCAAATTTCACACACTCACCTTCCTTGATTCTGAAATCGAAATAGCCGCCATCCGCTCGCAGAAAGTGAATAAAGAAGCACGGGAATATCAAAAAAATACGCGGGAAGGTGAACAGCGCAGAGGGATAATTACCTCTACCGCTAAATTTTTATACGTTCCGAAAAATACTCGCTCATATGCTCCAGCGTATCGACTTTCGCATAATCGGATTCGGGGACTTCGACCCCGAATACCTCATTCAAAGCGGTCAATATTTTTAAAAAATCGAACGAGTCAATTTCCAAAGAACGCTGGATATTTTTATCGGGGATAATATCCCCCTCCTCAATGTCTGGGGCAATTTCGAGTATTTGGTCGATGATGGCACGTTTGATGGCTTCATTCGTCATAGTAGCTCCTGCGGATTTTGTAAGATGCGGTTTAGTGTGTCGAGAAAGAGGGCTCCGGTCCGTCCATCGGTAGCGCGGTGATCACCCGCTAACGTCACCTGCATCACTTTGCGTATACATAGAGAATCGCCCTCGGCCCATGGAGCGTCCATAATGCGTCCCAGCCCTACGATGGCAACTTGAGGAGGGTAGATGACGCCGTAGACGCTCTCTACCCCAAGATCGCCGAGGTTGGTGATCGTGATGGTCTGCAGCGTCATCTCAGTGTTGCGCAGTTTTCCGGAACGGGTGCGGGTAATGAGATCATCCAATGCACGCATGGTCTGATCGAGATTCATTTCTTGGGTATTCATCAAAGCCGGGGTGATCAGACCACCTTTGCGTAGAGCGATAGCGATACCGGGGTTGATGGCATCACTGATTTGGGGTGCATCATCTTTCCAAAAGCCGTTGAGTTCGGGGATTTCTTGAAGTGCTTTGGTAACGGCACGGATGAGGAGGGCGGCGGCGAGGAGCCGCTCTTTAATACTCCGTTTTATGTTCTCCTCTTCCAACCAGTGAAGTGCAGGGGTCATATTGATGCTCGTGGAGAGATAATAGTGGGGTATCTCGGCATTAGAGCGGCTCATCGCGCGGGCGATCGCTTGGCGCATTCCGTCTATCGGTTTTGGTGCTGTTTCGGGGGGCGATTGTAGCTGTGCGAGATGAATTTCTCCCCCTGAGACCGCCAATGCGGAGAGTTCTAACCCCATCTCTTTTGCCTTGCGGCGGGCGGCAGGAGAGGCTTTGATCCGTTCGCTCGCTTCGGGTATCGGAGGATTGGCTAACTCGGGAGATTCTGCTGTCTGAGGTTCTGTTGTGAGAATTTGAGCTGTTTCGTCTTTTGGCGAACTTTCGGTTTCGGTGCGGATTATCGCCAGCGGCGTCCCCACGGCACATTCGGTCTCTTCGGCTACGAGGATTTTGTCGACGATACCCTCTTCGAACACCTCGATCTCGATCACCCCCTTGCTCGTCTCGACCTCGGCGATCACTTGCCCTTTGCTAACACGATCTCCCTCTTTGACTCTCCACTCCATCAAAACCGCCGATTCCATATCGGCACCTAAACTCGGCATTACAAACTGGCTCATGATTCCTCCAAAATTTTTCGTGCCATCGCGACGATTTTATCCGCCTGCGGCAGTGCGGCATGTTCGAGATGGGCGGCGTATGGGATCGGCACTTCGACGGTACAGACACGTCCCATCGGGGCATCAAGTTCGAAAAATGCCTGCTCATTGATCCGTGCCATGATCTCTGCTGAGATGCTTCCCGACTTCCACCCCTCGTCCACGATCATCACACGATGGGTTTTGCGCACCGAAGCCATTATCGCCTCATCGTCCAACGGGCGTAGAGAGCGCAGATCGATCACTTCGGCGTCAATCCCCTCGGATGAGAGTATTTCTGCCGCTTCAAGCGCTTTGAATACGCTGATACCGTATGCGAGGATTGTAATGTCTTTGCCGGTACGCTCTGTTTTTGCTTTTCCGATCGGCAATACCGCCGCATCGGTATCGAGAGAGCCTTTGGTATTATAGAGCAAGGCATTTTCAAAGACCAAAACGGGATCAGGATCGGCGAGGGCGAGATTGACCATATCATAAGCATCCTGCACCGTTGCCGGAGTTAGCACTTTGAGTCCGGGGATATGAGCATACCACCCCTCCAAAGAGTGCGAATGCTGGGCGGCAAGCTGTTTGCCCCCTCCGGTCACCATGCGGATCACGAGCGGGACGTTGAATTGCCCCCCGGACATGTGGAGCAGTGTTGCGGCATTGTTCATGATCTGATCGAGTGCGAGAAGGCTGAAGTTGACCGTCATGATCTCGACGATGGGGCGCATCCCGTTTAGCGCCGCACCAATCCCCGCACCGGTAAAGGCCGATTCGGATAATGGGGTATCCAGTATCCGTTCCTCTCCAAATATTTTCAGAAGCCCCATGCTAACCGCAAATGCACCGCCATAGCGTCCGACATCCTCCCCAATCAAAAAGACCCGCTCGTCCTTTTCCATCGCTTCACGGATCGCTTGTCTCACCGCTTCGCGGTAGGTAATTGTCGTGCTCATGATGCCACCTCCGGCGAATAGACGAATTTTTCCAAATCCTCGATGGATTCGAGCGTGCCGTTTTCGGCATAGTCGACCGCTTCGGCGATGATAGAGGCGATTTCATCTTCATATTTACTAATATTAATATCCGGATACTTCTGAAGGAGAACTAAAAGGGGATCCTTTTTCTTCCACTCTTCCACCTCTGCCTTATCGCGGTAGAGTTCGGCATCAAACATGGAGTGGGCGCGGAAACGGTAGGTGAGGCATTCGAGAAATACCGGACCGCTTCCAAAGCGGATCTCGGCAACAGCGTGTTCGGTCGCTTCGGCAACTTTGACGACATCCATACCATCGATCTGGCGGGAGGTGAGACGGTATGCAGCCGCTTTTTTGGCAAGATCGGTCTCGGATTCGGCACGCTCGAGCGAGGTCCCCATCCCGTATAGGTTGTTTTCACAAACAAAGAGAACCGGCAGTTTCCACAATGCGGCAAGATTCAACGATTCGTGGAACTCTCCCTCGGCGACGGCACCGTCGCCGAAGATGCAGACGGTGACACGGTTGCGTTTCATCATCTTGTCCGCCAGTGCCATCCCCACCGCGAGAGGGAGTGCACCTGCGACTATGGCGCTGCCGCCGTAAAAGTGGGTTTCTTTATCAAACAGATGCATCGATCCGCCCCGTCCGAGCGAGCACCCCTCAACTTTGCCGTACATCTCGGCCATGATGCTCTTCGCTGAAACTCCCCGTGCGAGAGCCTGCCCGTGCTCACGGTAGGTTGCTAGGACGGCATCTTCCGGCGTAAGAGCATGCATAAGTCCGACGGCGATAGCCTCTTCACCGATATAGAGGTGCAAGAACCCCCGTATTTTTTCTTTGCTGTAAAGTTCGACACATTTTTCTTCAAAACGGCGTATTAAAAGCATTTGGCGGTAAAAGTTTTCCGCTAAGGTACTATCCATATTCATTTAATCCTCCAGGGTGGAAATATCGCCTTCAGGCAACCCCATTTCCCGCGCTTTGAGAAGGCGGCGCATAATCTTGCCGCTGCGAGTTTTTGGGAGGTTTTGCTGAAACTCGATCTCTTTGGGGGCGACGGCGGTTCCGAGTTTTTTGCGCCCGAAACCGATAAGGTCGCGCCGGAGCTCTTCGGTAGGCTCGAATCCGGCTTTGAGCGATACGAATGCTTTGACCAGCTGACCGATTATCTCATCGGGTTTGCCGATGACCCCCGCTTCGGCCACGGCGGGATGTTCCATCAGCGTGCTTTCGACCTCAAAAGGGCCTACCATATGTCCGGAGGTCTTGATGATATCATCGGAGCGGCCGACAAACCAAAAATAGCCGTCGGCATCCTTGTAGGCGAGGTCGCCCGAAAGATACCACCCTGCGACAAAGCT
>Ga0265297_10011158_pt1 | contig 11067 bp, 4 predicted proteins | sample Munlanlwell13791_FD_192502 | JGI IMG/M metagenome (GOLD analysis project Ga0265297, IMG submission 192502) | Leachate microbial communities from a municipal landfill in Southern Ontario, Canada - Leachate well 137-91 | ecosystem: Engineered > Solid waste > Landfill > Unclassified | place...
TAATGTTCGCGGAGAGGTTTGCCTCCGGGGCGGTTGCGTCGTCAAGGGAGACGAAATAGGGGTCCAGGATGAGGTCCGAGGAATCCAGCACCATGCCCGTGGCGTTCAGGAAGGGGTAATTGAGCAGCCCTATGGTCTCGTTGTATCCCAGGGTGAGGTCGGTGAAGTTGTTGGGCTGGGCGGCGGTTGCCTCCTGGAGGATATAGGAGGACTGGTTGTGGATGAAGGTATTGTTGAAGGTGTTGCCCGATGAAATACTGCTCGCAAAAATGCCAAGATAGATGCCAAATGCGCTATTATTGTAAATGGTGCTGTTTGTGAAGTTATTGTAATCCGAATCTACAACATAAAATCCGTGCTGGGCATTTCCGTAAGCCAGGTTATTGTCCAGCGTATTGAAATCTCCGATGGTCACGTAACCGTAAGTGTTGTTCCATGCCGTATTGCCCGTGACAATATTGTAATTGGAAAGCACTATCATCCCGTAAGCATTGCCGTATGCGGTATTATTTGAAGCGTTGTTGTATGAACTTTCATCAAACTGCAAGCCACCTCCGGCGGTATTGTTGTAAGCCAGGTTGTTGATGGCGGTGTTGTTATTGGACCCTTGGAACTTGATGCCATGCTCGGTATTGTTATGGGCAGTATTGGACGCAATCCTGGTGTAGTTGGAAGTGAGCAGGTAGATGCCCCATTCGTAATTCCTCACCGTGCAGTTCTCCACGGCATCGTATTGCAGGTTCTCGGTCATTATTGCGTATCCGTCCCTGTCCGTGCCGTCCAGTATTGACTGGTTGCAGTCCAGGTGCACGCCGGATGCATTCAGCCTGATGGCCGAAGTGGCTGCCGCCGCGTCCAGGTAATAGGTGTCTGCGCACAGGGTGGTGTTCCCGTTCACGTAAAGGACGCCCGAATTGTTCACTAGCATGTTGCCCCACGTGGAATCGTCCGAGAGGTTCGCGCATCCGGAGGGCTCCGCCTCAAAAATCCCGTACAGGGAACCTGGGATGAAGCCCTCCATGGACAGGACGTTGTTCGCGGTGTCCGGAGTGCCGTCCATAAGCGCCCAGCCGGAATTATTGTATTTCCAGAGCCTGAAGAGGCTCTCGGTGTACCCTGCAATCTCAGAATCAAGCCACGTGAAATTCACCTGGTCTATTGTCGGGGTGCCGGAGGTGTTGGTTATGTTTATGTTCTTGTTCGCGAAGGAGCGGTTCATGTCGGTAGGAAGCCCGTAGGTGTTGTTTGACCATCCTATCACATAATCGTTGAAGCCGCCCGCGACGGACTGCCGCAGGTCTATGCTGGTGTAGTTCTCAAAATTGCCTAATGGGTTGTCTATTGTCAGGTTTCTTATGGAAACATCGGGCGCAGTTGAACCCCACGGGCTAAAATAAAGTTCCGCTATTGAGTTGTTGTATGCATGGATGTTTGTTGCGTTCAGGTTTGCGCCCTGATTGATATAAATGCCGTATTGGGTGTTACTATAAGTGCTGCTATCTACAAAGCGATTGTCTAATGCCGAAGAAGGAATGTATATTCCGGTAACTGAATTGTTATATGTTGTGGCATTTGTGAAGGTATTGTTCTGCACGTTTATGCCACTCAGGTAAAATCCGTAAGTATTGCCGTATGATACGATGTTCGTGATGTTGCTGAGAAGTGTTGAAGTCGTATAGAAGCCGCTGTTTGCTGCCGAGAAGGTTGCACCATTTACATTCACGTAGTTCGCACCGCTTAGTAAGAGGCCATAGTTCGTGCAAACGGTGCCGGTGATGTTGGTCAGGTTGACCGAGCTTGAGCTGATTATGAAGCAGCTTCCGGCACAATTGTAGGCAGTATTGGAACTGAAATTCACGCCTCCTGAAGAGCCTGAGAGCGCGAAACAGTTGGAGCCGGTCAACGTGCCGTTTGCAAGATTGCCCGTGATGTTGCAGTTTGGAACGCCAGTGAGGGAAAAGCCGGCGCCTACGTAAGTGTTGATGGCGGTGTTGTCCACAATGGTGCAGCCGGAGGAGGATACGGTAAAGCTGCCGCCGCTGCCGCCGCTATTTACGGCAGTGTTATTTATCAGCACAATCGCCGTTGAAGTGTCGCTGAAGCCCGTGCCCGCACAGTTGCCCGCGTAATTATTCACAACCCTGCATTCGGCGCAGCCGCTTGTGTAAAAACCCGTGGAGAAAATGCGGTTGGTGTTGTTGACCACGTTTCCGGTGAAGTTGGTGGATGCCGAATTGAAGACATGGAAGCCGTACTGCGAGTTTTCATTGGCGGTGTTGTTCTCAACGATGTTATATCCGTTGTCAAAATAGAGGTACAGCCCCTCCCCGTTCCCATACATGGTGTTGTTCGTGAAGTTGTTGGAGCTGGATGAGTATATGTCAAATCCGGCATAGGAGGAGGAGCCCACGGAGTTGTTGGTCGCGTTGTTGTTCTGGATGTTGATCCACTTGGAGTCCAGTATGTAAAAGCCGTGATATCTGTTCAGGTAGGCGGTGTTGTTGGTGAAGGTGCTGTTCTCCATGTAATCCACATAAAAGCCGTATTGGGAACCGTTCCAGGCCCCATTGTTGGTTATGGTGAAATTGTCCATGCGGGAGCCGCTGGTGCCCGTGAGCGAGATTTCCCGCTGGGTATTGTTGTACATGAAGTTGTTGGTGATGTTGATGTTCTTGGAGGAGGATGCGATGTACATGCCATATGTGTACAGGGTGGCCCTGCAGTTCATTATGGTGACGTTCTCCTTCGCGGTCATGTATATGCCGTAGCCGTTCCCGGTCACGCCGTTCATCAGGGAATTGTTGCAGTCGAGGAAGATATTGGATGCGTTTATCTGCAACATGCCCGTGCTGGAACTCGCGTTTATGGAATAGGTGTCCGTGCAGAGGGTTGTGTTCTGGTTCACATAAAGGACGTATGAAACGTTCACCACCTTTGTACCCCAGGTCGTGCTGTCCGCCAGGTCCACGCAGTCCGGGATGCCCTGGAAGATGCCGTATGTGGAGCCTGGGCTGAAGTTCCCTATGGACAGGACGTTGTTCGTGGTGTCCGGGCTGCCGCTCTGGAGCGTCCAGCCGGATGCGTTGTACTTGAAAAGCCAGAAGTTCTTCTCCTTGTACCCTACAGCCTCGGAATCCAGCCATGTGAAGTTGATCTGGTCCATGGTGGGCGCCCCGCCCAAGGCCGTTATATTGATGAATTTCTGCGCAAAGGAGGTGGAGGTTCCTGCCGGCATGGTGGTGGTGTTCGCCACCCATTCCATGTCATAGCTGAAGGTCCCTATCCCGGATTGGACGAACGAAACGCTCGTGTAGTTCTGGAAATCCCCCGCGGAGTTGTCAATCGTGAGGTTGTTCATGTACGTCTTTATGGCCGCTGTCCCGCTGCTCACCGCGTAATAGAAATCTCCGAGCGTGTTCTTGTAGGAATGGATGTTGGTGCCGTTGGCCGTTGCGGCGGTCACATACACGCCGTATTGCGAGTTGTTGTATGCGATGCAGTCTATCATTTTGTTGTCGAACGCGCTGTTGTCAAAATAGAATCCGTTGCCGTTGGAATAGGACGTGCTGTTTGACACGGTGTTGTTCTTTGAATTCGCCCCGCTGAAATAGAACCCGTGGTTCGTGTTGTTGTATGCGGAGTTGTTGGAGAGGTTGTTGAAGTTTGCGGAGTTTATGTAGAAGCCGGAGGAGCATTTGGTTACGGTTGAGTTTGATACCTGGTTGTTGGTTATCTGGCTGTCCATGTAGAAGCCGTAATTGGTGCAGTAGGATATTGTGAAATTGGTGATGTTGTTGGTGCTGCCATAGAGATACACGCCCTGGGTGGAGCAGTTGAACGCGACGTTGTCCCTGAATACGGAACTGGACGCCTGTATCTGGTAGCAGAAGCCCCCGGTATCGCCATTCATGGTGTTTCCGGCTATGGTGAGCCCGGTGTTGGACGAGGTGGTTATGCCGCCAGATGTGCTTGCGTTTATTATGGTGTTGTTTATGAACTGGATATTGTTTGCGCCGATGTACGCGCCAGTGCCGCCGTTATTGTTTCCGGTGTTGTTTATCGCGATTGTGCCCGCCCCCGTTAGCACGAAAGAGCGGCCGCTCCTGGAGGCGATGCTGTTTCTCAATATGCTGCCGGCGCCGTTCAAGGTATATGCATCCCCGTTCGTCCAAATTACATTGTTGCCTGTCAGGTTGTTGCCCGTTCCGGCTTCGTTGAACCCGCCCACGTCGGCAGTGGCGTAATGGGTGTTGTTCTCCACTACGTTGTAGTCCGAGCCGCCGGACAGTTCCATCGCGTACCGTTTGTTCAGGAAAAAGGTGTTGTTCACCACATTGTTGGAATCGGAAGCTGAAAGGTACAGCCCCGTGCCGAAGGCGCCGGTGGAACCGCTGATGTTGTTGTTGGTCAAGTTGTTGTAGTTTGAGGACACCAGGTTGAACGCATAGATGGTGTTGATGTATGCCGTGTTGTTCGTGAAAGAGCTGTTCTCCAGGTATTCCATATAGAAGCCGTATTGGGTGCTGTCCCACGCGTTGTTGTTCGTGAACGTGAAATTGTTGGCACGCGCGTTGACGTCGCCGTCTATGGATATTTCCCGCTGGGAACTGTTGTACATGAAATTGTTGGTGATGTTGATGTTTTTGGAGGCGGCGGCGACATGCAGGCCGTATGCGTACAGGGTGGCCCTGCAGTTCATTATGGTGACGTTCTCCTTCCCGGTCATGTATATGCCATACCCGTCCCCATCAGCGCCATTCAGCGTGGATTGGTTGCAGTCTAGAAACATGTTGGAGGCATTTATCTGAAGCACGGGCGTTCCGCTCCCCACATTTATGCTGTAGGTGTCCGTGCACAGCGTAGTGTCCTCGTTCACGTACAGGACGCTGGAAACGTTCACGACCTTGGTCCCGTATGTGGAGGCGTCGCTCAGGTTGACGCACTGGGCAGACACAGCGCCCAGCGTAATCAGCAGCATGAAAATGAGCAAAGCTGTCTTATTCATGGAAGCGCCAACCCGTGCAGAAATCAGTAATGAGGTATATAAAGGTTTAGGCGTGCCCACGAACGCGCGCACGCGTAGAGCAGGATTATTAATGATTAAGGAAAAAAGAATGCCGTGAAAAAGGCGTTACTTCTGCTCTGCGTGCTCGCGGTTTCCTTTGCATACACCGACCCGCCCATGGCGGAAGTGATGGAGCACAATTTCAACAACGCGTCCTTCCTGCTGGGCCTCGCGGACATCATTCCGGATGGGGCTGCGGCGGACCCGTATTTCAACGCGACGCTCATTGGAGTGTTCCCCTCGGTTGAGGGCAGGGTGCCGGCGGATGCGGGCATCTACCATGTGCTCTGGACGTGGGGCGAGAATAATTCCGGAACGGTCTTCTTCCCTGGTCCAATCGAGGGTAGTGGCAACTGCCTTGCGGATGAGGATGGCGGCGATTTTACGATAGAGGGCGTGGACTATTCCTTCACCATTAAGGTGGATAACGAAACGCTGCTGGACTGGACTGACAAGGGGCCGGGGGAGATACATTATTTCAACCTCACGCTGAACGCGACGCGGATGGAGAGGTACAACGCGACCGAGAAGCTGGAGGTGGTGCTGGAGTACAATGCAACATATAATTATGTGGAAGAGCACCCCCCCTGCGAATATTTCCGGAGCATCAGCAGGAACGGGACTGCAAATATTTCATATTACGTGGAGAACGGAAACGTCACCTTCTTCACCGCCCGCCCCGTGCTGGGCGAGCAATGGTACAGGAACAACCATTTTGACAACCTGGTTTTCAGCAATAAAAGATTTTACAAAAGCGAGGTCTATCTGGACGGGGTGAAAGTGGGCAGCGCACACGTGCTGAATTTCAGCATTTACAATGATACATTTGGCACGTGGTTCATCAACTCCAGCCAGGATTACAACAATACGAACGTGACGATGGGCGAGCATGAGATAGTATATTCGCCCACCCCCCTGATTCACAATAACGAGAGCTTCAGGTACCTGTACGAGGAGAATTATTCCTATTCCGGAATCGGGAGGCACAACCTAACGCTGGTCCTTACGGATGATTTCAACCATACCATCAACTACAGCAGGGAGCTGCTGAGCAGGGCCGCGGGGGAGCAGGAGGCGGCGGAGGAAGGTGCATATTATGCGCAGGGAGGAACGGAATACGCGAGGCCCACATACGAAAAGCCGGAGGAGTCGCTCACGCAGGTTATCATACCAACGGGTGCGCTTGCGATAATATTCATAGTCGTGGCCGCGAGCACCTGGTGGGGCATGACCGGCGCGAAGAGAATCTAAATTTTCATCTTCCTTACTGTTACGCCAGCTTCCTCCAATAGTTTCAAGGCGCTCTCATGCAGGGGATAGTCCGCATTATAGACCACCTCCTTTATGCCCGCGTTGATTATCATCCTGGTGCAGTAAAGGCATGGGCAGAAGGTCGTGTATATCGTGGAATCCTTCACGCTTATGCCATGATACGCGGCTTGCACGATTGCATTCTCCTCCCCGTGTGCGCAGTAGCACTCCTCCAATTTCGTTCCGCTTTCGGCGAAGTTGTTGCAGCGCGGGCATCCTCCCTCGTTGCAGTTCTTCGTGCCGCGGGGCGTGCCGTTGTAGCCGGTGGAGATTATCCTCTTGTCGCGGACGATTACCGCCGCGACTTTTCTCTTTATGCAGTTGCTGCGCGTGGCGACCTGCTTCGCGATGCTCATGAAATACTCGTCCCAGGAGGGGCGGTCGGAGTGGAACTCCTTGGAGAGCTGGGAGAGCAACGCGTCCCATTTGCCGTACAGGTCCTGCTGCTGCGCGCTGTTCTCTATTTTCCTGTCCGCCATCTTAACGGTCTCGCCGAGGTTCTGGCCCTCCTTCTTCATCTCCGCCTCCTCTATTATCTTGAACGCCTCAAAGGTCTGGGGGTCGCTCTCCCTTTTCCTTGCCTTCATCCTTTCAAAGCGGATTTCCGGGGGGGCATGCACATGGACGAGCACGAAGTTCTTGAGCTTTTTCAGCTCTTTTACCTCGCCGGGGTTGCGGATGGAATCCACGATGTAATTGCGGTCCTTCTCCATCTTCTGCACGGCGCGCTGGGCGAGGATGCCCTGCCCGAAGCGTGCGCGCAGGTCGTTCCCTTTCGCAATCATGGACTCGCGGGTGATTTCCTCGTTCTGTTCCGCCAGCTCTTCCCTGATGAAATCGGATAATGATAGGTAATAGAAGCCGCGCTTCTTCAGGTATTCCGCGCTTATCCCTTTTCCGCTGCAATTTTCCCCTGTGAGGCCGAGTATTAATGACATTTTAGCACCTTGCGGCTGCCGGGGATCGAACCCGGGTCGTTGGCTTGGGAAGCCAAAATCCTACCGCTAGACTACAGCCGCTAGAATGATGTTATTAGATATATTGGGGAATTGTTTTTATGGCTTTCACTGGCATCCCGCCCCGCGAATGTTTTTAACCTGAAAGACGAAACTACTCCGTGGAAATCTATTTCAGGCACCCGAGCATACGGAAGCACCAGGACGCGCTCATCCACGATGCGAACGAGGCGATAGAGAACAGGAAATTGCTGCTTGCGGACGCGCCGGTGGGGCTCGGGAAGACGGATGCCGTGCTCGCGCCCGCAATCACCTATGCGCTGAAGCACGGGAAAACAGTATTCTTTCTTACTCCGAAAATTTCCCAGCACAGGATTGCGCTATCGGTTGTGCGCGGGATGCGGGAAAAGTACGGGCTGGATTTGCGCGCCGTGGATTTGATTGGGCGCAGGTATGCGTGCGTGGACCCCGTCCTCTCGGATTTGGACCATGAGAGCTTCTACCAGTCGTGCGAGAGGAAGAGGAAAAAGGAAGAGTGCATATTCCACGGGAACGCAAAGGGATACGGAAAAGTGGGCGAGGCGAAGGCGGATTACCTGTTCAAGAAGATTTCGGAGAAGGCGGGGCCGTGCCCATCGCACGAGGAATTGCTCGCGCTGGGGAGGGAGTGCGAGGCGTGCCCGTACGAGTGGCTAATCCGGATGGCTTCTGATGCGGATGTCATTATCGCGGATTATTTCCATCTCATGCATCCGCAGATAAGGGACCTGCTATTGATGAAGATAAAGAAGAAGTTTGAGGATTCAATAGTGATAATAGACGAGGCGCACAATCTAGCCAAGAGGATAAGGGACCAGTTATCCTCATCTACGAATAATTTCTATTTGGGGAAATTAGATAAAGAAACAAGGGCGCTGGGGTTCAAGACGGATTTGGAAGGCGCGTTTTCCAAATGGGCGCGTGCGGAATTGGGCGAGGCTTCGGCCGACGGCCCGTTGCAGAGATGCGGTAGCGGAAGAGGGCCGGAGGGCGAAAGGGAAAAATTGGTTTCGCAGGATGGATTTTACTCTATTCTGGAAAAGCTGGAAGGGAAGCCTGAGGAATTAGTAGATATGTTCTCGGAGCTGGGCTTCCAGTTCGTTGAGCGCACGGGAAGGAAGAGCCATGCGCTGAGGTTCGCGAAATTTTTGGAGAGGTGGAACGAGAAGGATAGGAGGGAGACGGTACGCATACTCAGGAGGACGATGCGCGGGTACGTGCTCTCAAAAAAGTTCCTGGACCCGAGCGTTTCCACTTCCAAACTGAATGAGACGCATGCGTCCATATTGATGAGCGGCACTTTGCTTCCACTAGAGATGCACAGGGACGTGCTCGGGCTGGACCCTGCGCGGTGTGCATTGAAGAGTTACCCTTCACCCTTTCCAGAGAAAAATAGGATGAACATACTGCTTGAGGGATTCACCACGAGGTATTCCAAAAGGAGCACGGATGAATATCTGCGCATGGCGAGGATGATTGACAGGATTGCCGCGGAAACGCCTGGAGGGGCGGCTGTGTTTTTCCCATCCTATAACGTATTGCAGGGGGTTGTGCCCCTCATGCGGAGCGAAAGGATGCACGTGCAGAAGGAGAAGATGAAGCCCTCGGAAGTCGGGGCGATGCTGAGGGATTTTGCGAAGGGAGGGGTGCTCTGCGGTGTGCAGGGAGGGAGCATGGCCGAGGGGATAGATTATGCGAATGGGGAAATCAAGTGCGCGGTTGTTGTAGGGGTTGCGCTTGAGGAGATGAGCATGGAGGTGGAGGCGCTCATTGAGTATTACGACGAGAAGTTCGGGCGCGGGTGGGATTACGGATATCTTTATCCTGGAGTGATACGGGCGGTGCAGGCCGCGGGGAGGGCGATAAGGAAGGACGAGGACCGCGCGATAGTGGTGTATATGGACGAGAGGTTCAGGTGGAAGAATTATAGAACGCTGCTTCCGAACGAAAGGTATGCAGTGGCGGAAGACCCTATCCCTTATATGAAAAAGTTCTGGGAAGAAGAGAAATGAATTTTAATGAGTAGGTAAAAAAGGCAATCATGCGACGATTGTTTTCAATCCTATTGCTGTTTTCCCTCTCCTTCGCAGCGTGCGTAGGCGAGGTGAACATGAGCCTCCCCGCAGTGAGCGACGGGAGCGGGGTGCTGGTGGGCATAACCATGAGGGGCATACCGGGCACCGGGATGGAGTACGTGGGCGCGAGCCCAACCGTGGGGACGAGCACGCAGGAGTCCCTGGTCACCGCGGCGTTCGTTGCGCGCGGTCTCTCCATGCGCGGGGAAGACTGCGACCTCCTTGTGAAAGTCAGCGACGAGGACAGCCCCGGAGGAGTGGAGGGCCCTTCTGCCGGTGCGGCATTCATGCTCATGGCATATTCGCTGCTCACCGGGGAGGAAATGAGCCATGATGCGACAATCACCGGCGCAATAGGGGATGGCGGCGAGATACTGCCGGTGGGCGGGCTTTACGAGAAGGCGCTGAGCGCGAAGATTGCGGGCGTGGAAAGCCTTGTCACCCCGTTGCAGACCGTGGAGGAAAAATTGATGCTGCGCGGCATAAGCGGCGTGGATATTTATGAGGTTTCAAATGCGACGGAAGCGATAGAATTCTTCTTTTACGGGGTTGAGCCGGAGGAGCGGCCCCTGGATTTGGAGGTTGAGCCGCTGGAGAACATAACCCCGTATGAAGGGGAGAAGGCCGCTGGCATGGACGGCATAGTCGCGGGCATGATAGGCTCGGAGATGGAGGCGGCTTCCCGAATAGAGGACCAGCAGGTGAGGGAATACTTTGAGGCGAGGGCGGAGCAGCACGAGGAGCTGGAGCGGCTGGGGTATGAGTATGCGGCTGCGAACGGAGCATTCCTCACCGGGATATCCGCGTCCGCAATCGCGGAGGTCGCCGAGCCGGACATAGCGGCGAAGAAGGAAGAAGTGCAGTCGTGCCTGGATTCCCTGGAGGAGCCTAACGCGACCACGGCGAATTATCAATGGATAATGGGCGGCGAGGCGCGAGAGATGAGGGCGAGGAGAAACTACGAGAAATACGTGGACATTGAGCCGGAAACCAAGGACGAGGAATACCTGCTCGTGTACCAGATGGGATACAGCAAGGCATGGTGCGAGGCCGCGAAGGCTATGTATGCGGTGGAAAGCGAGGAAGGCGGGGACGCGGTGGATGGGCGGAAACTGAGGAACATCGCCGAGGGGCTGCTGAACTATACGGATGATTACGGGGACTGGGCGGAGTACGCGCAGGCGGGGCAGGAACTTTATGACGAGGGGAAATACGCGGGCGCGATTTACGAATTGGAGTTCGCGAAGAGCATGGTTGAGGGGGACGATGCGCTGGAGGCCGGGGCAACGGACGAGGATTATGCGCTTATGATGGAGAACGAGAGCACTAGCGTGTGGGGCAGGGTGTTCAGGGGGCATTCCGAATACATGGAGAAGACGGGCTCGCACGAGGACGCATACAGGATGATTGTTTTCGCAAGGAACATGGACGCGGTTGCGGAGGAGGTGGGGGCGGATGAAGCGCCCCCGATGGAGCCCGTGCAGCGCGGGGAGAGCATCTGCCTGCCCGCGTTTGTGCTGCTGGGCGCGTTGGGCACCGCACTGTGCGCAGGAAGTGCTAAAAAACTAATCATGGAATAGTATGCGGCGGTCAGATGGGCAACAAGGGTTCGCCGCGTGAC
>Ga0265297_10011159_pt1 | contig 11066 bp, 15 predicted proteins | sample Munlanlwell13791_FD_192502 | JGI IMG/M metagenome (GOLD analysis project Ga0265297, IMG submission 192502) | Leachate microbial communities from a municipal landfill in Southern Ontario, Canada - Leachate well 137-91 | ecosystem: Engineered > Solid waste > Landfill > Unclassified | place...
GATCGTTGCCACGTTTGTGGATATCCAGCACAGGATCATCCCCGATGAGATATCCGTCGGCGGTTTGATCCTCGGGTTTATCCTCTTATCCATCAAAGGGGTAGATTTTAATCCCTTAAGGTTTAGTTTCCGGTTTTCTTTGGGGTCTTTATTAGGGATAGTAGTAGGCGCGGGCGCGATATATCTTACCGGAAAACTGTTCGACCTGGTATATTTTAAGATGCTTAAAAAACCACCTATCGACGGAGAGACCGAATCCATGGGCGGGGGGGATGTAAAGCTGATGGGGATGATCGGAGCGTTTCTCGGGTGGCAGACAGCGTTGCTTACTTTTTTCATCGCTCCCTTCCTGGGGGTTGTCATCGGCGTAGCCAATTTGCTGATTAAGAAAGAACATACGATCCCTTATGGCCCATTTTTATCCCTGGCGGCTTTGATCGCTTTATTTTTCGGCAGCCAGATCATCAGGATACTTTTCCCGCTGTGATAGACTTTGCCAGTTTTCCTTCCCGGGAACAATGGCAGCGCATCGGCACGCATAAACGTTCCGGAGTGCTTGTGCCGTTGTTTTCAGTGCATTCAAAGAACAGCGCCGGTATCGGCGATTCTTCCGATCTAAAGCTTATTATCAAGTGGGCGAGGCTTACCGGCAACTCCATTATTCAATTACTGCCTTTAAATGAACTTGGAGGGGTCAATTGCCCCTATGATTCGGTAAGTTCATTCGCTCTTGAGCCTGCGTATATCAGTTTAAAGGATATCCCCGGGTTTAAGCCTGCCGCTTTGCGGCTTAACCCTGACCCGGGGGAATTCGTTGATTACGCGATCAGAAAAGAAAAACTGCGCATACTCTGGGAGATATTCCTGCCGTTAGATTTAAGCGAAGCGGAAGAGTTTGAACAATTCCAGAAAGACAATGTCTACTGGCTGATGGATTTTGCGCTTTTTAAGGTGCTTAAGGATCTTCATCAGGGCAGGCCTTGGTATGAATGGCCGGAAGAATTCAAGAGCCATAACCGCAAAGCTCTGGATTGTTTTCGCTACGAGCATATTGAGGCGGTCACTTTCCAGATGTGGCTGCAGTGGGTGCTGTTTAAGCAATTTTGCGGCGTTAAGATAGAGGCGGGGAAAAATAAAGTTTTATTAAAAGGGGACTTGCCTATACTGGTATCCCGCGACAGCGCCGATGTCTGGAGTCACCCTGAGTTTTTCAAGCTTGATTTTGCAAGTGGCGCTCCACCGGATATGTATTGCGCCAAGGGCCAGCGATGGGGAATGCCGACTTATAACTGGCAGAATATCGCCGCAGACAGTTACCGTTATATCAAGGAGAAACTCAAGTACGCCGAGAATTTCTATGACATCTTAAGGGTAGACCATGTTGTCGGTTTATTCCGTATCTGGAGTATTCCTTATAATGAGCCTGCAGAGAATCGGGGATTAAACGGCACGTTTGACCCAAGAGAGGAAAGCCTTTGGCGTGAGCATGGCCGCAATATCCTGGATATCCTGATAAAAAATACTAAGATGCTGCTTTGCGCCGAGGACCTTGGGGTGATTCCAAAAGCCTGCCCTGAAGCGTTAAAGGAGTTTGGCATACCCGGCAATGACGTGCAGCGCTGGGTAAAGGATTGGGATAAGCGCCATGATTTTATTCCTCCGGAAGAATTCCGCGAACTTGCCGTGGCAACACTTTCCACGCATGATACGACTAATTTTAAGGCCTGGTGGCAGTATGAGGCAGGCACAGTGGATGAGGGGTTATTTGTAAGGAAATGTAATGAACGCGGTATTGATTTTGCCAGAGTGAAGCCGGAGTTGTTTGATCTAACCCGGTCTTTTCATGGAAGGTTGCGTTGGAAAGAAGAAGTTGATACCGTTGAAAAGCTAACCTGGATCTTAGGCAGGAAGAAAGAGGATGTCGGTGATTTCATCGATCTTTACCTGAATAGTTACCTGGAAAAAGAAAAACTCTGGGCATTATTAGGATATATTAAGCCGCTTGAAGAGGAAGCAAGCGATGAACTCCTGGAAAAAGCGATAAAACTTACGCTTGATTCAAAAGCGGTATTTTCCATCCATTCCATAAGCGATTGGCTTGGCCTGGCAGGGATATTTGAAGGCGATCCCTATCGTTACAGGATTAATCTCCCGGGAACAGTCAGCCCCGGGAACTGGTCCTTAAGGCTTCCGCTAACTTTGGAAACACTACTTACCCACGCAGTAAATAAGAAGATCCTCGCGATGAACCGCTCCGCGAAGAGAACCGTTTAATGTCCCTATTAAAAGATTCGGAATTTTACATATCCAAGCGTATTGGCCGGGCGATCACAGATTATCATATGGTCGCCGAAGGCGACAAGATCGCTGTGGCAGTATCCGGAGGCAAGGACAGTATGACCTTGCTGCGGCTTTTACTTGACCGCAAGGCGTTCGTGCCTGTTAAATATGAAGTGATTGCCATTCACATTGACCAGGGTTATCCAAAATCCATTGCCGCCAAATTAGTAAAACAGTTTAAGAAGCTCAAAGTAAAATACTACATCAAAAAAATAGACGCGCTTAAGAAAACCCCTAAAAAAGATATTAATTGTTTCTGGTGCGCCTGGAACAGGAGAAAGGCCCTCTTTGAACTTTCTTACAAATTAGGGTGCACTAAAGTCGCCCTCGGCCACCATATGGATGATATAATTGAGACGATTTTACTCAACCTGTTCTTCCAGGGGGAGATCTCCGCGATGATGCCTTTTCAAAAACTGTTTAAAGGCAAGATCACGCTGATCCGGCCATTGGCTTATGTGGAGGAGCGCCTGATCCGGCGTTTTGTGAAAGAAGAGAAGATTATGCATGACTCTTGTGCCTGCCCGCATTCAGAGACAAACAAACGCGCCAAGATGGGCAGGTTCATCGCTGAAATCGAACGTATTTGCCCGGAAGTAAAAAAGAATATCTTTCGTTCTGTTAAGCGGGTTAAAGCTCAATATTTGCTTTAAGAAACCTATTGCTAATGTTATAATGAAACAAATTTTGGAGGGGCGATGGGCGTAACCATTTATTATTTTTCAGCTACCGGTAATTCTTTGGTAGCAGCCAGGGATATAGCGTCTGAACTTCAAGATGCGCGGTTAGTGCCTATAACTAAAGCGTTTGGCATCGGCAGTGAAGAGCAGGCCGATGCCGTCGGGATAATTTTCCCGGTATATATGTTCGGTTTACCGCTTATTGTCGCTGATTTCTTAAGAACACTTAAGGTTAAACAGGGCGCTTATGTTTTTACTTTAGCTACGCTTGGCGGATTACCAGGCAGGGCGCATAGTTTAGCTGGGGCAATACTTAAAAAGCGCGGGATCAAGTTAGCGGCTGGTTTTTCAATGATCATGCCGGGCAATTATACTCCGCTATATGGGGCGATCCCTGAAGATAAACAGCAAGGGTTGTTTGAGAAAGAAAAGTCCAGGATTAAAGAAATAGCCAGGTTTGTGCGTGAACGAAAAAGCGCGGTTTTTGAAGAAAAGCCTTTCTTGGCCAATTTTTTGCTTTATTTGTTATTGTATCGTGCAGGCTCAAGACAGATACTTGGAGCAGCCAAGGGTTTTTGGGTTACAGAAGCCTGTATTAAATGCGGCCTTTGCGCTAAAGTTTGCCCGGTGGCGAATATTGAGTTAAAAGATGGTTTGCCTTCCTGGCTTAACCATTGTCAGCATTGTATGGCTTGTTTACAGTGGTGCCCGGTAGAGGCTATTCAGTATAAAAAAGCAACTCTGGGTAGAAAAAGGTATCACCATCCTGATGTTAGTGAAAGGGATATCCGGGGGCAAAGAGAGTTATTTTCAGCTTAAATTTTTAATGGCGTAAATTTTGGAGAGGTGCCGGAGCGGTCGAATGGAAAGAGCAGGCTGTTATGGGGATATGCGCGCAAACAGTTAATCCCAAACTTGTTTCAGCTGGTAGGTCTGGTGCTTTTAAACGCAATTCTCTCTATGGCAATCCTGCTACAAGGGAAGGTAGAATTAAGGGTGGGATTAATGCCATTCTGGCGATAAAGAATAATCCTCGTACTAATTTTACGATAGCAAAAGAATTTGTTAAACCTATAAGGTCAAGTGAATTAGCCGAATTCCTTGGCATCGTTTTAGGGGATGGTTCGGTTTCAGATTATCAGGTAAAGATATACTGTAATTCTATGCATGATTACGATTATGCATTATTTATTAGAACTTTAATTAATAATACTCTTGGGTTAGACGTTGCAATACATAATAGGGTGAAAAATACGCTTGAGTTGGTTGTCTCTAGTGTAAAATTAGTTAAATTCCTTAATGATCAGGGAATTTACTCTGGAAATAAAATACTGAATAAAAGCGTTGTCCCCGGATGGGTTAAAACAAGTTGTGATTATATGAAGAGTTGTTTACGGGGGTTAATGGATACAGACGGCAGTATTTATTTTCATAATCACGTTACAAAAGGTTATCAGTATAGAAATCCTGTTTTATGCTTTACCAGTCATTCCGAAGCCATTCTTCATTCAGTGAATGAGATTTTCTCTGATTTAGGGTTTAATGTAAAGAATAGCAGGGCACAGGATAGGATTTTTATATATAATTGTGATGAAATAATCAAATATAGAGATTTGATAGGGAGTAGTAATCCTTATTTTCTAAATCGTCTTAAATCTTTTTAAGAAGCAAAGTATTTGGAGAGGTGGCTGAGTGGTCGAAAGCGCATGTCTGGAGAACATGTGAGCCGCAAGGCTCCCAGGGTTCGAATCCCTGCCTCTCCGCCAAAATTTGCTCAAGTAAAATCTTACAAATTTTGGCGAGATCTCGCCCACCAAAAATTACTTTGTAATTTCTGGTGAGGCGGATCCGCTAGTAAAGGATAGGGCGCTGCTTCAAACAAGAGACGGAAGGGGCCTTTCGTCGAAAAATTGAGGCGGCGCTCTTTTATTAGAAATAGCTTGACAGATGTAGGCGTATAGTGTATATTTGATACTGGAAACCATTTCCATTAGTTCTGTCTACGTTAGATAAGGAGCAATATTAAAAATGCCAAGAGGTGAATGCAGGGGGCAGGGTTGGTGGCACGGTAAATTCAGGGGTTGCGGCTATAGGCTTACCTTGGGCCGGGAGGCGATCCTTGATATTTTATCTAAAGAAGAAGGCCACTTGAGCGCCGAAGATATTTATATGAAGGTCCATCCGAAATACCCTAATGTCGGGCTTACCACAGTTTACAGGACTTTAGATGTTTTGTCTAATCTCGGGATGGTTTATAAGCTTGATTTTGGAGACGGCAGGGCGCGCTACGAATTAGCTGAAGGGCCAAAAGGCGCTCATCATCACCATCATTTAGTATGCACTGGGTGCAATAAGGTGATCGATTATACGGATTTTATTGATGATGAAGTGGAGCTTTTACAGCAGACGGAAAAAGGCCTGGAGAAGAAGTATGATTTTAAGATCAACAACCATGTTATTCAATTTTACGGTTTATGCGCCAAATGCAGAGGTAACAAATAGCTGCTATATTTTTTTACCAATTAATGGAAATGGCTTTCATTAACAGAAAGGAAGGTGGTAACTATGCCAGGTTTTAATGGAACAGGCCCCAGGGGAGAAGGGCCGCTAACGGGTGGCGGCAGAGGATTTTGCGCGGTGAATTTAACTGATCAAGACGTAATGCCGGGTGCCGGAAGAAATTTTTCCGGTAGAGGCAGAGGGCGTGGTAACAGAAATTGTTTTTACGCTACAGGTTTGCCCGGTTGGATGAGAACAGAGAAAGTGACGCCTTTTGTCTTTGCGCGTGGCAGGCAGGCGTCCAATGGTTTTGGCCAAACAGTTTCCAAAGATGAGGAACTGGATATATTAAAAAACCAAGCTGATTTCTTGAAAAATAAGCTTGAGAATACGCAAGCGCGTATTCAGGATCTAGAAGGCAAGAAAGGAGCCGATTAAAGATGAGAGTGGGAGTCGTTTTGGAAGACGAAAATGGCGTTCATGGCAATGTTTGCGCGCATTTCGGCCAGTGCAGGTTTTTCTTTTTAGCGGATATTGATAAGGATAAGAAGAAAATTACGGGTACCCGTATTGTGCCGAATACAGCCGCACACGGAGGTGGCGGGTGCGTTGCCGTGGATGAAATATTAAAATATAAGATCACCCATGTTATTGCCGGAGGTATGGGTATGGGCGCTCAAGCCAAATTTGCGCAGGCAGGCGTTCAGGTGTTTGGCTATTCCGGAAATGTGCAAAAAGCGCTTGATGATTTTATGAATAACGCCCTGGGCGGGCTTGATGCATGCAAGGAACATGGTGAAGGCGGCAATTGCCATTAGAGAAGAGGTGTCATAATGTGTAGCGAAGAGCAAGCCGCGCATAGCGGGATGATATGTATTACTTCAGAAGGCAAAACTATGGATTCGGTGGTGGATCCCCGTTTCGGGCGGTGTAAGAATTTTATTTTTTTTGATACGGACACCGGTAGTTTTGAAGCGTATGAGAATGCTCATTCTCAGTTTCAGGGTGGAGCGGGTATTCAATCAGGCCAGTTTGTGGTATCTAAAGCCGTTAAGGCCGTGCTTACCGGGAATATCGGGCCCAATGCGCATCAGGTCTTATCTGCCGCCGGAATCAGCGTTTTTACCGGTGTTTCTGGAACAGTAAAAGAGGTAATAGACAACTATAAAAATGGGGAATATCAAACGGCTGATACGCCGAGCGTAGGTTCCAAATTCGGCATGCCGGTTAAGAATAATCAAAGGAAGGAAGGGTAAAATGCCATTTTTTGAGCGATTAGAAAAGATGGATCCTAAACATGTTGATTTGGAAAGAGCGAGAAAATCATTGCGCGAAGAACTTGAAGCAGTTGATTTTTATCAGGAGCGAGTTGATGCAACTGATGATGAAACATTGAAAAAGCTTCTTGAGCATAATATGAACGAAGAAAAAGAACACGCAGCAATGCTTGTGGAGTGGATAAGGAAAAATGATCCAACGCAAGACAGGATGTTTAATGAACATGATTAGGGATAATAGGATTGGATAAGAAAGTTATAGAGAACCATAAGCTTTATTTAGAGCGTAAAGCCTTATATGCCAGTCTCGGTTATGATATTGATAAAGAGCGGGCCTTCATTTTAGAGAAGGCCCAGCCTCTTTACGGAGGTATATTGGAAGCCGGGACAGGCAAGGGGCATTTTGCGCTTGAATTGGCAAAGGCCGGGCATAGTTTTACTACCTTTGATATTTCGGAAACGGAACAGGCTTTTGCGAAGTTAAATCTGAGATATTTTGGTTTAGACAAGCAGGTTGATTTCCGCATTGAAAACGGCGAGTCGTTAAGTTTCAAAGATAAAAGCTTCGAGATTGTTTTTTCCGTTAATACCCTGCATCATTTATCCAATGCTTATCAAGTTATTGATGAGTTCTTGCGCGTACTTTCTTTTGGAGGAAAGCTTATATTAAGCGATTTTACCGATGAAGGCTTTGCGTTAATGGATAAAATACATGCCCGAGAAGGCAATAAGCACCAGGTCAGTAAAACTACTCTTAAGGATATAGGCCGGTATTTGGAAAATAAAGGACTTAAGACAACTAAAAAAAGCAGTAAATTTCAGGAAGTTTTGATAGCGTTTCTTTGATCAATATGATTATTTCAATTGCCAGCGGAAAGGGCGGTACAGGGAAGACCACGGTTGCAGTTAACCTGGCATTGTCACTGGAAAATGTCCAGCTTCTTGATTGCGACGTGGAAGAGCCGAATGTCCACCTTTTTCTTAAACCGCGCATAAGGGAAGAGAATAAGGCATATATCGCTATTCCGGAGGTTGATGAGGCAAAGTGTATTTATTGTGGCAGGTGCCGGGAGGTTTGCGCATACCACGCTATTGCCGTATTACCGGCAAGTGAGGGCAAGAAGGGAAGTGTTTTAGTTTTTTCGCATCTTTGCCATGGATGCGGCGCATGCAGTTTGTTTTGTCCCCAAGGCGCGATAAAAGAAGTTAATAAAGAGATCGGAGTAATTGAGATCGGCGAAAAAGGCGACATGCAGTTTGTGCAGGGCCGCTTGAATATCGGGGAAGCGATGTCTCCACCTTTAATACGTCAGGTTAAGAAGTATATTAATCCTGCAAGGACGGTAATCATTGACTCTCCTCCCGGGACATCATGCCCTGTGATCACGGCGGTTAAGGGGAGCGATTTTTGCGTATTAGTGACAGAGCCGACGCCTTTCGGCCTTAATGACCTGATTTTAGCGGTTGAGGTATTGCGTAAATTGCAGATACCATTTGGCGCAGTCATTAATCGTTCTGATATCGGAGATGGCAAGGTTGAAGGTTATTGTAAGCAAGAAGGTATCCCTATCCTGATGCAGATCCCGTTTAGCAGGGAAATAGCGGTTAGCTATTCTGAAGGTATCCCTATAATAAAAAAGGACGTTTCATATCAGGACAAATTTATTAACCTATACCTTAATATTTGTGGGATAAAGAATGAAACAAATAGCAGTTATTAGCGGTAAAGGGGGGACGGGCAAGACGGTTGTTACCGCCTCGTTTGCCGTTTTAGCCCAAAATAAAGTCATGGTTGATTGCGATGTGGACGCGGCAGACCTGCATCTTTTATTAAACCCTGCCGTAAGAGAACGCCATGAGTTTAGAAGCGGGCAAACCGCGGTTCTTGATAAGAAACTGTGCAATAAATGCGGGAAGTGTATTCCAGTATGCAGATTTGGGGGAATAAAAGCTGACTGTACGATTGAGCGTTTTTCCTGCGAAGGCTGCGCCCTTTGTACCCATATATGCCCGTTTGGGGCTATACATATGGAAGAAAGTATTGCCGGTGAATGGTTTATTTCCGATACCAGATACGGCCCCTTTGTGCATGCAAAGTTAGGCATTGCCGAAGAGAATTCAGGCAAGCTTGTGGCAAAGATACGCCAGGTCGCTGAAGGATTAGCGAAGAGACAGGCGCTTGATTATATGATTATTGACGGCCCTCCGGGTATAGGCTGTCCGGTTATCGCGTCTTTATCGGGAATTGACAGTGCTTTAATTATAACTGAACCGACCATTTCGGGATTGCATGATGCCCGGCGCGTAATAGAGGTAGCTAAACATTTCAATATCCCTGTTAAGTTAGCAGTGAACAAATATGATTTAAATCCGGCAATGACCAAAGAGATAGAGGCTTTTTGCAAGGAGAACGATATACCGGTGGCAGGGAAGATCCCCTTTGATAAAGCAGTCGTTAAGGCGCTGGTTGAAGGTAAAACGATTATTGAATATGCTCACTCTATCGCAGGAAGCGAGATAAAAAAGATTTGGGAGGCAATAAAATAAAAGAAGCGTTTTTGATTCCATCCGGCACAGTGATCGCGGGATTAAAAGGTTTGCCGGAGGGGCACCCGTGCTCTTCGATACTTTGAATAAGTCCTCTTTGCCGGGTAATAGCTGATTATTTGTTAAAACTATAAATGCAAACTAAAATTATAGCTGTAGGCTCAACAAAATTTGAACGTTTTATTCACAGGTGGGGAGTTTCATTTTTAATCGGTGAAGATACGCTTTTTGATACATTTGGTGACCCAAGGGTACTTTTGAATAATATGCGGAAGTTTAATGTTGATGCAACTAAAATAAAACACATTATTCTGTCGCACGATGATTGGGACCATAGCAGGGGGCTGTGGTATTTACTGGATGAACGCAAAGATATTACGGTCTACATTTGTCCCGGATGCAAACAAAGCATAAAGGAAAAAATGGTTTTATCTGGGGTAAAGGTTGTTGAGGCCAGAAAGGCCATCTTGATAAAGGAAGGTATTTATTCTACCGGAGAGCTTTATGGAGAATCAGGAGGCCGTAAGATATACGAGCAGTCTGTGGTAATAGGTACGGTTGATGGATTAGCAGTTATATGTGGTTGCGCGCATCCCGGAGTAGTTAATATCGTCAGGCAGGTTAAGGAATCTTTTCAAAGAGATGTGCGCCTGCTTATTGGAGGTTTTCACCTGAAAGATAATTCAGAAGGAATGAATAAACGCATTATAAAAGAATTGCAAGAACTTGGTGTTCGCAGGATCGCGCCAATGCATTGTACGGGAAAATACGCAACAGGTTTGATGCGTCAAGCATTTGGGCAGGGTTTTATAGAGGCCAAGGAAGGAGGCAGTATAGCATTATGAATAAGATAGTAATTATTGATGAAGATCTTTGTGTTGGTTGTGGGGTTTGTGTTGCGCTTTGCCCTAAGAAGATTTTGTATATTGATAGAAAAAGCGAAAAATGTAAGGTAAATGATGAATTAAAATGCGACCGCCTGCGTGGTTGCGAAAAAGCTTGCCCGGTAAGCGCCATAAAAATTGTTTAACCTGGAGGCCAGAATGAAGATAGGGGTTATAATTTCAAGTAACGACGCGGAAACATGCTGGAATGCTCTAAGGTACGCTAATTTTGCCGTAGGCCAAAAGGATGAAGTTAAGGTTTTCTTTATGGGCAAAGGCGTAGAGTACCAGAAAATAAGCACGGATAAGCTCAATACTGTTGAACAGGCGGATAAGTTCCTGAAATCAGGAGGCAGGATTTACGCTTGCGGCTCGTGTATTAAAAGCAGGGAGCAGGAGGGTTCTGAACTGTGCCCGATCAATACGATGAAAGATATGCATGAGATGATCAAAGAGAGCGATAAGGTTATCACTTTTTAGAATAAGCAGTGAGGTTGGCCCAGTGGACGATCCGCGTTTGTTTGATATCGTTATCCTTCAAAGTAATCCCCGTTAGTATCGATTGCGTTTAGAGCAGAAGAGTAGACAATCCAGGCAATCCGTTGTAAAATAATACCATTATAAGAAATATCTGCGCGCGGCTTAATGGGTTTGTTTTATAACAATAGTGAAAGTATTTTAGATAACCGCTTGTTGCTATAATTATGCCGATTGAAAGCATCCTTTTATGGGTCTCCATATTAATACTTTTAAGCGTTATCTCCAGTAAACTCTCCGATAAGTTTGCCATCCCGGTTTTATTATTATTTCTTGCTGTTGGCGTGCTCGCCGGTTCAGAA
>Ga0265297_10011160_pt1 | contig 11065 bp, 10 predicted proteins | sample Munlanlwell13791_FD_192502 | JGI IMG/M metagenome (GOLD analysis project Ga0265297, IMG submission 192502) | Leachate microbial communities from a municipal landfill in Southern Ontario, Canada - Leachate well 137-91 | ecosystem: Engineered > Solid waste > Landfill > Unclassified | place...
GTCCGACTCAGGCGCAAGCCGACCAGGCGGGCGTTCCGTCGATGATTGATGCATCCGTCGCTCACCGCCGAGCCTGGGTCCGCCCCGGAGAGCAGAATTTCCCCGGACAGTTCTGTCGGAGCGAAAGTAATGTGGATAAGTTTCGTGACGAGCCTTGAATGTCCGATAGGGCCAGGGAGCGCAAAGACAGTTGTCCGGTCTGTCGCTCGGACGGGCGACTCACGGCCCCCAGTTCGGCGTGAACGAGTTCCCCGGGATATCGGCCAGGGCGTGGGGAGCGCTGCCGTCCGCGTCCATCACGTAGAGGCGGCGGCGCTTGTCGCGCGTGCTCGCGAAGACCAGGAAGCGGCCGTCCGGGGACCAGGAGGGCTCCTCGTTGGAGCCCTCGCCGTGGGTGAGCTGGATCGTGCGCGTCCCGGTCACATCCACCAGGAAGATGTCGAACCGGTCCTTGGGATTCGCCCGCCCCGCGAACGCGATCCACTCTCCGGTCGGAGACCAGGAGGGCGAGTCGCACCAGCCCAGGCGTCCGGTCAATCGGCGCGTGCGCCCCGTGGCCAGCTCCAGGGCGTAGACGGCGGGGTTGCCCGAGCGGTCCGAGACATAGGCGATGTTCAACCCGTCCGGGGAGAAGGTGGGGGAGGATTCTACGCCCCACTCGTTCGTCGCCCGCTTCGAGTTCCCGCTCTTGAGGTCGATGATGAAGACGTTCGGATCCTTTCCCCGGGAGAGCGTCGCCGCGATCTGGCTTCCGTCGGGCGAGAACCCTCCGGCGAGATTGAGGCCCTGCCGGTCCGAGAGCACTTGGGAGCGGCCGCGCTCCAGGTCGAGGATATGGATGTCCGGATTGCCGTCCTTATAGCTGGTGAAGGCGATGGCCTTGCCGTCGGGGCGCCAGCGGGGGAAGAGGTTGATGGAGCGGTTGTTCGTAAGCCGGGTCGGCCGAGCCCCGTCGGCGTCGATGACGTAGAGCTCCTTCGCGCCGGTCTGGTCGTTGGCGAATGCGATGCGGGTCTGTCCAAGGCCGCGGCGTCCGGTCAGCTGCCGCACGATGTCGTCGGCGGCCTGGTGGGCCAGGGATCTCCAGAAATCGTAGGAAAGGCGGTAGTGGCGCGAGAGCAGCGCCTGGCCGGAGCCCAGGTCCGTGAGCTTCACGGTCAAGGCGGCCTGCGTCTCCTTTTTGGCCGCCGAGGCCTCGAGCAGGAACGCGGCTCCGCGCTCCCGCCAGACCTTGGCCGCGGCGTCGGGGTCGGTGACATCCGCGGGCGGTCCCTGCTCGATGAGGGCGATGGCGCGGGAGGAGAGGAGGTCCGTCCGCACGACATCGCGGAGCTTCGCCCCCAGCTCCGTCTCCTCGCGGCTCTTCGCGTCCGCCGGAAAGAACGGGGCCAGGCCGAGCACGAGTTCCGTCTTCGCCGAGCCCTCGACGCCGATGTAGACTTCGGCCGCCCGCGGCTGCGTGCCGGACGCCGAAGCGAAGACCAACAGCGGGACGAGGAGGAGTCTCATGGCTTCTTTTTCCCGGAGCTCTTCTGGAGCCCCTTGAGCAGATCCGCGGCTTTTTTTGCCTCCGGACTGTTCGGGAAGTCCGCCGGGATGGAGTCCAGATAGCGCTTGGCCTCGTCAGCGTGCCCCCCGATGTTGAGCAGACACTGGCCGTAGCGGAGCCGCGCCGCCGCGACGAGGTCGCTCTTGGGGTAGCGGTCGAGCACGAGCGCGAACTGATGGGCCGCGTCCCCCCACTTCTTCTGCCCGAACTGGGCTTGGCCGAGATAGTACGTGGCCAGGTCCGCGACCTCGCCTTTCGGGAACTTCTCGAGGTAGAGGCCGAACCCCTGGACGGCCAGGTCGTACTTGCCCTGGTTGAGCTGGACGTAGGCCTGGTGATAGAGCTGGCTGGGCGCCAGGCTCGACGGCTCGGCGGCCCGTTTGGCCGCTTCCTCGGCGGCTTTGCGCTTCTCCTCCGCTTCGGCCGCCTCGCGCTTCTTGAGCTGATCCTCGAGCTGGGCGATGCGCCGGCTCTCCTCCGAACCTTTCTGCTGGAGCGAGCGGTCGATGGCCCCGACTTTCGTGGACATCGCCGCGCCGAGGTCGTCCATCTTCGACGAGAGCCGCGACATGGTCTCCCGGTTGTCCTTGAGGTTCTCGTTCAAGGAGACCACGTCCTTGTGCAGCACCTCGAGCTTCTCGTTGAGGTCGGCTTGGCTGGCCTGCAGGGAGCTCATGGTCTTCTGGATCGTGTGGACGTGGATCGCCAGGGTGTCGTTCTGCTGCGAGAGGTCCAGGATATCCCGCTGCGTGGCGAAGCACCCGCACAGCAGCGTCGAGAAGAGGAGCGGCGCCAGGGGCCTTTTCATGCCGGCTGCCGCCTACTGGGAGCGGCCGTTCCCGAGGTCCGAGGAGGAGACTTGGGCGCGTATCTTGCTGGCCGCTCGGCGGTTCGTCCCCCAGCACGCTTCGGTCTGCTCCGCGCACAGGGGCCGCTCTTCGCCGAAAGAGAGGGTGGCCAGGGATTTGCCGGACACGCCCAGACGGATGTAGTACTCGCGGACCGACTTGGCCCGCTTCTGGCCGAGAGCGAGGTTGTACTCGAGGGTCCCGCGGTCGTCGCAGTGCCCCTCCACGAGGATCTCCAGGTCCGGATGCTCCTTGAGATAGGCGGAGTTCGTCCTGAGCGTGGCGCGCGCTTCGTCCGAAAGCGAGTAGCTGTCGTAGTCGAAGCGGATGGTCTGAAGGTCCTGGATGTCCCGGAATTCCTTGCCGCGGATCTGGGCTTCGCTCACGTCGACCGAGGGATCGAGCGCGCTCCTGCCCAGGAGGGAGTCACCGTCGATGTCGCTGGAGGACTGGGTCAACCCGGCTTTCGCGCCGTCCTTGCGGACGGAGCGCTTCGCGGCGCAGGAGCACAGCGCCAGGGCCATGGCTGCGCAGCACACGAGGCCAAAACAGCGAGAGATTCGCGGCATCTTCCCTCCAGATGAAACAAAGTACTTAAGATTAAAATATGATACTAAAGAACATCGTAAATAATCAAGAACATCCTTCCCAAAACAGGCCTGCCCCCGGCGCTTCCGAGGCGGGAAGTCCGGGGACAGGCTGTTCTTGAGGATATCCGTCTACTTTTTCTTTTCGTCCTTGGCCGGCTTGTCAGGGGACTTGTCGTCGGCCTTCTTGCGCGGGTGCTTCTCCATGAGAGCCTTCGCCTCCGGGTTCGCCTGGAGGAAAGCCTCGCGAGCGGCGTCCAGTTCCGCCCGATGGGCCTTGCGCTTTTCCTGCATCGCCTTCCGGAACGCCTCCTTCTCCGCTTGCATCTTCTCCCGGAAGGCCTTGGTCTTCTCCTTCTGGGACTGCCGGAAGGCCTTGACCTTCTCGCGAAGGGCGGCACGCTCAGCCTTCTTGGCCTCTCGATCCGCCTTCTTCGAGGCTTGGCCGACCTGGGCCTTCTCCTGAGGCTCCGCCTTCGGGGGCTCGGCCGCGAATGCCGGGATGGAAACCGCCATGAACAGTGTCGCCAGCAGCCATTTCTTCATATTTCCCTCCAGTACCCTCCCGAAGGGAGGGTATACTACAAGTACGACTGAGTCCCGAAAAAGTTCCCTCAAAAAAAGTAAGGCGGGAAAAGTCTACACTTTTTTTGATAGGATGCGGGAAATGGCAGGCCTCAAGATCCTGGTGGTGGAAGACTTCGAGCCTTGGGTCGAGCTCTTCAAGGTCTGGCTGAACCACGCGGGGTATCAGGAGATCTACGTGGCCCGCACGGGCGCCGCCGCGGTGGAGCTCGCGCGCAAGGCCTTGCCGGACTGCATTCTCCTGGACCTGGTCTTGCCGGATATGGACGGGGGCGAGGTCTGCATGATGGTGCGGTCCATCCCGGCCCTTGGTAGGACTCCCATCATCATGGTGACCGCGCATCGGAAAGACAAGATCCAGGGGCTGGAATCCGGCGCCGACTACTTCGTGCAGAAGTCCGAGAATCCGGCGGAGCTCCTCGCCACGCTGCGCGCCGTCTTCCGGCGCAGGGAGTTGGACCGCGATATCGTGCGCAAGGGGGACGTCTCCGTCAACCTTGAGACGCGCAAGGTCTACTTCCGGGACCTCGAAGTCGCCACGCTCACGCCGAAGACGTTCGAGCTCTTCTACGTGCTCCTGGAGCGCAGCCCGGAGCCGGTGCACAAAGACCTGCTCTTCTCCGCGGTGGAGGGCAAGCGCAAGCCCGAGCTTTCCCGCGCCCTGGACATCCTCATGAACAGGATGCGCAAGGCCCTGCCCGTGGTCCTGCAGAGGCGCATCAAGGCGGTCAAGGGGTTCGGATACGTCTACGTCCCTCTCTCTTCCGAAGAATCCGGTCGAGCCCCGTGAATATCGGCATCGGGCTGGGCTGCGATGAGGACGCGGCGAAAGCCGCTTCGGACGCTGTCCGGCACGCCAAGAAGGCTGTTCCCAGGCCGGACCTAGCCCTGGTCTTCGGCTCCATCTATCTGGACCAGGCCCGCGTCCATCAAGCCCTCTGCAAAGAGATCGACCCGAACATCCTCATCGGCGGCACCTCCTATCGCGAGATCACGGCTGCCGGGGTCACGAGGGGGACGGTCGCGGTCCTGCTGTTGTCCCTTGAAGGGGCGAAGCTCCGCTTTTCCAGCGCCGAGACCGCGGCCAAACGCTACGACACCGGCGTGGACCTCGCGAAAGGCATCCCGGGGCGGGTGGGCGGACCGGGCCGTCTGCCCCTGGGTCTGGTCTTCTCATCCGCGGCCTCGGGCAACGAGACCGAGATGCTCAGGGCCATTTCGGACCGCTTGGGGCCCGTGCCGTGCTTCGGGGGGATGTACTCCGGGGATTATGACTTGGGCATGAGCCATCCGGACGTCTGGGTCAACCACCAGTACTCCGGGAGCCGCCTGACCCGCGGCACCACTCGCCTCGCGGTCCTGGACCTGCCGGCCGACGGATACGAGGTGGCGTTCGGGTTCGGGCACGGATGGCAGTCCGTCGGCCCGGTCACCGAACTCACGCGCTGCGAGGGGGAAAAGGTCTTCGAAGTGGGCGGGATGCCTGTCTTCGACTACTACCGCCAGTTCCTCGGGGGGACGCCCTGCAAGGATTTCTTCGAGCACATGATCCAGCGCTTCGCGTTCTCCGTCCTGGCCGAGGGCGGCCGCTCCCGGGTCAAGCTCCCCGTGGCCTGCGATTTCGAGAAAGGCTGTATCTCGTATTATCCTTCCGAGGACCTCCAGAGCCGCCGGGTCCAGCTCATCCAGGCCAACCGGCAGGGCCTGCTCACCGGAGCCAAGGAGGCATCATCCCGCTGCCTCGAGGCCTTGGGCGGTCCGCCTTCCCTGGTCATCGTGGTGAGCTGCTGCCTGCGCAGTTCCATCCTGCACAGCAAGGTGGATACCGAGTTCGAGGTCATCCGCGACGTGTTCGGAAAGGATGTCCCTCTCTTCGGCTACTACTCGGGAGGCGAGATGGGCCCGATCCTGAGCCCCTACGCCCAAGCCGCGGACCCGAACCGGGCCATGTCAGGGTCGTTCTCCCACGCCGCGACCTTGTGCATCCTCGGCATCCGGGCCAAGTCCGCGGGCAGCGTCGTGGTCCCGGAGAAGTCCGCGGCCGATTGCGCGGGGAGCCCGGAGGAGGAGAACGCGCGCCTGACGAAGATGCTGCGCAAGAGCGAGGACATCTTCGACAGCACGGAGAGCTTCCTGGCGAGCCTGAGCCGCAAGTCCTACGAGGACGGCGAGCGCCTGCGCAAGCAGAACGAGATCATCTTCCGCTATACCCCGCATCAGGTGTTCCGCAAGGTCGGCGACAGCGTGTCCCGCGGCGAGTACGAGGTCCCTGACGCGGAGTTCCAGGGAGCGTTCATGTTCATGGACGTGAAGGGTTTCACCTCCTACACCGAGGCGCACGGCTCCGCGGAGGTGGTCCGGGCCCTCAATGAGATCTTCGCCCCGTCCACGGACATCATCTACGAGTGCGGCGGGGACGTGGACAAGTACATCGGTGACTGCATCTTCGCCGCGTTCGAGAAGGGGGCCGACGCCATCGAGGCCGGCCGCCGCATCCTCGGGCTCTTCGAGGGGCTTCGCTCCCGCGACAACCCGTTCACCGTGCGCATCGGCATCAACGCCGGCAGGGCCGTGCGCGCCAACGTGGGCTCCACGGACCGGCGGGAGTACACCTACATCGGGGACGCGGTGAACCTGACCCAGCGTCTGGAGTCCAACTGCACGCCCGGGAAGATGCTCGTGGGGGAGGCCGTGTTCAAGGGGATTGCCCCTCCAGAGGGGGCAGACCGCCGCGAGATCACGGTCAAAGGAAAGAAGCAGGCCGTCACGGCCTACGAGTTGTCCGCCTAATTCCCGTCTTTGAAGACGGTCCGGATCGAATCGCTGAGCTGGTCCGGGCTCAGGGGCTTGCGCAGGATCCGGGCCGGCTTGGCCAGGAGCGCGATGTCCTTGTTCGGCATGCCCATCGCGGTGACGACGATGATCTTGGGCGTCCTGGCGCCGAGCGCTCGGCGGAGCGTCATGGCCACCTGGAACCCGTCGACCCGGGGCATCATGAGGTCCAGGAGCACGACGTCGAACTCGCGGCTGAGCGCCTTGTCGATGGCCTCCGCTCCGCCGTGGGCCGAGGAGACCTCGTGCCCGAGCGATCGAAGCCCCACCTCCGCGGAAACGAGGAAGTCCGGGTCGTCGTCGACCACCAAGACCCTGAGTCGTCCTTCCATATGCGACATGATAGCAGGTTTCGCTTAGGTCTTGGCCTGATATTCCGCAGCCAGCTTGACGTATTTCTCGGCGGAGTCGCGGATGTGCTCGAGCTCCTCTGCGGTGACCTTGCGCAGGGCCTTGGCCGGGGACCCCAGCAGGAGATGCTCGCGCGGGAAGGTCTTGCCCGGAGGGATGAGCGCCCCGGCGGCCACGATGCAGCCGTCCGGCACCACGGCGTTGTTCAACACCACCGCTCCCATGCCCACGAGGCAGCGGTCGCCGATGGCGCAGCCGTGCAGGATGACCCCGTGGCCCACGGTGACCTCGTCGCCGACGTGGGTCGGCCCGTTCTCGCTGCCCACGTGTACCACGCTGCCGTCCTGGATGTTCGTGCGCTTGCCGACGCGGATGAAGTGCACGTCGGCGCGCACCACCACGTTGAACCAGACGCTGGAGAAGTCTCCGACCACGAGGTCCCCGATGAGCCAGGAGCCAGGAGCCACGAACACATTCCTCCCGAGGGACGGGGTCCGGCCCCGGTAGGGGAGGATGCCGGCTGCGCGGGCTTCGCCCGTCACCGGAAGAAATCCCGCACCATGCGCACGAGCCCCTCGGTGGCCTTGGCCGGGACCTCTTCGCCCTCCCAGTTGATGGAGAAGTGGGCGTTGCGCTGGGTGGGCTTGACGTAGGTCTCGTACATGGGGAGCACGGTGGTGAGGATCTGGTGCCTGGCGCCGGCCAGGTCCCGTCCCCTTTCCTCGATGTCGCGCTGGACGCGCCGGAGCAGGGCGGTGGCCAGGCCGGTGGAGATGAATATCTTGCAGTCGTAGAGGGTCAGCAGCTTGGGAGAGAGCAGGGCGTAGAGCCCCTCCACCAGGATGAGCTTCGCCGAGTCCAGCCGCTCGGTCTCGGTCTTGCGCGCGTAAATCTTGAAGTCGTAGAGGGGCTGCTCCACGCTCTCGCCCGACCGGAGCCTCCGGAGATGGTCGTGGGCCAGGTCCAGGTCCAAGGCGTCCGGATGGTCGAAGTTGTAGGCCTTGCGCTCCTCCAGGCTCAGGTGGTCGAGAGGCTTGTAGTAGTTGTCGATGGAGAAGATGATGCCGTCGATGCCGGCCCGCGAGCATTCCTGCAGGACCCTGTTGGAGAACGTGGTCTTGCCGGATCCGGAACCCCCGGCGATTCCCACCACGAACCTCCGGTTCATGGACGCTCCCAGCACCCGGGCTTGACCCCGTCCCCGGAGAGCCTGAAAATGAGGAATTCCGGGTCCGAATGGGCCACGGGGAAGCACTCCCGGACGCGCTTGGCCAGAGGGCTCGTCGGATCCTCGAACACGCCGGAGCGCCGGGTCATGAGGAATTCGCCTCCCAGGCGCATCTTGTCCGAGATCCACTCCTTTGCCTTGCTGTCGGGGCCCTCCATCTTGACGGACCAGCCCCTGCGGTGCAGATAGTAGGGGAAGGTGGAGGAGGCCCACTCGTTGCACAAAAACAGGTCGTCGCGGGAACTCACGGCATCTGCCGCCGCCTCGGCCCGCAGGAGGAAGAGGTCCTTCACCCGGTACCAATGCTTGATGCGGAAGAAGGTGTAGACCGGGAACGAGGTGACCAGCACGGCTAGGCCCACTGCGGCGAGAGTCCGCCGCCGTTCCGTGAACGAGGCCACGGCGTCGAGCAGGAGATCGAGCCCGACCCCCATGAACGCGGCGTTGACCGGGGCATAAGGCAGGGCCGTGTATTCGTGGTGGAACATGTACGCTCCGCCGATGATCGAGTGGGCGAACACGCACGCGAGATATCCCCACAGCATCAGGCGGAGCTTCGTCTCATGGTGCCAGAGGCACCAGGCGCCGGTAGCCCAGAAAGCCATGCCGGCCCATGTGACGGTGATCTCAGGGAAGCGCGAGAGCACCTGAAACTTGGCGTAGTAGAGGATTCGGGAATACTGCAGTTGGTTGAGGATCCCGCTGCTGCTGGTCGGCACCACGTAAACGCCGTAGGAAACGTACTTATACCAGGCGAAGACCGACGCCGCGATGAGCGGGGGCAGCGTCCACAGCCACGGGTCCCGCAAAGACGCGCGGTCTTTGCGCGCATAAGCCAGCACTCCCAGGACCCCGAGGAGGTAGGCGTAGGGAAGCTTGTGGCCGATGGCGAGAGAGGCGAATATCCAGGTCCCCGCCCAGGCTGCTTTTGAGTCCCGGGTCAGATAAAGGTCGAGGCACCAGAAGGAAAGCACCGTGCAGAGCAGGGCCAGGGCTTCGGGCTGCACGGTCCGGCCGAAATAGACCTCCACCGGGATGATGGGGAACAGGAGGGCGGCTAGGAACGCCGGCCGCTCGCCGATCCAGGAGATCAGCCAGCGCCAGAGGACCACGGCGGTCATGGCTGAGAAGAAGATGGAAAGCAGGCGGCCCCAGAGGTCGCCCAGCCCGCCCAAGCCCCAGAAGAGGCCGACCAGGTACATGTAGAGCGGGAACTCGGTGCCCGCGAGCCCGCGGTTGTCCCCGTCCCAGTCGATCTGGGGATGCAGGAAGCGGAGACCGTTCTCGTGGTAGTTCCTGGCGATGGCCGCCGTGTTGATCTGGCGGTTGTGATGGTAGTCCAGCATGGACGAGCGGATGCCGAACAGATGCGGCAGGACCGATACGAGGACTACCAGCGCGGCTTTTACGAAAGGGTTCTTCATGGGTGGACAGGAGGGATGATAGCAAAACAGGACTTACTCGGCCTTCAGGCCGCGGACGGCCTTGTCGAGGGCCTTGCCGGCTAGGAGCTCCCCGCGGGCGAGCTTGTCGTAGCCGAGCTTCAGGGTTTGGAGCTTCTGTTGGCCGGCGGTCAGCCGCTGCACGATGGCCACGCCGTTGTTGCGCATGATGCTGAGCTGGGTCTTGTCGCCTTCGCCCGCGCCCGCGGAAGCGACCTGCGTGGCCAGGTTCCGGATGCTCGCGTCGAGCGCGGCGAGGGATTTTTGCATCTTGTCCGAGGCATTCACGAGACTCGTCCGGTTCTCGTCCCTGGCGCGCGCGGTCTTCTCGATCAAGGGCTGGGCTTGGTTCTCGATGCGCCGGCTCTCCGCCGACAGGGTCTGCGCCTGGGTGGAGTAATTCTGGATGAGGCTGGCGGCCTGCAAGACGATCGGTTCCTTCTCTTGGGGGGTCGCGGCCGCTTGCCAGGACTGCCCCAGGGAATTCAATTTGGGCTTGAGCGACTCCAGATCCCGGGCCCCGGCTTGAAGGTTCTTCTGGCTTTTGACGAGGTCATCGCTCAGCGTGGTCGTTTCCTTGTTGTTCTCCTCGAGGGTCTTCCCGCCCTTCTGAAGAGCGAGCTGGTATTGGGAGGCCTCGGCCACGGCCTTGTTGAAGTCTTCCCTGGCTTTGACGACCAGCCGCTGCGCCTCATCGGTCCCGCCGATGCGGATCGTGGCGCCCTTGACCAGGTCGTCTGCTGTTTCCGGGACCCGGTCCGGCGGCTTGGGCGCCTCCTGTCCAGCTTTGAATGCGCGTTTGACTCCGTCCGGATTGTAGGCCTTGGTGGCGGCCACCTTACTCCGATCGTCCGCTTTGCCGGCCAGGAGGCTGTCCGCGCCGTAACGGGGGGATTCTTTCAGCCCTCCGGCGGAGAGATAGGCGTTCTGGGTCGCCTCCAGGAGGCCCGAGCCCAGACTGCCGCCTGAGCGCGCGTCTTTGGCCAGGCCCTGCGAGCTGACGCCGGTCCGTATCTCCTCGTCCGACGGATTCGTGTTCCCAGACCCGTACTGTCCCGCAGCCGCGGTGCCCAGGCTGGGCTGGGCCGCGCCTGCCTTCTTGCTGTCCGCCGCCGCCGCGTCGCTCTTCTTGGCGCTGTCCACGGGCTTGCCCTCAAGAGTCTTGGGCGGAGTCGGGACCCCCTTCTTGCCTTCCCCTTCGGCTTCCGGCATGCCGTCGGAAGGGCCTTGGCTTCTAGGTGTCCCGCCCGGCCCTGCGGCCGGATTCTGCGTCGAGCCCCCGGCCATGGGGCTGGACGCTTCCGGCTTTCCGGAGAGCGCGCTGGAACGTCCGTCCGCGGACAAGGGCCCGCCCTTCTTCCCGGCCTGGCCCGAGTCCCCGTACGCGGCTCGGAAATCGCGGTCGCGCTCGACCCGGGGCAAGGCCCCCGGGCCTGCCGCGTGAGGCGTCTGCACGAGTTCTTTGGAGTTGGGAGCGGACAGCGAGGGGGCTCTCCCTGCTCCTCCGCTTCCGCCGGAGGACCCGAAGAAGTTGGCCATGGCCTGGATGCGGCTCGGATAAGCCGATGCTTTCTTCTCGGGTTTGCTCTTCTTTGCGATGGCGTCCATGGCCGCGAAGAATTCTTCGGGGGTCTTGGCCTTGG
>Ga0265297_10011161_pt1 | contig 11065 bp, 9 predicted proteins | sample Munlanlwell13791_FD_192502 | JGI IMG/M metagenome (GOLD analysis project Ga0265297, IMG submission 192502) | Leachate microbial communities from a municipal landfill in Southern Ontario, Canada - Leachate well 137-91 | ecosystem: Engineered > Solid waste > Landfill > Unclassified | place...
GTCCATCATTGGAAGCTGTCCTTCGTAGACATTTCCTTTGGTGCCGTTTAGGGTTATCCAGTCGCCTTCTTTTAAGGTTTTTTCGCCGACCTCCATCTTTTTATTCTCCAGGTCGACCTGGATCGCCGAACATCCTACGATACAGCATTTTCCCCATCCGCGCGCTACCAGCGCCGCGTGGGAGGTCATCCCGCCGCGCGCGGTAAGGACCGCCTGGGCGGCACGCATACCTTCGACATCTTCGGGGTTGGTTTCCTCGCGGACCAGGATTACCTTCTTGCCGTTTTTGGCCCAATTCACCGCTTCCTGCGATGAGAATACGATCTGTCCGCATGCTCCGCCCGGGCCGGCCGGCAGGCCTTTACCGAGGGGTTTTACCGTAAGCTCCACCTTTGGATCGATGATCGGGTGCAGTAATTCATCCAGCTGTTCAGGGGTAACGCGTATTACCGCCTGTTCTTTTTTGATCATTTTCTCCTTGATCATGTCCACCGCCATGCGCACCGCCGCCGGGCCGTTACGTTTCCCGATGCGGCACTGCAGCATAAAGAGCCTGCCTTTTTCGATGGTGAACTCGATATCCTGCATATCGTGGTAATGTTTTTCCAGGCGGTTCTGGATGGCGTAAAGTTCTTTATATATCTTCGGCATCGCTTTTTCCAGGGTCAGCAGTTCTTTGTTATGGCTGCTGGTGGAATATTCATTGATCGGCGCCGGAGTGCGGGTGCCCGCGACTACGTCTTCTCCCTGCGCGTTAATGAGGTATTCCCCGTAAAAGTTGTTTTCGCCGTTGCCCGGGTTACGGGTAAAAGCTACCCCGGTTGCCGAGTCGTCTCCCATGTTGCCGAAGACCATTGTCTGCACGTTTACCGCGGTGCCCCATTCATCCGGGATATTCTCGATCCGGCGGTAGCTGATGGCGCGTTTTCCGTTCCAGGATGAGAATACCGCTCCGATCCCTCCCCATAACTGTTCCATGGGTGAATCCGGGAATTCTTTTCCTAGAACATCCTTGATCTTGAGTTTAAACTTGGCGCAGAGATTCTTTAAATCTTCGACATTCAGGTCGGTATCGCTGGAGCAGCCTTTGGAAAGTTTTAAGTCCGCCATTACCTTCTCCAGCTGTTTGCGGATACCTTCTTCGCCTTTAGGTTCGATACCGGCGGCTTTTTCCATTACCACATCCGAATACATCATGATCAAGCGGCGATAAGCGTCGTAAACAAAACGGCTGTTGCCGCCGCTTTGCCTGATCAATCCGGGAATGGTCTTTTCGGTAAGCCCGACGTTTAAGACGGTTTCCATCATCCCGGGCATGGATTTCCTGGCCCCGCTGCGTACCGAGAACAGGAGAGGATTTTCGGCGTCTCCGAATTTCCTGCCCATCAATTTTTCAACCTTTTCCAGGGCTTTGGCGACCTGTTCTTTTAACTCTTTGGGGTATTTCTTTTTGTTCTGGTAATAGTATGTGCAGACATCTGTGGTGCAGGTAAATCCCGGGGGTACCGGTAATAAAAGGTTTTTGTTGCCCGCCATCTCCGCCAGGTTGGCGCCTTTGCCGCCCAGGAGATTTTTCATGCTTTCATTACCGTCCGCTTTGCCTCCGCCGAAACTGTAAACATATTTCTTTGCCATTACTTTTAAACCCTCCCTTTCCTTTGTTTAACGTTAAAACTTATAGATTATAAGTCTTAAACCGTAAGTTGTAAGCTTATAAGTTATAAGTTGTAAGTTTATGGCTTACCGCTTATAACCTATAAGCTGCTATTAAGTCAATTTCTCCGTTAAGTATTTTTTCAGTCCCGCGATGTCGATTCTTTCCTGCAGCATGGTGTCCCTCGAGCGCACGGTTACTTTTTTATCCTCCAGTGTCTGCACGTCGACGGTTACGCAGTAAAGGGTGCCTATTTCATCCTGGCGGCGGTAAAGCTTGCCGATCGAACCGGTGTCGTCATAGACCGCGGGAAAACTTTTTTTCAGATCCAGCGAAATCTCCCTGGCCAGACCCGCGATCTCCGGGCGGTTCTTCAGGAGCGGTAACACCGCGGCTTTAACGGGGGCCAGTTCTTTGCTGAATTTCATGACCACCCGGCTTCCCTCTTTTACTTTTTCCTCTTCGTAGGCGTCGATCAGGAAAGCCAGGACCGCGCGGTCCACTCCTCCCGAGGGTTCGATAATATAAGGATAAAATTTTTCCTTTTTCTGGTCGTCGAAATATTGCAATTCCTTGCCGCTGTATTGTGAATGCTGTTTCAAATCGAAATCCGAACGGTTGGCGATGCCTTCCAGTTCCGACCAGCCGAAGGGGAAATTGTATTCCACGTCCACGCAGGCGCGCGCGTAATGCGCCAGCTCGTCCTTGCCGTGCGGGCGTTTTCTCAAGTTCTGGTTTTTCATCCCCAGGTTAAGGTACCAGTTGAACCGGCTTTCGATCCATTCTTCAAGCGTTTTGTCGGCCTCCGCGGGATTGACGAAATATTCGATTTCCATCTGTTCGAATTCCCGGGTGCGAAAGGTAAAATTGCCGGGGGTAATCTCGTTGCGAAATGATTTTCCGATCTGCGCCATGCCAAAGGGGAGCTTCGGATGGCGGGAGTCCAGGATGTTGGCGAAATTTACGAACATCCCCTGCGCGGTCTCCGGGCGCAGGTGTATCTCGCTGCCGCTCTCCTCCAGCGGCCCCTGGTAAGTCTTGAACATCAGGTTAAAAGGCCGGGACTCGGTAAGTTCTCCGCCGCAGGCGGGGCACTTGTTTTTATCCTTAAGGTCTTCGCTTTTGAAGCGTTTCTTGCAGTTTTTGCAGTCGCTTTTTAAGTCGAAAAAATTATGCACGTGCCCGCTGGCTTCCCAGACCCTGGGGTGCATCAGGATGGCGCAGTCCATCCCCAGGATATCGTTGCGTTCCTGAACATTGGATTTCCACCAGGCGCGTTTAAGGTTGTTTTTAAGCTCTACCCCGTAGGGGCCGTAATCCCAGGTATTGGCAAGCCCGCCGTAAATTTCGCTGCCCTGAAAAATGAACCCCCTGCGTTTGCACAGGGAAGATATTTTATCCATCAAGTTTTCCGACATAGTTTTATATTTTTAGCATATTCCGGCAGAAAAAGCAAGCTAAATCCGTTTTAATCGACCGGTTTCAGGGTGGATATTATGGCAAATACGTCGTTCAATCCGAGGTGAGCGCCGATGTCGCGGATATATACCTTAAAGAATACTCCTCTTGAGTCAAAGACGTTGCAGTCGAAATAATTGTTGGGCTTTGAAAGCTGGTAATTAATGAATCCTTTCATCTCTTCCGTGCGGAATTGGATCATTTTCGCGGTCCCGGGGTTGCCGATATCGGGTATAAAGATGCTTTTCATGACCACGAAAAAGGCGTCGGTAACATTCTCAATACGGTCTAACTGGGCGCGCATCAGGCGGCTGATGAATTCATAGTCGTCTTTTACCCCCTGTTTTTTAACGTCCGGATAGAGTTTGATAAAAGATCCGGGCTCCTGGATCAGAAGGTAGATGATCGCTTTGTTGCGGGTGCGTCTCCTTTTGTAATAGGGTTTTTTGATCAGTTCCTGAACCAGGTCGAACCCCCGGGGAACGGAAATCGACATCTTGGGGAAGTTCTGCGGGACGAGTGTTTGGCGGTACGCGGTGTCGATTTTCGGCTCGACAATACTCTCTTCCGGTTCCATGCATAATATGGGCGAAGTTTTGCAGCTTCCAATGCCGTAGCTGATGTATTGTTTTAAGATACTATTGCCGGCGAATTTGACGATAAAGGCCAGGGCGGCGATCGTAACGGCGGTTTTTAAAAAATATTTAATCAGGCGTTTCGCAGTCACGTATTTTCTTGAACTCCTCTTCTTTAATGGTGAAAGAATGCTCCGGAGCGGGGAATTCCCCCCGGAGGACCTCTTCTTTGAAGTTCGATACCGCCGCCGAGACCAGTGGAGAAAGGTCGGCGTATTTTTTGACGAATTTCGGGGTATAGCGCGTAAAGAGCCCCAGGATGTCGTTAATTACCAGGACCTGCCCGTCGCAATGGATCCCCGCCCCGATGCCGATGGTGGGAATTTTAATATCGCGGGTAATTAATTCCGAGATCTTGTCCGGCACGCATTCCAGGACGATCGCGAAACAACCGGCTTTTTCCAGCTCTGCCGCCTGCCGGATAAGGTTGCGCGCGGTCCGGGCGTCTTTTCCCTGGACCTTGAATCCTCCGATCTTATCGGCGGTTTGCGGGGTAAGCCCGATATGCCCCATTACCGGTATCCCGGCTGCGGCGATCTTTGCGGTAGTTTCCGGGCATCCTTCGAACCATTCCAGTTTTACCGCCTGGCACCCCGCTTCTTCGATAAAACTTTTGGCGTTAGCAAGGCAGTCTTCGGGGTGGATTTGATAGGAGGAATACGGCATATCGCCCACCAGGAGAGCGTTCTTTACCCCTCTTCTTACCGCTTTGGCATGGTGCAGCATTTCCCGCATCCCGACTTCTTTGGTGGACTCCAGCCCAAGCACCACGTTGGCCAGTGAATCTCCGACCAGGATGATGTCGATCTCCGCCAGGTCGATCAATGCCGCCAGGGAGTAATCATAGGCGGTGAGCATGGTTATCTTCCTTTTGTTTTTTAAGGAAATGATCTCGGCAACGTTCATTTTATCTTAACCCCGGGATAAGCATCTGGGCAATCTTAAAATATATAATCAGTCCGCCCACGTCGACAACGCTGGTAGTGATCGGCCCGGCAAGCACCGCCGGGTCCAGCCCGATTTTCTTGGAGAACAAAGGCAGGAATACCCCTGTGGAGATCGCCAGGATCGCGATAAGCACCATCGTCAATCCTACCACGATTGCCAGGGTAAAATCTTTTTGCAGCAGGAATGCCCTTCCGAATGCCACCACCCCCACGATAAGCCCCATAAAGAATGCGGCTTTGAATTCCAGCCGGATTACGCGCATCACGTTTTTGATATTGACATCGCCGGTAGCCAGCCCGCGGATAATGGTAATCGAGGTCTGCGCCCCGGCGTTGCCGCCGGTATCCAGGAGCATCGGGATAAAGAATGCCAGCGCGACGATTGAACTGAGGGTTGCCTCGAAATTTTTTAATACTGTCCCGGTGAGGAAGTCGAAGACCAGAAGCATGATCAGCCAGCCGCACCTCCTCTTGATAAGGTCGAAAGTCGAAGCCTGGTTGTAACTGATGATCTCGCCGTTTTCCGGGCTCATCTTACCGATTTCGTAAAATTCCTTGGTTGCTTCTTTTTCGATGCGTTCCACGATATCGTCTACCGTGATAATGCCGATCAAGGTGTTTTCTTTATCGACTACCGGGGCGTCGAAAAGGTCGTATTTTTTAAAAAGCAGGGATACGTCGTTGGCATCGGTGTCGGCGTCGATCTTGATGAGCTCGGCTCGGGTCATGATCTCTTTGATCGCGATATCCGGAGGTGCTTTTACCAGGTCCTGCAGGGAGATTACCCCGATCAAACGGCTGTTTTCATCGGTTATAAAAACAGAGTAAACATTTTCCCGGTAGTTGGTGCGTAAATTTCCCTGGATATGCAGGATCGCTTGTTTCGCGGTCATCTCTTTTCTGAGTTTTACGAATTCCGTGGTCATCAGGCTTCCTGCGGTATCTTCTTTGAAATCGATGAGCTCCCGGACATTGGTAGCGTGTTCTTTATTGATCAGCAGAAAAAGCTTGCGGATAGCCTTGGGCGGAAGCTCCTTGAAAAGATCGGCGCGTTCATCGGGAGCCATGCTGTTGATGACCTGCGCCACCTCCTGGTTATCGAGGTTGTTAAGGATATGGGTCTGTTCCTCAAACGGCAGGTTTTCAAATAACTCGACCGACTTTTTGGCGCTGAGCAGTTTAAAGATAATGATCTTACTGGTAGGTTCCAGTTTTCCCCATCCTTCAGCCAGGTCCATGGAGTTGATGGTCTTGGTGAGGTTGCGGATCCCGATAAAATCTTTTCTTTCCAGGAGTTCTTTAACCTCCGGGATAAACAAAGAAAAAACGCTCAAGGGTTTGCGGGTTGTGTTTTTCATAATACTGTTTCCTTATTGTTCCGGTTGTTTTTCTTTTGCGCGGCCCTGCCTGATGTAAAATCTACTTTTCGGGAATCCGGCTTTTAATCCCGGGAGCCCGTTTTCGCCCAGGATAAATACCGCGGTAGATAAGGCATCCGCTTCAAGGGCGCTATCGGCGGTTACGGTTACCGAAGTGATGCCCCCGGCAGCCGGGTACCCGGTCCGGGGGTCGATAATGTGTGAATAAGATTTTCCGTCTTTAAGGAAAAATTGTTCGTAATCCCCGCTGGTGGAGGCGGACTCGTCCGTTAATTCCAGGGTGCCGGAGATTTCGGGTTTTGCCGACGTCTGGACGGCGACCTTCCAGGGGGCGCCGAATTTATTGCCCAAGGCGTAAACCTGGCCTCCGGCGTTGATCAGGCAGTCCGCGATGCCGTTTTCTTTAAGTTTTTTTACCGCGCAATCCAGGGCGAATCCTTTTCCAATTCCCCCTAAATCGATTTCCATCCCCGGAATTTTGAATTCTATCATATTATCTTTTTCGTGTAAAACGATTTTATCGCTCCCGGTTATCTTCATCGCGGATTCGATTTCCGTGTTTCCGGGGACCCGGAATTTACGGTCGGTGAATCCCCAAAGGTCCACCAGCGGCGCGACCGTAATATCGAAAGCCCCCGATGTCCGCAGCGAAAGTTCTTGCGCTCTTTTTATAACATAAAAGGTATCGGGGGATGCTTTTATCTTTCCCGTGCGGTTGAGGCGGGAGACTTCGCTGGAGGCGTTATATTTGCTCAGCAATTTTTCGATCCGGGAGGCTTCGGAAAAAACAATCTCCCCTGCCCTTTTTTCCGGTGAAGTAACCTCCCAGAAGGTTCCCATTAATACCCGGTTATCCCGGTAAATCCTGCCGTAATTGAAAAAACGGGTCAGGCATCCGGAGTTTAACGCCTGGTATCCCAGTGCCAGCGACCAGCCGGCAACTAGGATAACCGCCAGGAATATGCGCGTCTTTTTGTTAAATGCCATAGGTCAGATCAGGTTTCGGTTTTTTCCCGGGCCGCCTGGGTGTAACTGGATTCAATCGTCCGCACCAGATCCAGGAGGAATTTATTGGCGGGAACCGCGATCCCGAGCTCCTGCCCCAGCCGTACGATGACCCCGTTGATAAATTCCACCTCGGTGCGTTTTTTTCTTAAGACATCCTGAAGCATCGAAGAAAGATTATCCCGGGTCCCTTCGCAGACGTTTTCCGCTTTTGCCAGCGGGTCGTCGAAAATCAGCTTTACGCGTTTCCTTTTGGCGACGCGCACCGCTTCGGCGACGGTGTCCCTGAGGATCCTTCTTGTCCCCTCGTATTCGATAAGTTTCCCGTTGGGAAGGCGGGTAAGAGCGGATAAGGCGTTGATCCCCGCGTTGATCACAAGTTTCGACCAAAGCAGGCTTTTTATGTCGTGTGTCATTTTGCATTCCAGCCCCGATTTGTTAAAAATTTCGCGGATGGAACGCATCTGGACAGGGGTTTTGCCGTTTACCGTCCCGATTATTGTTTGCCCCCTTCCGGCATGGCGTACCTTTCCGGTATCGATGAGGGTCGCCCCTTCGTTGGTTACTCCCGCGATCACCCGGTCTTCCCCGGCGGTCTCGGAGATGGTTTCGATGTTCCCCATCCCGTTCTGCAGAGTGATAATTTTTGTGTCTTTCTCCAGAAGGGGTTTGATCTCCTCCGAGGCCTGTTTGGTGTGGAATGATTTTACGCAGATCAGTATGAGGTCGGCTTTTCCGATTTCTCCGGCGCAGGAGGTTGTGCGCACCTTTATTTTCCAGGAGCCGCTTTCTCCCTCCAGGGAGATTCCGGTTTCGTTGAGTTTTGCGGCGCGTTCTTTATCTTTATCCAGGAGCCAGATTTCTTCTTTGGATTTTGCCAGGAAGGCGGCAAAGAGGCAGCCGATCGCTCCCGGCCCGACGACTACGATTTTCATTTTTAACCTCCCTGTTTTATCTTTTTTTCCCGAAAAGGGCGGCATGAACCGTATCCTAAGGATCTATGCTACCGGGGCCGCCAGTTTATGGATTAGTTTTTGCGATTTAAGTTCGCGGCCGAGATGGAAGTTCAAAAAGGAGTTTAAGATCAGGTCGAGTTCTTTTTTGATCTGAGGGTTCATCCCGAGGTTCAGGCTCTGGGCGAAGCCGTTCCTTTCAATATGCAGGACGGTGGCGATCGTTCCCCTGAAGATCCAGCGGCTGGCGGGGTCCTTGGGGGCGCAGCGCGGGCAGAGCAGTCCCCCCAGGGAGAGGCTGAATTTCGACTGTCCCGTTACTTTTTCCAGGCAGGAGACGCAGGAATCGAAGTGAGGTTTGAACCCGGAAAGATTGAGCATTTTGATTTTGAAGATTGTGGATATTTTATCCGGCGAATAATTGGTTTCCAGTTCTTTGAGGCAACTCACGGCTAGATCGAAAACCTCTTCGTTTTTATCCTCCGGCTGCATTACGGAGTTGACCAGCTCCATCATAAATCCGGCCGCCGCCGCCCGGTCGATGCTTTGCCGGATGCGGGTGAAATCCTCGGTTTTATCCGCCTGGCTTACCAGGTGGAGGCTGGAACGGGTTTTCCGGTAGAAGATAATTTCGTTGAGAGAAAAATGTTCCAGGTTGGAGGCGAACTTTCCGGGATCGGTGCGTATCCCTTTAAGCACCCCGCTTATCTTGCCGAACTCCCGGGTGTAAAAATCGACGATCAGGGAGGTTTCCCTGAGGTCTTTCCTGTTCAGGACCAGCCCTTCGGCTTTTTCAATTGACATATTCTTTTTCCTTCCGGCGCATTACCGCCGTGTCGTGTCCGGTATGGTCGTCATAACCCAGGATATGCAGGATTCCGTGTATGACATAAAGAGATAATTCGTAGTCCGGGGTGGTTTTAAAGCTTTTCGACTGTTCGGACGCTTTCTGGGCGGAAACGATGATATCGGCCCGTAAAACGCCCGGTTCTTTTTTTTCGCTTAGATCGAACGCCAGGACATCGGTGGAGCGCTTATCCCCAAGGAATCTGGAGTTGAATTCGCTGATCCGTCCGTTGTCGACGAAGCAGATATTGATCCAGCCGGTTTTTTTTACTTTTTCCCCTTTGAGGAGTTTTAAAACCTGTTTCCTGATTTTTTCCGCGCGAACAGGCATATCTTTTTGTAGATTTTTAAGAGTTATCTGCATGCCGTATTTATTGCTGGTAGTTGACCCGGCTGTGGTATATTCCGGTCAGGATCTTGCTGAAGACCCCGGAAATCTTTTCGATGTCTTTCAGGGTAAGCTCGCATTCGTCAAGTTGCCCGTCGATGAATTTGTTGTTGATTATTTTATGCACCGTTTCCCTGATACGGTCCGGCGTAGGGTCTTTCAGGCTGCGGGTAGCCGCCTCCACGGAGTCGGCAAGCAGGACAATCGCGGTCTCTTTGGTGTTGGGTTTCGGGCCGGGATAACGAAAACCTTCCTCGGCGACCTCCTGGTCTTCTTCTTTTCCTTCCAGCGCCCTGCGGTAGAAATAATATACCAGGCTGTTGCCGTGGTGCCTTTGGATAAAATCCCAGAGCACCGGGCTTAAGGAATGTTTTTTCGCCAGTTCCAACCCTTCTTTGATATGGTTCATGATGATGAGTTTGCTCATTGTCGGGGTAAGTTCGTCATGCGCGTTTTTTTTGATCTCCTGGTTTTCGATGAAATATTCCGGTTTCTGGAGTTTCCCGATATCGTGGTAGTAAGCCCCTACTCTTGCCAGCAGGCCGTTTGCCCCGACTGCCGTTGAGGCAGAATCCGAAAGGTTACCGACGATCAGGCTGTGATGATAGGTCCCCGGGGCCTCAAGTATCAATCTTTGCAGTATGGGGTGATTGAAATCCGCCAGTTCCAGCATGCTGATATTGGTTACTGTCCGCAGCAGGTATTCGAAAAACGGCAGGATTCCCGAGGCAATGATCCCGGAAAGCAGGCCGTTTACCAGGATGATGAGATATCTTTGCGAATGCCCGATTCTTAAATGTTCCAGGAGTATGAGAGCGGTCAGCTGCAGGATGCCGGCGATGAGCCCCGCGCGGATGACCTGCGAGCGTTTACGGGCGCCTTTTACCAGGAGCACCGCGCAGACGCAGGCGACGGTAAAGATAAACCATACCTTGAAAGGCTCGGTGGTCAGGGAGGCCAGGCTGGTAGAGGTGACAATGGAAAGGAAATAAGCTACCTCAAGGCTGTCAAAAAGCAAAGCGCCGAGAATCGGGATGATCGTGATCGGGATGAAATAGAATGATATCTCCTGCGCGATGATGTAATACCCCAGGCAGAAAGAAATCAGGAAGAGGAAAGTCAGGTTCACCGGGTTCGCGTTTTTGACCCGGGCGAATTTTTTGCGGAAACAGAAATAAGTGAGGATCAGGAAAAACGGGATCGCCGGATTTATCCTGATAATATAGGAAAAAAGAAAGATGAAAGCGCAGGCCGCAAGGCCGGCGAGATTTTTTTTATTAAGCGTTTTTTTCATATGCCTGGATTATTTTCTGTACCAGCGAATGCCGGACAACGTCCGCGCCGCCGAAGTAAATGAATTTTATTTCTTTAATATCTTTAAGTGATTCTTGCGCCTGGATGAGGCCGATCGGTTTGGCTCCCGGCAGGTCGCTTTGGGTGATGTCTCCGGTGATTACCGCCTTGGAATCGAATCCCAGGCGCGTAAGGAACATTTTCATCTGTTCGGCGGTGCAATTCTGCGCTTCGTCGAGGATGATAAAGGCGTCGTTTAAGGTCCTTCCTCTCATATAGGCCAGCGGCGCGACTTCGATGATCCCGGTCTCGATATAATTCTCGATCCGCCTTGCTTCCATCATATCATATAGGGCATCATAAAGCGGCCGCAGGTACGGGGAGATTTTTGCCTGCATATCTCCGGGTAAAAATCCCAGGGACTCCCCCGCTTCGATCGCCGGCCGGGTTAGAATGATCCGGCGCACTTCCTGCTTTCTTAATGCCTCTACCGCTGAAGCCATGGCA
>Ga0265297_10011162_pt1 | contig 11064 bp, 10 predicted proteins | sample Munlanlwell13791_FD_192502 | JGI IMG/M metagenome (GOLD analysis project Ga0265297, IMG submission 192502) | Leachate microbial communities from a municipal landfill in Southern Ontario, Canada - Leachate well 137-91 | ecosystem: Engineered > Solid waste > Landfill > Unclassified | place...
AGATGGAAGGTCTCGCGATAGGTGCCTGGAGTAGCTGGCGCCCTAAGGACGAACTTGACCTCGCCCATCTGTCCTGGGGGCGTGATCAGCGACGATACGCGCGCCGGTTGGTCGTATCGCAGCCAGGTCACGTCTTCAAAGACGCTTTTCCGATATTTCGGATCGTAGGTATAGACGGAAACGTAATTGCGGCTGTCCGGCACCCAGGTCACGTTGCCGAGATTCTTGAAACCGACCGTCAATGTGACTGACGCGCCTGGGGCGAGTGTTATCTCCTTCGGCGAACGGTATATCTCCTGCGCTGCGAAAGTGGACGCAGACGTCGAAGGTGTCGCCGACGCCAGAGACGTCGCCGCCACTGTTGCCGAGCCACTGACGCGGATCTGCACGGTGAACAGTCCGCCCGGAATCCAGGTCAGATCTTCAGCCGCCAGCTGAAACGTTTCCGTATAAAGTCCGCTCTGACTCGGCGCGCGCAGCTTAAAGCGGAACAGGCCGAGCTGCCCGGGATTGACGTCACTCCCGACTTTCACCGGCTGGATATCCTTGTACCAAGAATCGTCGCGGAAAACGCTCTGCCGATACTTCGGCTCGTACGTATAGACGGACACGAACCTCTCCCCGGCCACGCGCCAGGACGCTGACCCGGTATTCTTGAATCCGATGGTGAAATCGATAGTCTGTCCCGGGGCAAGTTCGACGACCCTGGTCGAACGGATCATCTCCTGGGCTCCGTAGCCGTAATCAGCTGCTTCGGCCTCAAGCGCTCCGAGCAGTAAAAAAGCCGCAACAAAGACAAAAAAGCCCGCCAATGCCTTTCGGAAAAACCGGATCATGCTCTTTGGCGGACATCCTGCCGTCCCCCGGACGGCACTGGCCGGAATCCTTTGATATAGCTCTACGCGCATATTTGTTTTCCGGCGGGCCGGCTAATCGCGCAGCCTGGCTACCTATAATCATTTTATCATTTTTAAGCCTATATTTCAACTGGGTTGGCGACAGGCCGGACATGCTATACTTTGTGTTGATAGATGGACGATGTCTTCATCAGCGGATTGAATGTCAGTCAAACGCAGCATCCTCGGCAACACCGCCTTTCAGATCGGCGGCAAGATCGTCGCGGTCGCAATCGGCATCCTGACGGTCGCCGTCATGACGCGCTATCTCGGCCCCGAAGATTACGGACAGTTCACCACGGTGCTGTCCTACTTGCAGTTCTTCGCCATCGCCGCGGGCTTCGGACTGCCGCTCGCGCTGACGCGGATGATATCCAAGGAGGGCACGGACGAGCGGCGCGTAGTCGCGAACGTCTTCGCCCTGCGTCTCGCGTCCGGCCTCGTCATCTTCGGCGCGGCTCCGCTCATCGCGCTCGCTTTCCCCTACCCCGGCGCGGTCAAGATCGGCATCGCCATCGGCGCGCTCTCCTTCCTGGCGCTCACCCTCTCCGAAACGCTCAAGGGCATACTGCAGAAGCACCTGACGGCCTGGAAATCGTCGCTCGCCGAGACTGCCGGACGCCTGCTGATGTTCGGTTGCGTCGCCGGAGCCGTGGCATCGGGGTTCGGACTGCTGTCGTTCGTCCTCGCCCTGTCATTGAGCAACATCCTCCAGTTCGGCATGACCTACGCGATGGCGCGGAAGCATGGCCCCATCGGACTGAAATTCGAACGGCCGGCATGGACCGAGACACTCGTCGAGACCTGGCCCATCGGCGTGAGCATCCTATTCAACCTCCTATATCTGAAGGGCGACGTCGTCATCCTGTCGATAATGCGCACGCAGGCGGAAGTCGGACTGTACGGCGCCGCCTACAAGGTGCTCGACGTGCTCGTCTCGGTGCCATACATCTTCATGGGGCTGGTGCTGCCGCCGCTGACCGCTGCCTGGTCGCGCGCTGACCGGACAGGATTCAACCATAAGCTGTCGCAGTCGTTCGATTTCCTGGCGCTCATCGCCGTGCCGCTCATGGCCGGAGGGTTCGCGGTCGCGTCCGACCTGATGGCGCTCGTCGGCGGCGAAGAATTCCGTTCTTCCGGCCAATTCCTCGCTATCCTGATGATAGGGATGCTCGCTGTCTACTGGCACGCGCTGTACGCCCACGCCTACGTGGCGATGGGGCAACAGCGGAAGTTCATCTGGGTGTTCGCGACGAACGCCATCATCTGCCTGCCGCTCTACTTCGTCCTCATCGGCAAGTTCGGCGCCCTGGGCGCGGCCTGGGTCACGGCGTTCTCCGAGTTATTCGTCGCCATAGCCGTCACCGTGTCAGTCTCGAAGATGACTGGTTTCGTACCGGACCTGAAACGGCTCGCCAAGATAGTCATCGCGACCGCGGTGATGTTCGCTCTCCTCCTGGCAGCGGCTAGACTGCATGTGCTCGTCAGGATCGCCCTCGGCATGGCCTCGTACGCGCTGGCGCTATACGCCCTGGGCGGCCTGCCGATGGAGGCGATGAAATCGGCGCTGGCGCGACCAGGAGTCAGGAATATCTCCGAATGACCGAGCCAAGAAAGACATGCAAACAGCGAGAGAAGTGAAAGAAGCGAAAAAAGTGAAGGAAGCGATTCTTCTGTCCCTTCTTTCACTTCTTTAACTTCTGTCCCTGACCGATCATCAAGCGATGGATCCCGCAACCACATTCGCCATCATCGCCGCACTGCTGTTCTTCGCGTTGTGCGTCCTCGACCGCAAGCTTGCGCTGGCGGCGTTCTGCGCGCTCCTGCCGGTCTATCTGATCCGTCTCTCCGTATCCCTGCCGTTCGGTCCGCTGGAAACGCTGCCGACCACACTCCTCGAAATCTTCTTCGCCGTACTTTTCCTGTCATGGCTGCTTTTCGGAAGAGAGGGGCAGAAGCGGGACCCTTCGACTTCGCTCAGGGCAGGGAAGGGGCAGAAGCTTAATTTGTATCCTTGGCTCCCCGGCATCACGTTGCTCCTGACAGGTTCGGTGATCGGCATCCTGGTCTCCCCGGAACCGATTGCCGCGCTCGGCATCTGGCGCGCCTACTTCCTGGAACCGCTGCTGTTCTTCGTCCTGTTCGCGGACATGGTGCGCGACGCGTCCACGCGGCGCACGGTCCTGGGCGCGCTCGGCATCTCGATTGCGGTCATCGGCCTTTCGGCGGTCTACCAGAAAGTGACCGGCTTCGGCATCCCGAATCCGGTCTGGATACCGGAGGACGTCCGCAGAGTGACGAGTTTCTTCGGCTTCCCGAACGGCATCGGCCTCATCGCCGCACCGGTCACCGTGCTGATGGCGGGCTGGGCCGTCTCTTCGCTCAAGAAGGACGGCGCGTTCCGCAACCTGGGCGTCTTCCTGCTCGGTATCATGGCGGCGGTGCTCGGGCTACTGTCCATCCTGTTCGCGGTCTCGGAGGGGGCGATGCTCGGCGTGGCCGCGGGACTCCTGGCGTTCGGTCTGCTGTACCGCCCGCTCCGCAAGGCGGCGCTCGTGCTCGTCATCGCGGCCTGCGCGCTCGTCATCTTCTACCGGCCGCTCACCGATTACGTGTCGCTGATGGCTTCGATGCGCGACGACTCCTGGCATGTCCGCAAGATAGTCTGGCAGGAGTCGCTCGACATGCTCTATGACCGGCCGATCTTCGGCGCAGGACTCGCCGGCTATCAGACCGCGCTCGAGCCATATCACGAAGCGAAACACATCGAGATCTTCATGTACCCGCACAACTTCCTGCTGAACTTCTGGTCCGAGACCGGAATCATCGGCCTCGCCGGATTCCTGGTCGTCGTCTGGACGGTCTTCGCGGTCGCCATCGGTCTCTACCGCGACCGCAAGGACGAATGGCTTCCGGCCGGAATCATCGCCGCGATGATCGCCATCCTGGTGCACGGCTTGGTCGATGTCCCCTATCTCAAGAACGATATCTCCTTCCTTTTCTGGATCGTCGTCGGCTTAGCGGAGAGCATGCGGCGACAGGCGCTCGAAGGAAACCGGAGGTCTGACGGCCTTGAAAGCCGAGAAGATGTGTGATAATTTAGCTTCCGCAACGGAATACGGAGAGGTGGCCGAGTGGTTGAAGGCGCCGGTCTCGAAAACCGGTATACCTTAACAGGTATCGAGGGTTCGAATCCCTCCTTCTCCGCCATATAAAACCGACCCCAAATGGGTCGGTTTTATATGCCCTGAGCCTGTCGAAGGGCACGACAATTTCTTATCGTGCGACTCGAATGCTTTAGGGCAACAAAGCGACCGATGTCTTGTCACCAAGATGAACAGCCGTCAAACCGCTTAATTGATGCCGATATACCGCCCCGTACGAAAATGTGCTATAATTAATGAGGATAAATTATAACTATATGAATCTTTCTAAGAAACTTTTAGGGGGAATAACGGTCCTCGGCCTGGTATTTTGCCTTGCTGGACCGATGCCATCGGCCGCAGCGACGTCGCCATCTCTTGGAGATGCGACAACCTACGGCGTTCTCGCGAATACCTACACGAATACGGTAGTAGGTACCACGATCGACGGGGATGTCGGATTTACTACGGGACCGGCAGTCGCTCCCGCGGGTGTACACATAAACTATGGCTCCGGCGCGCCCTATGCGACGGCAGGCACGGATCAGGGCACTGCCTTAACTGCCCTGGCTTCCCAAGCGTGCACATTCACGTTCGCGCCCGGAGCGATCAACCTCTCTACCGATACGACACACGGCCCTATCGGTGTGTACGCTCCTGGGGTTTATTGCAGTTCGGGGGCGATGAATATCGGAGGGCCGCTCACGCTTAGCGGCAGCGGAACGTATATCTTCAGGCCAGACGGCGCGCTGACTTCGACGGTCGGTGCGGTGGTCATGTTGAACGGCGCATCAGCGTGCGACGTGTTTTGGACGCCGACCCAGGCGACGACGCTTGCCGCCAATACGACCTTCGTGGGAACGGTCATTGACGATGCCGGCATTACCGTAGGCGCGAACTCTACCTGGTCTGGAAGAGCCTTGGCGTTCGGGGGAACGATAACGACTGACACGGACACGATTAGCGTACCGATCTGTGTGGCCCCGGTTCCGGAGCTGCCGAGCGACCAACCGGCGACGATCAATGTCGTCAAAGTGGTCGTCAACGACAACGGCGGAACCAAGACCGTAGCCGACTTCCCGCTGTTCGTGAGCGGCACACCGGTCACCTCCGGCGTGACCAACACGTTCCCCGCGATCAGCGGTGTATATACCGTGACCGAGACGACCGACCCCGGTTACGCCACGACGTTCACCCGGACGTACTCTGCGGACTGCGACGCCAACGGCCAGCTGAACCTCACCTCCGGACAGAACAAGTTCTGCATCGTCGTCAACGATGACATCGGCGCGCCAGTAATCGTCCCGCCCGTGCCGCCGCTTATCGATGTGTTGAAGGTGCCCAGCCCGCTGGCCCTGCCGGGCGGTCCAGGCGTGGTGACCTATACCTACACGCTGCGCAACATCGGAACGGTCCCAGTGACCGATATCACGATGGTCGGCGATACCTGCAGCCCCATCAATCTTGTCTCCGGCGACAGCGACAGCGACTCCAGGCTCGATTTGACTGAGACCTGGACCTACCGCTGCTCCACGACGCTCACGGAAACCCATACCAACACCATCGTCGCGACCGGCTGGGCCAACGGCATCAGCGCGACGGACATCGCCAGCGCGACGGTCGTCGTCGGTACGCCAGTCGTGCCGCCGCTGATCCACGTGACGAAAGTACCGAGCCCGCTCACTCTTCTCGCCGGAGGAGGGATAGTCACCTACACCGAAAAGATCACCAACCCAGGGACGGTCGCGCTCAGCAACGTCGTCCTCAACGATGACAAGTGCTCCGTGCGTTTCGTATCTGGCGATATCAATGGCGACTTGAAGCTGGATACTGATGAGACCTGGATCTATACCTGTCAATCGAATCTCACCAATACTACGACGAATACCGCCACGGCGCGCGGTGAAGCCAACGGTCTGACGGTGAGGGACTTCGCGATCGCCACTGTCGTAGTGGCTACAGCCGTCCCGGCGCTGCCGAAAACGGGCTTCGCCCCTACAGTCGGAGTTCTTGCGTGGTCCGTCGTCGCCGCCGGCCTCGTCGCGGCTGCGCTTCTCCTCTACGTCATCCGGAAAAAGCGGACCGCGTAGCCGATACCGAAAGGATTTCACGAGGAAGAGCCGGACGAGATTCGTGCGGCTCTTCTGTTGAAAGCCTATGGCTAGGAAAGCACCTACCCGAAGGAGGAACCGAATACTTATGGCACTCGCCATAGCTTTTGCCGCGCTCGACGTCCTGATCGGACACTACGGCATGCGCGACCTGTCGGTGCCGACCGCGCTTGGAAACACCGGAGCGCCTGTGCGCATCAAGACCGCCGACGCTGCCATGGATACGGGTCATGGACGGGAGACTCAGGCGGCCGAGGTGTCGATGGACGTGCCCACATATCCGCCTGACACCGGTGGACTTCAGGAAAGCCAACAGACAAAGGAAGCGGCGGCGCCCACTGCTTCCGCGTCGGCCGTACATATCAACACCGGAGCGCCTGTGCGCATCACGATACCGAGCATCGCCGTTGATGCGGCGATAGAGCGGGTGACATTGGCCGCAGACGGATCGATGGACGTGCCGAAACGCTCACTCGACGCCGCGTGGTACGCGTTAGGACCCCGTCCGGGGGAGACCGGAAGCGCGACGATCGCCGGTCACGTCGATTGGGTGAACGGAGCCGCCGCCGTATTCGCGGACCTGCACATGCTGAGGGCCGGAGATAAAATCATGGTGGAGGACGACGGCGGAGGGGTCATTTCCTTCGTGGTCCGCGAAAGCCGGAAGTATGACGCCGCTGCGGATGCGACCAACGTTTTCGCGTCGAATGACGGGAAGGCGCACGTCAACCTCATCACCTGCGCCGGGGCGTGGGATAAGAGCACCCAGCAGTATTCCGAACGGTTGGTGGTGTTCACTGATAAAGTGACGGAATAGCAAGGAGATTGCCGTATACAAGGAACCCTGCACCGTAATGGTGCAGGGAACGCGGAAATCCCATACAACCCTTCTCCGCGATAAACAAAAACGCCTCACATTACAATCCTACTGCTAATTAGGACTGTATTTTCATCCAGCGATGATCAGAGTATCTTGGAATCGATATGACGGACGTATCTGCCGCTAAAACGATCAATCACTATCGCCTTCCGATCGATCTGGGGCGCGTCACCAGGGTGCAACCCGACTCGATCGCACATGTGGGCGAACTCATTCATGCAATCGATTACGACGCGCCCGAAGGTGTCGATATTTACGCTGCACTCTCCGGCGTCGTGATTGACGTGAAGGACGATTCGGATCAAGGCGGGCTGGATCAATCCTTTGAGAAGCATGGAAATTACATCGAAATCCTTCACGACAACGGGGAAGTTTCTGAATATGAGCACCTCAAGCAGCATTCATCCCGTGTTCGCATCGGGGATCGCGTGGAATCCGGCCAAAAGATAGCGGAGGTCGGCAATACGGGATGGAGCGAGTGCCCGCATCTCCATTTCATGGTATATCCGAAAGATTCACCATGCCGGACACTTGAGATCGTTTTCGAGAAAGCCTGATTTACTTACCTTAGACATGAAGCTGTTGCTCGATACAATCACCTCCCTCTACGACATCGGACCGATTACCGCGTCGGACCGCGTCGCGACCGGTTTCTTAAGCGAGAATCACGTCGTTTCAAGCGGCGCGGGCCGTTTTTTCCTGAAAAAGTATCGCTTCGCTGAAGCGGCGAAGATCCGCCGGATCCATGCCAGTAAATCTTTCTTCTCCCAGGGCGGAATCCCGATCATCATGCCGCTGACGACAAAAGACGGGGCGACTTTCTTCACCCACGAGTCGGCGCACTTCGCGCTTTTCCCTTATATAGCCGGACAGCACTCCGACCGCAAGCGATTGACGCCGCGGGCCTCCGCCTCGCTCGGACGGATGCTCGGCCTGATCCATCTGTGCGGAGCGGATTGCGCCCTCGACGCTGACCCAGCGGACAAACCCGGAAACCGCACGCCAAATCTGGAACAGATCGAGCTGTTGCTCTCGAAGGCGCGATGTGCGCCAGTGCCCGGCGACTTCGACCGCACGGCAATCGAAATCCTCGAAATCAAGCGGTCATTCGCAGAATCCGCTCCCCACACCACGTACTCCGCGCCCGCAAACGACCACCTGCTGCATGGCGACTATCATGACGCTAACGTCTTTTTCGACGGACGAAACGAAGTCGCCCACGTCTTCGACCTGGAAAAAACCGGCTATGGACCGAGAACCGATGAGATCTTCCGCGCCATGACTTACAGTCTGATCTGCGGCGATAGCGTCGCTGACGTATTGGCCAAGGCCGAGGCATTCATGGACGCTTATCGCGGAATCTATCCGATCTCCGATGAGGAGATCATCGACGGCCTCCAGATATTCATCCATAAGCACATGCGTGACAATTGGGTCGAGACTGAGCATTACCTGCGCGGCAACACCCGCGTCGATGTGCTCGCGCGATTCGAGCTGACGCGGCTGCAATTCCTGACCGCTCATCTCCCGGATCTGATTGCACGGTTGACACGACGACAAAATCGGGCGATAATATCGCGAACGATCCCAGGAATCAGGCGTGCCTGATTTAAGCCTGACTCCCCCTTAATCCGCTGTCTGTGCTCAAAGTAATCCTTCGTCAAAAACAGGATAAGCGTTGCGCCTGCGAGGTGGGCGCATCACCCGCGCGCGAATCGCGCCCGCTGAACGACCGCGTCGGCATCGCCGTGGTGTTCCTGTGCCACGACGGCTGCGGCCGGTTTGTGCTCGCCCAGCGCGGCGTGAACGCCAGGAACGAAGCCGGGACATGGGACATCGGCGGCGGCGCGCTCGAGGTCGGCGAGGATGTCGAACAGGCGCTCCGGCGCGAAATCATGGAAGAGTACGGCGCCGAAGTGCTGGATCTCGACTTCCTCGGCTATCGCGACGTCCACTACGACCATGCCGGTGTGCCGATGCAACACTGGATCTCCTTCGATTTCTGCGTCCGCGTGCGCCCAGAACAGGTCCGCATCGCCGAGCCGCACAAGTTCGACGACCTCGGCTGGTTCACGCTCGATTCCCTCCCCGAACCTATCTACTCGCGCCTGCCGGAATTCATCGACCGGCATCGCGACAAAATCGCGACTGTATTATCGCACCGCGTCCCCATGAGCGCCTGACAATTGGTACCGGGCGCTTCATATGAAAATCTCCTCGATACAAAAGAAGGCCTTCGCCGTGGTCGCGGGGGCGATGGTCGTCGTTGTCCTGGCTTATCTCGCGATCTTCGGTCGCGCACTCCGTCAGCCGGCGAATCATCTCGGCATCGCGCTCGCGTTACCGAAAGTCATCCTGTGCTCCGAAGTCGCGCGCGTAGACGACGAGACATATCTTGCCAAAGACCGGGATTCCTTCCTACGGATGTTGGAACTGCAGGGCTTCATCCATATCGAACAGCTGGGTGCCGGATATTTTTTCCAGAAAGACGGGGATAGATATATATCAGTCAGCAAGATGTACTCATCGCATTTCAGGCTGTTCTCCGCGCCCAAAAAATACTGACTCCGGACGCAGGTCCTGGCGTCGTATGATTCCAGCAGGCCCGACTCATGACAGCGCAGAAAAACGACCCGCCAAGGTCGTTTTCATGATTCAGACGCTCAGCGCCTGTATCATTTGGGGGTGAGCAGGATCGACCTCTCGTTCACCACTCCCTCGACCACAGTGACCCGTTCCGCCTCGGGCATCGTCAAATCACTCGGGAAATCCGACATGTTGAAAAAGATGTAATAATCGCCAGGCTGGACGTTGAACTCCGCCACGCCGTCCGCATTGGTCCGGGACACTCCGCCCAGGGGCGGCTGACCCGGTTGTGGCGCCAAGTCGATCTCCAGGTCCGGCACCGGACCGCCGCCGTCTATTCTCTCGGTCGTGATCACCAGCCGGACATCGCCGGCTATACCTTCGTCGCTGTCCCCGCCAGGAAAAAAACTGAATCCCTCAAGAGGATATCGACTACCCAAGACATAACCCGCGAGGGTCGCAAGAAGGATGACGCCGATTATCAATACTTTTCTCATATGGTATATCGTAACACTTTCTGCCGATGCCCGACACGACAAGATCGGAATGAAAGCGCGACAGTGACACTCTCTGCCGCCGCTTTGTCTGGCTGTCAAAATTTCGCGCTTTAATAAAGACCGCCCCGACGGACGGTCCCGATGATCTCACCGCATCTTGGCGAAATAGAGCGTGGCCGAGGTCAGATCGTTCTCGGCCGGTCCTGACAACGCACCGCGCGCCAACCACCCCTTGGCCCGGTAGGCCGCGACGATCTCATGCCAGCACGAGCTATCGGTGCCGCGGACCAGATATCCCGGCACCTCAATGCGATAATCGTCGCCCCAGCGCCAGGCGTGGGCGCGCAGCCGATCGTCGATGAGCTCCATGACGCCCTGCGGCGTCGTCGGATACAACCTCTCTGTCCGGACTTCGTCTGGAGATATCGGCATCTTCTCCTCCCGCTTCAAGGCCGCAACGACTCGCGGATACGGCCGAATGAAGGTACAATGACAGGGACAGGATACGAAACCCGCGACATATGCGCAAACTCGCACTACCATTCATCATCTTGGCATTGCTACTCACCGGAGCGGGATGCTTCGGTGGTTCCGATGTCCAGATCAATCCGGTGACGCTCGAATACTGGCGCATGGACGACCCGACCGAAGCGCTCTCATCGGCAATCGCCGCGTACACCAAACTCCACCCGAACGTGACCATCAACGTGCGCTCCTTCCGTGCGGACGAATACGAGACCGCGCTCTTGGAGGCGATCGCCGAAGACCGCGGCCCGGACATGTTCAGCATCCCGAACGTCTGGCTCGCGGGCTGGAAGGAGAAGATCCTGCCCATGCCCGATAAGACCATCGTGCCGTCGCAGGTCGTCACCGCCGACAAGAAGATCGTCGCCGCCAACCTCGAAAGCGGCACCATGACCAAGCTCGAACTCATCAACGACTACGTCGAGG